>MDTB01114001.1_pt1 | contig 10560 bp, 5 predicted proteins | sample 811161 | NCBI WGS metagenome assembly MDTB01 (sample SAMN05326650, study PRJNA326480) | marine metagenome | isolation source: seawater | place: Mediterranean Sea | collected 2009
CCGGTAGGTAAGCATTTTCCCAACGGCCTCCAATTTGATGGGTATATTTAAAGTCCACTTTTGCACTTTCAACTTCTCTTGATATTCGATCAATCCACTGCTTGAAATTTGGCAATCTGCAACTCAATATCGAATCAACGTCAAACTCACGCTCAGTTACTTGTATCATCTAGGTAGTCGTTTTTCGAATCAATTGCTCAATTACATCTCGCTGTTCAGGAAAACGGACTAAAAGGTTTTCTTTCGAGGCCCAATAGAAATCCTCCTCAACATACCCTGGGCATACCGAACAACTAAGAAAAGTACCTTGTTCCCCTGTAGTTTCAGCACCAAAAACAACTCCCCCCTGAATTGTAAACTGCGAAACTTGGCCACTTTCCCATGAATTACCCAGAACAATGCTTGAATACTTTTCCTCAGAAAAAAGATGTAATGTAACCGAAGCACCAAAATGAAAATACCAAGTTTCATCAGATAAAAGCGAATGCAAAGACGAACTCTCTCCAGCACCCAAAAAATAATAAATAGATGAACCGCAAATTCTTTCGCCCCGATCAATGTTTACAGTTTCCTTTGAGCTGTAGGTTCTTCTGTACCATCCACCTTCTGGATGGGCAGTCAAATTGTAATAATCAATAATTTTTAAATCTTCCTCAGTCATGCTGATACAAATTGTAAAGGTATTAAATACTAATTAATCCAGAAACTTGGAACTATTAACTGGAAAAGCGGATTAATTATAAACCGTTTTTACAGTTCTGAGAAAAAATGGTCGGGACGGAGAGATTCGAACTCTCGGCCTCCTGCTCCCAAAGCAGGCGCGCTAACCAGACTACGCTACGTCCCGTAGGATTATTTCATAAACAAATTTTTTCAAAGAAGCAAAGCAATTTACTTTCTATTGATGAAAAGAAAAAATCTCTTTCAGTTTGCCAAAAACGCATCAACGCATCATGATATGTTGATACGAAATGAAAAACTTCTTCAAAAATAGACCCACAGAGCAAGATCTCGAAAATTTGGTTAACGAAAGAATCGTGATCATGGATGGTGCAATGGGAACAATGATTCAGCAGGAGAAGCTGGAAGAAGAAGATTTCCGGGGTGATCATTTTAAAAATCACTCAAATGAATTGAAGGGAAACAATGACTTACTTTGTTTAACCCGCCCCGATATAATTCGGGATATACACAGGAAATATTTTGAGGCAGGGAGTGATATTGTTGAAACGAATACTTTTAGTGCAACAACCATATCTATGGCCGATTATAATCTTGAAGAAATCGTCCCTGAATTAAATATCAGTGCCGCAAAACTTGCGAGGGAAGCAGCAGATGAAGCTATGTCTATAGATCCGACCCGACCTAGGTTTGTGGCAGGTGCTATTGGTCCTACTAACAGAACAGCATCTCTTTCCCCTGATGTAAATGACCCGGCGCTTCGGAATGTTACATTTGATAACTTGGTTGAGGCTTATTACCAACAAATCGAGGCCCTTGTCACCGGGGGCGTGGATTTACTTTTACCAGAAACCACTTTTGATACCCTCAATTTAAAAGCGGCTATTTTTGCTATTGAAAACTTCTTTGATGACTCAGGTAAAAGGCTTCCGGTCATAATGTCCGTAACTATAACCGATTCATCAGGCCGTACCCTGTCCGGGCAAACAACAGAAGCGTGCTGGAATTCCATTGCTCATGCAAAACCCCTTTGCGTTGGACTGAACTGTGCACTGGGGGCAGATGCCATGCGTCCTTACCTTCAGGAATTGTCCAAAAACGCGGACTGCCTGATCCACTGTTATCCCAATGCGGGATTACCCAATCCACTCTCAGCAACAGGCTATGATGAAAAGCCTGAGGATACGGCAAGCTCATTATCCATTTTTGCCGACGAAGGATTACTTAATTTGGCTGGGGGCTGTTGCGGTACTACACCCGACCATATAAATGCAATTTCGGAAAAACTTTCTAACTTCCCCCCCCGTGAAGTACCAGAAATTGAACCTGCACTTCGCTTAAGTGGTTTAGAACCTTTTACTATGAAGGAAAAGGAGTCCTCATTTCTTATGGTTGGCGAACGGACTAATGTGACTGGGTCACCTCGATTTCGTAAACTGATTGAAGCAGAGGATTACGAAAGCGCCCTTAAAGTTGCCAAGCAACAGGTTGAAAACGGGGCCAATGTTATAGACGTCAACTTTGACGCTGCCATGCTTGACGGAGCGGCATGTATGAATCGGTTTTTAAACCTTGTGGTATCTGAACCAGACATTTCCCGTGTCCCCATTATGATCGATAGTTCAAAGTGGTCAGTAATTGAAGCAGGATTAAAAGTCATCCAAGGTAAATGTATTATCAACTCAATCAGCTTAAAAGAGGGGGTTGAAACCTTTAAAAACCATGCCGAATTAGCTATGCGCTTTGGGGCAGCAGTTGTGGTGATGGCATTTGATGAAAAAGGTCAGGCCGCCACCCTAGCCGATAAAGTTCGTATTTGCGAAAGAGCATACAATATTTTAGTAAATGAGGTAAAATTCCCTCCTGAGGATATCATTTTTGACCCTAATGTTCTCACTCTTGCAACAGGTATGTCCGAGCATAATTCCTACGGACTTGATTTTATTGAAGCCATCAGGGAGATTAAAAAAAGGTGTCCGCATGCAAGAACCAGTGGTGGAATAAGCAATGTTTCATTTTCGTTTCGGGGTAATAATCTTGTCCGAGAGGCAATGCACGCTGCTTTTTTGTACCACGCCTGCAAAGCCGGTTTGGATATGGGTATTGTAAATGCGGGAATGTTAGAGGTGTATGATGAAATTGAACCCGAACTTAGGCAAAAAGTGGAAGATGTTGTCCTTGCCAAAGATGATGATGCAGGCGAACGGCTTCTAAACCATGCCGAGGACATTAAAGATCAAAGCACTAAACGTAAAAGCGGGGGAGCAGACCTGTCCTGGAGAGAAAAGCCGATCGGCGAAAGACTGACCCATTCTTTGGTAAAAGGAATTGGTGACTATGCTGAAAAAGATGCTGAAGAAGCCAGGCAACTACTTGGCCGTCCACTTGAAGTAATTGAAGGACCGTTAATGGACGGGATGAAGGTAGTTGGCAACTTATTCGGGGAAGGAAAAATGTTTCTGCCCCAGGTTGTCAAGAGCGCAAGAGTGATGAAAAAAGCGGTTGCTTACCTCGAACCGTTTATGGAATCCGAAAAGGAAGGTGCTGAGTCCAAAAAGAGAGGGACCATGGTTATAGCCACGGTTAAAGGAGATGTTCATGATATAGGCAAGAATATTGTCGGTGTGGTCTTGGCCTGCAACAATTGGGAGGTTATCGACTTAGGTGTTATGGTATCCTGTGCCAAAATCCTTGAGGCTGCTCAAGAGCACAATGCAGATATACTTGGCTTAAGCGGACTAATCACACCTTCGCTAGATGAAATGATTCATAACGCCAAGGAAATGAAAAATGCGGATATGACTATTCCCCTTTTGGTAGGAGGAGCAACAACAAGCAAAGCTCACACCGCTATTAAAATCGCCCCTTTTTACAACAACCCTGTTATTCAAGTACCAGACGCATCGCTTGTGGTTAATGTATGCAATGATTTAACCAACAAAGAAAAGAAAAAAGCACTGATTAAAGAACTTAAGGTTAATCAGGAAAAGGAACGGTCAAAGCACGCTGGTAAGAGCGAACGAAAACTACTCTCTATTAATGAAGCCAGAAACAAATCGCTCTCGTTTGAATGGAAAAATCAGGATATTGCTGAACCTGACCGTAAACATCTTGGTGTCCATAAAATTTCAGCTGAACTCGATGAAGTTTTACAATACTTTGATTGGTCACCTTTTTTCTGGTCATGGGAGCTTAAAGGGCAGTACCCCTCTATCTTTGATCGTTCTGATTCTGGAAACGAGGCAAAAGATTTATTTAACAATGCACAAGAACTTCTACAAAGAATTACGGAGAATAATCTTTTCACATGTGAAGCTGTGCTTGGCCTTTGGCCTGCCAACTCAGATATAGACGATGTTGTTATCCACCAGAGCCTTGACAAAAAAAAGGAACTCGCTCGATTCCACTTTATAAGAAGGCAGCAAACACTGCTTGACCAACCACAGTATTGCCTTGCTGATTATGTCGCTCCCTTGGAATCGGGAAGAACAGATTATCTTGGTGCGTTTGCTGTTTGTGCTGGTGCGGGTGTTGATGATTTAGCTAAAGAATTTGAAGAAGATAACGATGACTACAATGCAATTATGACCAAAGCACTTGGCGACCGCTTTGCAGAAGCAATGGCTGAGTACTCCCATAAAAAAATTAGGCAGTGGTGGGGATTTGGATCGGATGAAAACCTGGAAAACAAAGACCTTATAAAAGAAAAATATCGGGGAATTCGTCCGGCGAGCGGGTATCCATGTCAGCCAGATCACACTGAAAAGGATATCATTTGGGATCTTCTCGATGTCCAGAAAAACATTGGCCTCGAACTGACTGAGTCACGAGCAATGAACCCGGGTTGCTCTGTTTCCGGTCTCTACTTCTCTCATCCAGAAGCAAAATACTTCAATGTTGGTAAACTGGCTAAAGATCAAGTGACAGATTACGCCAAAAGAAAAGAATGGCCTGTTGATGAAGCAATTAAATGGTTACGCCCGAACCTTGGGTTCGACGCATAAGTCTTTTCCTTTGGCGTTGCAGGATATTGCCTGCCCATTTAAATATTACCACATATGAAGGAAATGACTCCATTGGAAGAAATCAGGCACTCCACCGCTCACATCCTCGCTGCCGCTGTTTTACGGCTTTATCCCGAGACGAAATTGGATATTGGCCCTCCTACCGACAGCGGTTTCTATTACGACTTTGACTCTTCCATTCCTTTTATTCCCGAAATCCTTGAGAAGATTGAGGAGGAAATGAAGAAAATCATTAAGGAAAACCAACGATTCGAACGGATGGAGGTATCGCGAGAAGAAGCTAAAAAAATAATTTCCGATATGGGGCAGCAAACATATAAACTCGGAAGATTGGATGATATCCCGGATGAGGAAAATATTTCCTTTTATCGTAATGGTGAATTCCATGATCTGTGTGCAGGTAGCCATGTTTCTTACACAAAAAAAATCAAAGCATTCAAACTTCTTCATGTTGCTGGTTCCTACCACCGTGGAGACTCCAATAACAAACAGCTTCAGAGAATCTACGGAACTGCATTCCCAACCAAGGACGAATTAGCCGAGTACCTCGAAAGGATCGAAGAGGCAAAAAAAAGGGACCATCGAAATATCGGTCGTGAAATGGGACTCTTCCACATAGACGATATGGTCGGACAGGGACTCGTACTATGGAAACCTAAGGGAGCCATCATTCGGCAGGAATTAGAAAATTTCATTTCAGACGAACTTAACAAACAAGGATACTCTCAGGTATTTACTCCACATGTCGGAAAACTCGATCTCTATCGTACATCCGGACATTTCCCGTACTATCAGGATTCACAGTACCCCCCTATAATACACAGGGATTGCTTGACCTCACTGGCACAAGAAGGCTGTACCTGTTCTGAACTGTCCAACAAACTAGAAGACGGAGAAATAGACGGCTATCTGCTCAAGCCAATGAATTGCCCAATGCACATTCGCATTTTTCGCTCAGAGCAAAGATCATATCGTGACTTGCCTATTCGCTTGGCTGAATTTGGAACTGTTTACCGTTGGGAACAGTCCGGTGAACTAAATGGAATGACCCGCGTTCGTGGATTCACCCAGGATGATGCCCACTTGTTTATTCGGGAAGAACAATTACAGGAGGAAATTCAGGGGTGCCTTGGACTCGTGAAATTAGTTTTTTCTGTTTTAGGAATGAATGATTATCGAGTTCGTGTGAGCTTACGCGACTCGGACTCTGATAAGTATGTCGGAGAACCGGAAGCATGGGATAAAGCAGAGACCGCACTTCGTGAAGCAGTCAAAACCCTTGAAGTAGACTATGAAGAGGAATTAGGAGAGGCAGCTTTTTACGGACCAAAGATTGATTTTGTAGTAAAAGATGTGATCGGTCGGGAATGGCAACTTGGCACGGTTCAGGTAGATTACAACTTACCCGAAAGGTTCGATCTTTCTTATGTTGGACCTGATAACCAGGACCACCGACCAGTTATGATTCACCGAGCCCCATTTGGTTCTATGGAAAGATTCTGTGGAGTATTAATTGAGCACTTCGCTGGGAATTTCCCAACATGGTTAGCACCTGAACAAGTGAGAATCCTCCCAATGAATGACGATTTGATCGAACAGGCCGAAAAACACATGAATCAACTCAAACAAAAGGGAATTCGGACCAGTATCGACAGCCTATCCGGTAAATTAGGGGCCAAAATACGCAAAGCAGAAAACGACAAAATTCCACATATGTTAATCATCGGAAAAAAAGAAGCTGAGGAAGGAAAAGTTTCGGTTCGCTCAAGGGCAAACCCAAAACTTGATGGATTATGTTCATTGGATGAATTTTCTGCTGCAGTAACATCCGAAATTAAAAACAAGGATCTACCCGCTAAAAGGCAAACTAAAGCTAAGGATTAGAAAATTAAACCCTGATCCTTCGTATATAATCTTTTCCAGCTTTGCCTATGGAGCAAATGACCGATATAAAAAAAGTTATGGATCAAACTCACAGTTTGGGAATGTTTTGGGTACTACTTGCCTACCCTGCTGTTTTATTAGTTAAAGTATATCGCTTTTTTTCACCCATTAAACAGATTATTCTCGGTCCATACGCGGCTTGCCGATTTCACCCCACCTGTTCGGAATACGCACTTGAGTGTCTATCCAGATTCGCTCTCCCTAAAGCTATCTATAAATCAGTTGCCCGAATTTTACGATGTAATCCCATGCACCCTGGTGGACATGACCCAGTTTGTAAGGAAAACCTAGAAGAAGGTGAACATGAATAAAGAGCCTGCATACAATCCTCCTGTTGTTTGTGATCACAATACAAACCTATTACCGTTTTTTGAGTCTTGCGTATGTAAAGTTCGTGAAAATGGACAAAAGATCTTCGCTTCTATAACTTTCGAAACTAACTATTCTGATCCACTTGCTATCCTTGAGCAAATACATACCCCCTCCCAACCGATTTGTTATTTCGAAAAACCAATGGATGAATTTTCAATTGCATGTGGAAATTCCATAGCATCGGGTACTTTTAGCGGACCAAATCGGTTTAATCTGGCAAAGCAGTGGTCTAAAAATCTCTTTTCCCAAATAGAAATCGCAGGGGATCATAAAGTGGAAGGATCAGGTCCAACCGTATTTTTGAATGCAACATTTGAAAATACCACTCGAAACACGAAACTCCCGGCACTCAGAACTTATCTTCCTGAGTGGCAGGGTCTTCGCAAAGGTGGTTCACATTTAATTACCGTTAATTGTGAAGTGCATATCGAATCCAAACCCGAAGCGTTAGTTTCAATTGTGACCAAGTCATTGAGGAAGTTTGACGGGTTACATGACCAAAGACCCAACGAGACTACCCCTAAGTCCATCAGGCTCGGACCACCAAAAGAAAAACACAATTATGAACAAACTGTTTTAGAGGCTTTAAAAGCTATTAAACAGGGCGAGATTTCTAAAATTGTTTTAGCACGTAAACTTTCATACCAAACAGAACAACAACTACCTTATTTCTCTATTGCCCATGCACTAAGAAATAAATTTCCGGATTGTTACACATTCTGCATGTCCGCCCCTGACGATGAGGTTTTTATTGGGGCCACTCCCGAAATCCTTTCCCGAATCTCGGGGACATCTCTCGAAACTGAAGCTGTTGCTGGGACTGCCCCACGTGGGCCATCTGCAGGCAAAGATGCACACCTGGGAAAGACCCTATTGGGGTCAAATAAGGAAGTTCGTGAGCATCGCTTGGTCATAGATTCGATTATCAGAAGACTTTCATCGTGTGGAATCACTGATTGTAAGGAAGGCCAGACAAGACTGCTTCGGCTTGCAAACCTTCAACATGCACGCACACCACTACGAGCGAAACTGCCCTTCGGCATTCATCCATTTGATGCACTTTCAGCCCTTCATCCGACACCAGCAATGGGAGGATCACCACGGGAGAAGGCTCTACCTTTGGTAGAGGAACTTGAAGGATTTTCTAGGGGATGGTATTCTGGAATTGCCGGTTGGTATGACTCCCGTGGCCGTGGTGAATTCATGGTTCCGATTCGATGTGGAAAAATTTCACCAAATAAACTTACATTGTATGCAGGAGCAGGTATTGTGGAGGGCTCTATTCCAGCTGATGAGAAAGCGGAAACTGACTGGAAACTCCAAGCAATGCTTGAAGTTATTACGGGAAGAAGTAACCTTCCCACTTAATGAACGAGGACGATGAACTTATCGCCCAAGCAAATCAATCTTGGGGTGAAATAGTTGCTAGTACTCTCCATGAACTTGGGGTAATAAATATATTCTTCTCACCCGGTTCCCGATCCACTCCACTAGTCTTGGGGTTTGAGAGACACCCCAAATTAAACTGTACTCCAGTACTAGATGAGCGGTCTGCTGGATTCATAGCTCTTGGTTTTAGTAAGAGAACCCAAAGACCCAGCGCCATCCTTTGTACATCCGGCTCAGCACTAACCAATTGGTTTCCAGCAGTTGTTGAAGCATCTTACTCCGGTACGCCTATAATTCTTTTATCCGCTGACCGTCCTCCCGAGCTTCAGGACTGTGGTGCTGGACAAACGATTAACCAAGTAAATCTCTTTGGAGCTTTCGTACGATCCTTTTATCAAATCTCTGTACCCGAACTTTCAGCCAAAAGCATCAATAAACTTCGCTCTTCGATTGCAGATTCTCACTCATACTGCTTGGGTCAAAACCCCGGACCGGTTCATCTTAATTTTCCATTCCGCGAACCCTTCCAAAGTAAAAACAAGACCAAACCCCCCACTCTCCCATTCCTACAGCCACGAAAAGTAGCCATAATCTCGAAGAGAGACAGAATTAAGAATATAGATTCTATCAGTAAAGAAATCAGTGATGCAAAATGCCCAGTGGTTATCGCAGGCGAGCACGCCCCTGGGCAAGAAGTCATTAACTGGCTTTCCAATTACGATATTCCTGTCCTATGCGACTCTCTTTCACCACTCCGAAACACTGCGTTCCCCAATCGAATCCTCCGGTATGAAAACCTGCTTCGTCATTCAAGGTTTGTTCAAGACACCATTCCAGATTTAGTGATTACTTTAGGTCCGTTACCCACATCCAAAACATTGCGAAAATGGATTAACGATACAAATTGCAAAAGAATTGTAATTGAACCCAGAGGAATAAATGTGGATCCCTTGTCGACTCCAAGTCAGTCAGTAAACTTACCCTACGAAGATCTTACAAAACTTATTTTTCGAAAAACTGATCAGGACTGGCTTCAAAAATGGACTCATCCTGAACAGCTGATCGAATCGAATCTCATTCGTATATTTTCCCAAGAACTCCCGAACTTTGAAGGAAAAGTTGCCCGCATGCTATCCTTACACATTCCAGACAAAAGCCTGCTCCATGTGGCAAACAGTATGCCTATTCGCGACATAGAATGGTTTTGGCAAGCCGGGAATAAAGAAGTTAAACTTTTTGGCAATCGCGGAGTTAATGGAATTGATGGTACATTGGGCACTGCAATTGGAATTGCACACCAATCAAGTAATGTTACTTTTTTGCTCACTGGCGAACTCGGGTTTCTACATGATTCCAATGCCCTACTATTCGCCTCTCAATTCGAGGGAAGTTTAAATGTATTATTGATTAATAATGATGGAGGGGGAATTTTTGAAAATCTTCCAATTGCAGACCAACCTGAATTTGAGAAATGCTTTGCCACCCCCCAATACATTAATTTTAAAAATCTTTGCCAATCGCATAACATTGATTACAAAAAGCCCGAAAATTGGAAAGATGTTATAAAGTTGATTAAAAAACCAATTAAAAAAGGGATTCGAGTAGTTGAAATAAAAACAGACCGAAAGTCAGATATTAAAACAAGGCAAAAACTTTTAGCCATTGGTCCACGCACTCGCTATGCCTGAACTTGCTGAAGTTGCCTTTGCCTGTTCAAAATGGAATATTGGACTTGATAAACGAGTCAGGAAAACTACCACTCTGCCAACCTCCCGTGTGTACAGAGATACAGATCATACTGAATTCTCAAATCGACTAACCGGGCAAAAATTAATTTTTGCCGAAACCCATGGCAAACAAATGCTCTTTTCATTTTCAGGAAATATTTACCTGGGAATTCATCTTGGTATGACAGGGAGTCTTGCGAACGAACCTTCAGGGTATGAAGTACAAAAATACGATGCTCTCGTTCTCCGTCAGTCAGAATGCACTCTTTTGTTTCGTGATCCTCGCCAATTTGGCCGCCTTCGTATTTCTTGTGGCTCAAACCCACCCGCATGGTGGAGCGATCTACCGCCTTCAATTACGGAAAAAGAATTCAATTTAGAAATCGTAGAGAAGGCCATGAAGCGACACAACCGCAGACCCA
>MDTB01118467.1_pt1 | contig 10560 bp, 5 predicted proteins | sample 811161 | NCBI WGS metagenome assembly MDTB01 (sample SAMN05326650, study PRJNA326480) | marine metagenome | isolation source: seawater | place: Mediterranean Sea | collected 2009
AAAACCAGACAGCAAAAGCAAATACTGCAAATCTAAAATATACTATACTCGATTGTAGAGAAAAGATATTGAAGTCAGATAACAATGAATTGATGACCAGATATAAATAGAAGATCGAAAATACTTTAAAAAAATTATTATTGTAATATTTTATTAATTTATACTTAATTGACAAATATATAAAAATTAATGCCATAATACTTATGAACAAATCTGGCAAAAATGGGCCTGTTAGGATGACAAAAGGCAAAAAACAAAGTAAGTAGCCTGAAAATTTTACAAGAGACAAATCTATTTTTGAGTAATCAGATTGATTATAAGACATTTTTAAAATAATTTAATAGTTTATAGTTCTACAACAACTTAATTATTTAATCTATTAGAAAAGCTATAAAGTGTATTGGTCGCAAAATTTTTTTTTATTAATGTACTTAGTACCAGTCTTCTCACTCATTATAATTATTACTTTATTTCTTACAAAAAATACTTTTCATTTCATTTTAGGAAATCCTACGCAAGAAATAAGAAAAATTCATTCTAGACCAATAATCAAGATTGGTGGTTTATCTTTATTGTCAATTAGTATTTATTTATTTTTAACTAACGATCTATTAATAATAAATTCTATCTTCTTTGCCCTGATATTCTTCACAATAGGACTTATAGCAGATTTAAGGAAAAATTTTAATAGTAAGCTACGCTTCTTTTTAATGATAGCAGCTATACTAATTTTTATTTTAGTAAATGATTTTAAAATTTATGATCTTAATCATGAATTTTTAAATAAAATTTTTTTATTTTCAGGTGTTTCAACTACTTTATTTATTGTATTTGCGTTAATGTTTATTACAAATGGATTAAATTTTATTGACGGAAATAATGGTCTTATGCTTGGCATAACTAGTTTAATTTTAATAAATTTTAATTTTCATTCATATGAATATAACAGCGATATTAACAATTATATCAATTGCATTCTGCTAGCAGTCATAACATTGTTCATTATAAATTTTCTTACAGGAAAGATCATATGTGGAGATAATGGAGCATACTTCCTTGGATTTTTAATTGGGACACTTTCTATAATATTGAGCAATGAAAATATCATATATTCAACTAAGATAGCATGTATAGTTTTCTATCCTGTATTTGAATTATTTTTTACCTTTTGGCGAAGAATTTTCTTTGAGAAAAAATCCCCATTTGAACCAGATGATTTGCATTTGCATTCATTGGTCTACAAATTACTTAAAAATAAATTTGATACAGCATCAAATCTCAATACGATTAATTCCCTCACGTCCCTAATGATAATTACGCCATTAATTTTTCTATCAATGACTTTGTTCTACTATGGAGAAATTATAGGTTTTCTAAATTTCTTTTTTATTCAAACTTTTTTATATATATTGATTTATATACATCTATATCGTTACAGATAATAAAGCTTTATTAATAAAATGTTATTAAATCTTCTTAAATTCTACAGATACATTCAGATCCAGTAGTGAAGTGGCGACAAGCTCTTTTTCTTCTATAATTCTAAAAATGCCAGCATCTAATATCCTCGCTACATATTTCTCAACTTCTTTTTCTATAGATAAAATTCCAACATTATAAAAGAATGAACCAGCTCTAAAACTACAATTAAATTTTATCTTTACTTTGTATTGATCTCCCTTGTTAACAATTGGCAACCGATCCGTTTCTATTTGAAATGAAGAAGCACCACCTACTTCTATTCCTCTATATGTCTTAATAAGCATTCCAAAACCAACATTACTGGCTTTTTTATTAAACTTTACATTATAACAAATATAATAATTGAAACCTTTTTTTAAATAGTTTACTTCCTCGCCATTAAAATTTTCTATGTGAGTATTTGATATTTCAGCATCTGTGCTTTCGTATTTGACTGACTCACTTGTATTCAGAGAACTATCAAACCAACTTTCATCTTGTTTACTACTAAATCGCTGACTCAAATTATTTTCGGTATTTTTGACTTCTAGTGTTATTTGCTTATCGTTTTCCTCATGTATATTTTGTATTTCACGTTCAATGTCTTTAATAACATCTTTGACGTTTGTTGCAGAAAGAATCTTCTGATAAAGTTTAACAACTTTATTAGGATCACCCTCAATTAACAATTTACCTGAATCAATTAAAATAGCTTTGTCACATATTTCAACGATTGTTTGAGTAGAATGTGAAACAAACAATATTGTTGTTCCTTTTTTTTTTATTTGATCAATCTTCGAATAACATTTCCTTTGAAAATCCTCATCTCCGACAGCCAATGCCTCATCTATAATCAGAATATCAGGATCAATATTTATAGCAATTGCGAAGGCAAGTCTCACATACATGCCAGATGAGTAAAGTTTAACTGGATAATCTATGAATTCTCCAATATTTGCGAAATTTACAATATCTTCGTATTTATGTTCTATTTCTTCTTTTGTTAGCCCAAGAATGCTACCATTTAAAAAGATATTTTCTTTTCCAGAATATTCAGGATTAAAGCCTGATCCAAGCTCTAAAAGAGCAGCTATTCTGCCTTGCTTAATTACATTTCCTGATGATTGGGTTTGGGTACCACAAATTATTTGTAAAAGAGTTGATTTTCCAGCACCGTTTCTTCCAAGTATTCCCACACATTCACCCTTTGAAACATTAAAAGATATTCGATTTAATGCTGAAAATTCTTTATAATATTTTTTTTGTTTAAGCCTAAATAAATTTTGAATTTTAGGTATTACCATTTGTTTCAATCTGTTTGAAGGAACATTATAAATAGCAAAATCTTTATTTAAATCTTTGACTTGTACAGCAAAGTTATCTTTATATAACATCTGAAAATCCTTTTTTTGCTTTTATAAAAATATAATAACCAATTATAGATGTAGTAATTGATAAAATTCCATAAAGGATCAATATCTTAAGATCTGGCAGCTCATTAAATAAAATTACCTTTCTTGCCTGTTCAACTGGAATTGTAATTGGGTTTAAATAAATAAAAGGCTTTAGCCATTGTGGTAAAGACGAAACAGGATAAAAAATCGGTGATAAAAAAAGCAATCCCTGAACGCAGCTACTTACAAGATGGTGAAAGTCTCTTATAAACACTCCTACTGCAGAAAGTGTCCACGCGATTCCTAAAATCATCAAAGCAAAGGATGGTAAAATAAAAAGTAAATATAAAATCTCATAGTTAAATTGGTTAAATAAGATGAATTTAAAAATTATAATTAAAATTAAATTAATTATTAGATTTATAATAGCGGATGAACTTGCAATTACATTAAGCAATTCTAGAGGAAAGACGACTTTATTTACGTAATTTGAATTCTCAATTACAATTGTGGGCGATCTTGAGATAACTTCTGAAAACGTATTATAGAAAACTAATCCAGAATATAATATCAAAGAAAATTCAAATAAATTTGAACCAGCAAAACCAGGCCATTTTATTGAGAATACATAACCAAATACAAAGGTATATATTGTTAGCATGAATAAAGGAGTAATTACTATCCAATATAAACCTAAAATACTACTACGATACTTACCAGCAAACTCCTGATAGAATAAAAGTATAAATAATTCTTTTGTTTTGCTTTGTAACATTATATTTATTTTTGAATTCCTGAGAAAATTGGGCTTAGCTCATCTCTTAATAGTTGAGATATATAACCAGAAAATTCTTTAGAAAAGTGAAATTTATCCCAAGTATAGGGATAATTCTTAATAAATATTGGACAAACATCAGGACAAATATTTTCTTTTAGATTTACAAAGTTATATTCATACTTATCAGCAATAATTTCTAAATTATTCTGAAGATAAAATTTCTTGTCAATTATGTTTTTAATATCTCTGTCACTTGAGGATTCGGATAAAGACTTATTTTGTGTCATGTGATTATAAAAATTTTCTTTTAATGAAATATAATTACCAAAAATTAACACGTTATGAAAATTATTACTCTTTAAAAATTCCAAGTATGGAATTAAATTTTTTGGCTTATACCAGTTATATAATAAATTAATGACGATTACATCAACACCTAGAAGATTGTTCTTATTAAACCTTTCTTTATTCTTATTAATGCACTCAGCTAAATATGGATGATCTTGAGGTAAAATTTCAATTATGTTTGGATGAGGCGGACACCCACCAAACTCATCATCAACAATATAATGATATTCAGGATAAAGTGGTTCAATAATATTAACTGCATCAATAGCCATACTATCTCCAACAACCATTACATTTACCTTTCCATTTTGCACATTCCTACAATTCGACCAGCCAATTTCTGGGCAAATTTCATGCAAATAAGAAAATCTTTTATTTTTTTCATATTCAACATTATATGACACGCCATTTAATGACAGGTTTCTAATTGATTTTTTACTTTCAACGTAAATGTATCCACTTGAAATTGAAAGGATGAGAAAAATAATAGAGAGAAATGAAATGATATATTTTGATTTAATAAAATTTCTATTCCTTGTTGGTCTTTCAATATAAATATAAGTTACTATAGACAATATAACTGAAATAAAAATTATAAGAATTTTTAATAATGCTGTTTGTTCAAAATTTAATATTTTAGAAAAAGCAAAAATAGGAAAGTGCCAAAGATATAATCCATATGAAATCAATCCACCTCCGACAAATAACTTCGTAGATAACATATTTGATATAACACCGCCATGCCCAGAATACCATATTAGTATCATAGTGCCGACAATTGGTAAGAGTGTAACAAATGAGGGATGAAACATTTGATCATCAAAAAATAATAATGAATATAAAATAATGAGCAATCCTACTATAGGCATAAATTTACTTAGATACTTATTATTGCGTCTACCATAATCTAATTCAATTACTGCTAGGATAGATCCCGCAATTAATTCCCAAGCTCGCGTATGAATTAAATAAAAAGATGCATCAGTATATCTGCTACTAGTAATTTGCGCGCATATAAGAGAAATAAAAAATAAAACAATAAGAAAAATTAATAAATGTTTTCTAAAAAATCTATGAATAAAAATTACTAATGGAGGAAATATAAAATAAAACTGTTCTTCAATAGATAAAGACCAGGTATGAAGAAAAGGTTTCAGCTGGCTCTGTTGTGCAGTATAACTGTCCTCAAGCCAAAACCATATATTTGACCCAAAACCAAGTGAAGATAATATCGATCCACTTAGCTCAATGAGCTGGTCTGGGTGCATAAATATTACAGCAATCGGTATTGATATAAATATTATTAAATATAGTACTGGCAGTAATCTTCTAGCTCTTCTCTCATAAAAATTAGAGAAACTAAAATTATTTTGCTTAATTCCTTTTAAAATAAAATAACATATTAAGTAACCTGAAATTACAAAAAAAATATCAACTCCTATAAATCCTCCTTTAAAAAATTTAAGATCAAATTGATTTATATGAAGTTGATTACCCCCGGGAATTACAATATTAGCGTGATACAATACCACTGCTATAACAGCAATAAATCTTAAACCATCGATTTCAGGTCGGTATTTTATCACTTGTGTTTAATTGAGTATATTTTAAATATCACTATCGAATTTATTTTAATGATACAGATTTAAATATAATTGATTTATCTGTATGTCCAGTTGCAAATACAAGCGCGTATTTTGCATTATATGGAGATCTTAATAACATAGAATATTTCTCTTCATCGTTCAAACACGAAAATATTTCAATCTCAGTTGCTAAATAATCTCCATCCTTATCTAACCAACTTATCTGGAGCCTGCCTTCAGATACAACGTCATCTTTAAAACATTTTGCTACGAGTGAATATTTATATATTTTATTAGGTTCAATCCTGACCATCTGTGAAACAGGATTTATATTTGATGAAATAATCCCCTCTCCATCATACAAATTTTCAACTACATGATTCCAGTTATTCATATTGATAAATTTATTATCTTTTATTATTTCATCTGTATCTCTACTTTCAGATTGAATATTTGGATATTTTAGCTCGTTAATTTTTAGTAAATCATGATCCCCAAAACTTTCCAATTTATCTGTAATAGAAATAATATATTTACCATGCTCGTGGAATTGCCATTTTTTATCGTATAAAATATATTCTACGTCCCAAGCTTTTAGTGTGTCGAACATATCAATTTCACTTTGTACATCTAATATGTTAGAGAAGAAAGATGGGTTATACCAACTTGGATATAATACATCAGATTTAATTCCTGCCATAGATGACCCACCAAACACTGCAACTGGTGATTTATTATCATTAATTTTATTTATTTCCTTAACAGCCACTCTTTGGGGGCTAAAGGTAATTAGAAAGTCCTCTCTTTCATGGTCGTTCTTATATTTAATTACATCAAAATTAATTGTTTTAAATCCGTATCCACTGTCAAAAAAAAATAAATTAAGAAATATAGTTATAGCAAATGCTAATTTTATTAAGTTTTTAAGAAATAAATCTAATTTTGGCCTGGAAAGTATCAGAGCCGAAACTAAAATTAATAAAACTTGAGCTGGAAATGTATATCTTAAATATGCTGTAAACTCAAAAGTTATATAGATAGAGCTAATCGCAATAAATATATAAAATAAGACCTTTAAATCTTTCTCTAATGTGAAAATTATTATTGCGGGTAATGTAAGAAGCAGTAAATGAAAACCAATACCTCCAATCAAAGCTTCTGTGAATTTATATGAATTAAAAGTAATTAGATAAAACAGATTCCAATTTATACCTGATCCCCAAACTGGGTTGTTAAAATTTGCAGCTGTATCAAATAATTCAGATTTAAAAAACCCATTAAAGAAAGGGAATACTGGATTCCCTGTAGCTATATAGGAAATGGCATATGGTTTAATACTAAAAATTACAACAAATAGAAACAAAGACGTAAAAATAAATAAATATTCTTTACTTATGATTCTGCGTAATCTGAATAATGAAATAAAAATAATAATAGGTAAGAGAATTAAAGTTATTGCTTTTATGGATAAAGATGCGCCAAGCAATATACCGGCTATAGAAAAATTTTGGAGACTATATTCATTGTCATATAGGATTTTTAAAAAATAATAAAAGAATGCAACAATAAATAATGACCAAATTGGTTCATTAAATATAGTAGAGCCTAGTCCATACGTAAAAGGACTTGATAAGAATAAAATTACGACACCTCGTTGGATTAACTCATTATTATGAATATATTTAACAACGCTAGTTAATAACCAACAGATCAAAAATATTGACGATGTATTAAATAATCTTGCTGCGGTTTCTCCACCTAATAAATAAGGAATTGTAATAATCCAATCACCAAGCTTTGGACCAACCGCCCAGACATAATATTTTACATTAAAGTGCCAATACTTATTTTCCTCGATATAGGCAGGAATAAAAAGATGTGTAGCTAGAGCGTCGTGTCCAATCTCTGGCATTAAAGAAATAAAAAAATAAATAAATCCAATTGTAATTATTAAAATGTCTAGGTAAAAATGATTAGATTTTTTATTCTTAAGGTTGATTAAGAAACTTGAAACAAGATTAAAATTAATTTCATTCCTAAAATAAATTATTGGCAAAGAAAGAACTATTATATAAAGAAAAGTATAATTAATTGGAAAATGTACAAATATACTAGTCAATAAACCATAAGTTGCTATTCCAATTAATAGCTTAGTAAGATCTGCTGTCGACTTTTGAAAAAGTGTAGAATTTATGAATTTACCTAAGTAGTAGCTTGAAAATAAAAAAAATATTACTGATAAAACTGGAGTTATAACATCTAACCAAAATGAAAAAATAACCAGTAGGATAATCGAAAGAAAGAAATTATTAATTCTGAACAGAACTGAAATTAGAAAAATACTAATTATTAAAGAAAAAAATATAATAATTTCATTACTATTGTTTAAAGTAAAATCATTTATATCTAACTTAACAAACCCAATGATTGTTGCAGTAATACCCGTAAGGATTGATAGTAAAATTATTATATTTTTTATATTTAATGTATTCATTTTTTTATTTCATAAGTATTCAACTCAAACAGTATTTAATTTTTAATAAATTATTTTTTGAATCTTGCTTGTATTAGATTTTACTGAATAATTTTTTGTTACAATATTTTTAAGTTTCTTTGAAATATTATTCCACTCATCTTTATCAAAAAGTAGTTTAGAAATAGACAAAAAATATTCGTCTTCATTTTCAACAATTAATTCTGTATTTTTTGTCAAACTATCAATGGAAATGCCTTCAAATGCAACTTTACTGCCTAATACTGGCAAGCCATTTTCGAAGGATGAAATTATTTTTCCTTTCAACCCCGCACCATATCTTAAAGGAGCTATTGATAGCTTTGCTTTTGATAATATGTTATTGAGATTTTTAACATATCCACGGTATGTAACATTAAGCTTGGAATCTTTTATTTTTTTTTGTAATTCGGCTGGCATATTTGATCCAATAATTTCTAATTCTATTTCAATATTTTTAAAAGATTTTAGCTTAGTGGAAACATAGGGATATATATTTTCTAGAAAATAATTTATTCCGTCCACATTAGGTTGATGATTAAAATTGCCAATAAAAATGATCTTATTTTCTCTTTCATCATAGGGGGCAATATCAAAGTTATTCGCCTCCCTCAGTAGAGGTAGTACTTCAATTTTATTTTTGTCTATACCCTCTGTAATTAAATATGATTTTTCCTTTTCACTCACCACTACTGTAACATCAGACTTTTCAATACAGTTCATTTCAATTTTTTTCATGTATTCTGCTTGAGACTTTATAGATTTGTTATCTTCTATTTTAGCTTGTCGCATTTCACGTAAATGATGTAAATCAATAGTATTAAAAATTATTTTTATACTTTTATTATATTTTCTTACTATATTAATGTAATTGTCACAGTTATTAACTCTCGTAATTATTGCTTTAGTAAACACATCTTTGTGTTCAATTATAAAGTTTTTAACACTTGAATAATGTGGCAATGCTGCGCATTCAACCCCGATTTGTCTCATATTTTCAAAATAGTTGGAACGTGCCTCATGTAGCTCTTCCGCAGGTATAAATTTTACTAGATTGCTATCATTTTTTAAAAATTTTATAAGATTCCACATATATAAAGATCCCTCATCCAAATCTGGGGTAGGTATGCAGTTATCAATGATTAGAATCCTTTCCTTTTTGTAAATTTCGTTTGCAAGTCTAATATTTTTTTCATTTTTATATTTTTGATAATCATAATAAGAATGTTTTCTATTACTTAAATATTTTTTTTTAAAAATACTTCTATTTACTTCTTGATAACTTTTTATTCCACTGGTGGTATCCTTACCATTAGTAACCCCCTCATAATGTACAAGTACTGATTTTGGTTGATAAATAACTTTATATCCTTGATCTCTTATTTGAAAACATTTTGCTGCATCCTCATAATATGCAACTTGCAAGTCATCATCAAACTTACCAGTTTCAATAAATAATGATTTTTTGATAGCTAAGGAACACCCACTAACATAATCAACTTCTTTTATATAATTATATCGAGGATGACTCTGAATATCTCCCTTTCCAAAGTTCATACCAGTACCGTCATTCCATATTATTCCTCCAGCTTCCTGAAGTTTTTGATTTTCGTAAATAATTTTAGATCCAACTATTCCTACATCATCTTTTTTATCAAATGTCATGATTAACTCGTCAAGCCAATCTTCAAAGACATGTGTATCATTATTTAGAAATACAATGTATTTACCATTTGCTAATTCACTTCCTTTGTTACAATTCTTTATAAATCCTAAATTTTTATTATTTTTATAGTATACTATATTTTTGTTATCTTTATTGGAGTTTTGCATTATTACGTCTGGCGGAAGAGACTTAGAATTGTCATCCATTATTATCACTTCAAAATTATATTTTGTTTTTATTTTATACAATGAGTCGAGGCACCTAATTGTATAATCCCACTTACCGTAAACAGGTATGATAATTGTAACTTGCTTTAATTCTTTGAAATTTATTTGATCACATACTTTTTTGATATTTTCTGATAGCTGGTCATATAAAATCTTTTCTGGAGGTAAATTTATCTTTTTTAACTTTTTTATCGGATTAATTTTTTGATATCTTAATAAAAAATATAAATCGTATATATTTAATTTAATAAATAATTTCTTTATTCTGTACTTTATAATTTTTCTTATATTTAAATTGTTTGATTGTATATCTTGCTTTTTTTGTAAATGATCATTGATAAGTAACAATTCTTTAATATATTTTTTTGATTTTTTTATGTTTGAAGCCTCTCTTTGAATATTTACTGTTTGGCTCTCAATTAATTCCATATCTTTAGAGATTTGCAAATCATGAGCCTGGAGCCGAATTTGATGTTCTTGGAGCCGAATTTGATGTTCTTTTTGCCTTTTCTCAATAGCCCTGTTTAAATCTTTTTGCCTTTTCTCAATATCCTTAAGACTTACACTTTTATAGTCTTCAAATTCGGT
>MDTB01134351.1_pt1 | contig 10560 bp, 9 predicted proteins | sample 811161 | NCBI WGS metagenome assembly MDTB01 (sample SAMN05326650, study PRJNA326480) | marine metagenome | isolation source: seawater | place: Mediterranean Sea | collected 2009
AATTTTGCTTTATCTTGAATAGTGCTTTTCATAATTTAATTATATGCCAGAATTACCAGAAGTTGAAGTTGTTAAAAGGTCCTTAATTAGCAAAACTCAAAATTTAATTGTAAAAGCAGTCAAAATAAAAGATGGAAGATTAAGATATAAAGTTGATAGAAAAAAAATTAAAAAAATTATTGGGCTTCGATTAAAAAAGATATCTAGAAGATCCAAATATCTATTATTTTTTTTTAATAGAGATATTGTAATGCTAGTGCATTTAGGCATGACAGGAAAATTTTTCTTCATCAATAATAAGAAGACAAAATATAAGACAAGTTTTTATTACGATTTAAACGAAGATAAAGATAAAAAACATGATCGCTTAATTTTCAGTTTATCAAATAATCAAAAATTAATTTATAATGATGTTAGAAAATTTGGTTTTATTAAGTTTTTTGAAATTGAAAACTTAGATAAAGTTTCTCACATTAAAAATCTAGGACCAGAACCATTAAGTGCAAAATTTAACATTAAGTATTTCAAAAATTATATTTTGAAGAGAAATAGGACAATTAAAGATATATTAATGGATCAAAAATTTTTATCAGGACTTGGTAACATTTATGTTAATGAAATTCTTTTTTGTAGCGGGATAAGGCCCACAAAAAAAGTTTATAACCTCTCAAGTAATGAGATAAAAAAAATTATTAAATTCACTAAAAAAATAATTTCAAAAGCTATTATTTTTGGCGGGTCATCTATAAAAGATTTTTCTAGTAGTAGTGGAAAAAAAGGATCATTTCAGCAATATTTTAATGTTTATGGAAGACAAGGTAAAAAATGTTTAAATAAAAACTGCAGAAACGATATAATTAAAATTGTTTTAGCAAATCGAGCATCATTTTATTGTTCTAAATGTCAAAAATAATAAAGTTGACCGTATTTAATTGCACATATATACAATCATAAAAATATGCCTAATACCAAATCAGCAATCAGAAGAGTGAGAAGGGTTAAAAGACAAACCCAAGTTAACAGAATTAGAAAAAGTAAGTACAAAAATGCAGTAAAACAAATGGAAAATTATCTTAAAGCTAAAGAAAAGGAAAAAGCAAAAAAATATTTCTCAAAATTTCAATCAATTCTAATGCAGGTTGCTAAATCAGGCATTATCAGCAAGAACACAGCTGCAAGGAAAATTTCTAGAATTTCAAAAAAAATTTCATCTAAATAATCAATTTTAAGTTGATCATTTTTAAAACTAAAATCTATATTTAGAATCTAATAACAAAATGTTGTAACTTCGATCATTGAGTTGCAAATTATTTTTTGTTTCTATCTGTGCGATTATCGTACAACCCATTTATAATTTTTTTTTTAATTACAACCTCTACATAGTTGCAAATAATTTTTAAAAGGAGTTTAAAGGAAACTCTTAAAGAAAATTCTACATGGACAAAAATAATATTAAAAAACAAAACACCTTTATTTCAGAAGAGGAAAAAACTTTAAATTGGAATGAAATACAAAGTGCTTTTAAAAAGTCATTCGGTAGCGAGGTTTACAATAGTTGGTTAGAAAAGATTTCTCTGGTTAAAGAATACAATGATTATTTAATACTTGGAGTTCCAACGCGATTTTTTAGAGATTGGATAGTTTCTAGATATTTAGATAAAATTCTCGAACAAGTTAAAGCCTTTAAACTAAGCCTTAATAGAATAGAGTTCAAAATAATAGAAGAAAATAAGCAAAATCAAGAATACATTAAGATAGATGAATTTAATAAAGTAACAGAGATAAAAGACTCAATTCTAAATTATAATAGGTTAAACCCAAACCTAAGTTTTGACAGCTTCATCCAAGGCAAAAGTAATGACATTGCATTATCTTACTCAAAAAAAGTTTGTGAGCATATTTCTAGATACAACCCTTTATACATTTGTGGTGGAGTCGGATTAGGTAAAACACACCTTTTAAACGCTATAGGATTAGAGCTCCAAAACAACAATAACGTGATGTTTATTTCTGCGGAGAGATTTATGTATCATTTTATAAAATCAATTAAGAAAAATGATATGGTTAACTTTAAGGATTTTTTTAGAAAATCATCTGTTTTTATAATAGATGATATACAGTTTATTAGTGGTAAAGAGAGTTTACAAGAAGAATTCTTTCATACTTTTAACAGCTTAATGGATAAAGGATCTCAAATTATAATATCAGCAGATCGTGCGCCAATGAAGCTCGACAGATTACAGGACAGAATTAAATCAAGATTAGCCGGAGGTTTGGTAGTGGATATTGATGCTCCAGACTTAGAGTTAAAAATAAAAATAATCAAAAAGAAGATTGAAGAAATTCAAAGTCAATTTAGGGAAAGTATTAATTTAAGCGATGAGGTAATTTCTTACATAGCTAGTGAGAGCAAAACAAATATACGGGAACTCATTGGGGTTCTAAATAGAGTAATTGCTTTTAGTAGGGTGCATAATAAATATTTAACAACAAACGATTGTAAAAATATTTTAAAAGATGTTTTTAATCAAATAAGAGTAATAACTGTAGATAAAATACAAAACGTAGTGTCAAGTTACTTTAATATAGCATTAAGTGAAATGCTCTCTCAAAGAAGATCAAGGCCTCTTGCCAGACCTCGGCAAATAGCAATGTACTTGGCAAAAAAAATGACCACTAGATCACTACCAGAAATTGGTAGGAGATTTGCCAATCGCGACCATACCACGGTTATTCATGCTGTAAAAACTATCTCAAGGTTGTCTGAACAAGACGATGAAATGAAAAAAAATATAAGTCAAATTAAAAGTTTATTATTAGAACAATAAATGCAATTCGCTGTTAAAAGGGATACTTTATTAAAATCATTAAATTTTGTTCAAGGTGTTGTTGAAAAAAAAAATACACTTCCAATTTTATCTAACGTTTTGTTACAACTCAAAAATAATAAATTATCAATAGTTGCTACAGATCTTGATATAATATTTTATGATGAAATTGCTGACGTAAAGATAGTTAGGGAAGGAAGCACCACGACTTCCGCTTCAATATTATATGATATTTTAAGAAAAATTTCATCTAACTCTGAACTTAATTTTGATTTAAAATCAGAAAACAAATTAAGTTTAAAAAGTGAAAATGCAGATTTTAATTTATTATGCTTACCAACAGATAATTTTCCGTCTTTTGCAGATGAATTTGATGGAGAGGAGATTTCTTTAAATAAAGATAGGTTTTTGAAACTTTTAAATAAAACTAAAATTTCAATATCAAATGATGATACACGTCATTATTTAAATGGTATCTTTTTACATTTGACAGAGGCTCATGGAAGGAATTTTTTAACTGGAGTTGCGACTGATAGCCATAGACTCTCAGCAAGCAGCTTAGAAATAAAAAATATTTCTGATTTTAATTCATTGATATTGCCAAGAAAAACAGCTTTTCAACTTTGCTCTCTATTAACCGAAACTTCTGAACAACTAATGGTGCAAGTAAGCGATAATAAAATAAAATTTGTACTTGGAAATATAAAATTAATATCAAAAGTAATTGATGGCAAATTTCCCGACTATAAGAAAGTAGTGCCTACAAATAATGATAAAACTTTGGTTGTATCTTCTAAAGATTTTATTAGTTCAATTGAAAGAGTTACGAGTGTTTCCCTAGATAGGAAAGAGGGTGTGAAATTAGCAATAAATAAAGATAATGTTCAACTTTCAGTAAACAGTGCCAATTCTGGAGAAGGAAATGAAAAAATTAAAGCTGAATTTAGCTCAAATAACTTAAATATAAGTTTTAACTCAAAATATTTGATAGACATTGCATCTGAGGTAGAAGATAAAAATTTAAAAATGAATTTAAAAGACTCTGTATCACCAGTTTTGATCGAAGATGGTGCTGATAAAAATAGTTATTACGTTATAATGCCAATGAAAATCTAGATTTTTAAGTTTTGAATTTTTTTTTTATTTTTAGCTCTATAATTGTTGGTACTTAATAGTTTTAAGTCAGTATGGTCACAAGCGATTTTATATTCGATTAAAAAAATGATATAGTTTGTAACTTCTAAAAAACAATGTCTAAAAATTCTGAACTGAAAAAAACATCTTACGGTGCTGACTCAATTAAAGTCTTAAAGGGACTTGATGCAGTAAGAAAAAGACCTGGAATGTACATAGGAGACACCGACGATGGCTCTGGATTACATCACATGGTTTTTGAGGTTATAGACAATTCAATAGATGAAGCTTTAGCAGGTCATTGTAAAAACATAAGTGTATCCATAAATTCTGATAATACAGTAACAGTCGAGGACGATGGAAGAGGCATTCCAGTTGATATGCACAAAGGTGAAAAAATGTCAGCTGCTGAAGTTATTATGACACAATTACACGCAGGTGGAAAATTTGATCACGACTCTTACAAAGTTTCGGGAGGTTTACATGGTGTAGGAGTTTCGGTTGTCAATGCTTTATCAGAAAAATTAGATCTAAAAATCTATAGAGACGGAAATGAATATGAGATTGGATTCAGAGATGGAAATTCAATAAAACCACTGAAAAAAATTGGCAAGACTAAAAAAAATGGTACAAGAATAACTTTTTTACCATCAAAAAATATTTTTTCCTCAATAAAGTTTAGTACATCAACACTCGAAAAAAGAATAAGAGAATTGGCTTTCTTAAATAAAGGCATAGCTATTAAACTGGTGGATAATACTTCAAAAAAATTAAAAGAATATTTGCATAAATATGATGGTGGTATACTTGAATTTGTAAGACACATTAATAATAAAAAACCTATATTAGTAAATAAAAACGAAAAAGAAATTTTTAAAAAACCAGTTTATGTGACAGCTACAAAAAATAATGTTGTGGTCGAATGTTCTTTTGAATGGAACGCTGGATACTCAGAAGAAGTTTTGCCATTTACAAATAACATTCCTCAAAAAGATGGAGGAACTCACTTGTTAGGTTTTAGAACGGCGCTGACAAGAGTAATAAATAAATATACAGCTGATAGAAATAACAAAAAAAATAAAATTACTTTGTCTGGCGAAGATATTAAAGAGGGTCTCACAGCTGTTTTGTCTATTAAGATGCCCGATCCAAAATTTTCTTCTCAAACAAAAGATAAGTTAGTTTCATCAGAAATAAGAAATATTGTTGAGCACATTATTAGCGAAAAAGTTTCAACATGGTTTGATCAAAACCCATCCATCGCTAAGGTAGTTATAGAAAAAATTACGCAAGCAGCAATGGCCAGGGATGTTGCAAGAAAAGCACGAGATAGTGTTAGACGAAAAGGAACCTTTGAGTTGTCAGGATTACCTGGAAAACTTGCAGACTGCCAAATACAAAAACGAGAGGGTACAGAACTATTTATAGTCGAGGGTGACTCTGCGGGAGGTTCAGCTAAACAGGGAAGGGTGAGAGAATATCAAGCGGTTTTGCCATTGAGAGGTAAAATTTTAAATACCTATGTAAATGGAAAAGTAAATGGCGAAGATCAATCTACGAAGGCACTTTCAAAAATGATGTCTTCAAATGAAATTGTCACGCTTATTAATGCTCTTGGAACAGGATCTAAAGATTTTAATATTGAAAATTTAAGGTATGATAAGATTGTGATAATGACAGACGCCGACGTTGATGGATCTCATATTAGGACTTTGTTATTAACTTTTTTTAATAATGATCCATTTAACAAATTGATAGAGAACGGTCATGTTTATCTTGCCCAACCACCTTTATTTAAAGTAACAAAAGCTAACAAAAGTGTTTACATAAAGGATGAAAAAGCTCTGGAAGATTATATTTTTAACACTGGAAAAATAGATAAGAAAATTAAAAAAGGTTCTTCTGAATACAATAAAATAATGCAGTTTCAGAGAGAAAAGTTGTCAATTCAACGTTTCAAAGGTCTTGGAGAAATGAACCCCGAAGAGCTTTGGGAAACCACTCTTAATCCAGAAAATAGAACTATGCTTAGGGTTCAATATTCAAAAGGAACAAAAGAAAAATCAAAAGAAGACCAGAAAATGATAAAAGTTTTAATGGGTGACGAGGTTGCACCTAGAAAAGATTTTATAACAAATAATGCTTTAAACGTTGTCAATTTAGATATCTAGATAAACAATGGATTTTTCAACTCTCTTTCGGACAAAAGAGAATCTTAATTTAGATAAAAACACCCTAACTATATTGAGATATATTGCGATTTTTGGTCAATTTTTGGCGATTAACATTGTTTATTTCTACTTAGATTTGCCTTTTCCCATAGAGGCAAGTTACGCTGTAATTTCAGTTGGTTTACTAACTAACCTTTATTTGCAGTTTAAAATTAAAATTAACCAGGTAAAAGATTTTTATGCTTCAATATTTTTAGTCTATGATCTTGTCCAGTTAAGCATTTTACTTTATCTTACTGGAGGTATATTCAATCCATTTTGTTTGTTGCTTATTATTCCTGCAATAGTTTCCTCAACATTCTTAAGCATGGGCACAACAATAATTTTAGGAATTATTACCTCTACTCTTCTCTTGGTAATTTCATTTTTTCATTTACCCCTACCTGGTGAAGATATGAATTTAATTCATTTCCCAAATTTTTATAAAACAGGCATTGTGATTTCAATTTTTATTGGTCTAATATTTTTAAGTTATTTTGGAATCAGGTTTTCTGGAGAAACAAAAAAGAGATCTGAAGCATTAAATAAGTTACAAGAAGTTATATCAAAAGAGTATGAATTGGAGTCTTTAGGTGGCCAGGCTGCAGCAGCAGCTCATTCTTTAGGCACACCACTGGCTACTATAAGTGTAGTCGCAAAAGAATTAAAAAAAGAAATAGGAAGTGATTCAGAATTATCAAAAGATGTTGATTTACTTATTAGCCAAACAAAAAGATGTAGTGAAATTTTAAAACAAATATCAAAAAAACAGATAGAGGAAGATATTTTTTTAAGTTCAATTAAATTTGAAGACCTTTTAGAAGAAATTATTAATTCATTTAAAGAAACTTCATCAAAAGAAATTGACCTTTCAATTACTAAAGATAAAAATAAAATTTCAATACAGAGAACGCCTGAAATAATTTATGGGCTAAGAAATTTTATTGGAAATGCTGTTAAATTTTCAAAGAGTAAAGTTAAAATTAATCTTACTAGTGATCAAAATCTAATAGAAATTAAAATCAATGATGATGGACCTGGTATACCTGAAGACATAATAGAGAAAATTGGGGAGCCGTATATTAAATCCAAATCAAAAGAAGTAAGTTCTAATTCTGGTTTAGGACTTGGAACTTTTTTGGGCAAAACATTGTTAGAGAGGCAAAATGCAAAATTATCATTTAGAAGAAAAAGTGATCTTGGTGGGGCACTTGTAATAATAACGTGGAACCCAAAAAGTTTTAATGATTTTTGAATTCAAATGTGTATGCCAATATTTTGTAAGCAAGTTTGGCTACAAGAAAATTATAGGAGTCAAAGTTTTTAATAGGGGCTAATTCGTTTATATCTGCACCTACAACATCAGAGATCTGACAAACTTTTTTTATAATGGGTAGGACATCCTCCCAAAGAAGACCACCTGGTTCTGGCGTACCCGTCGCTGGCATTATGCTTGCATCGAATCCATCTACATCAAAAGTTATATAAACTGTTTTATTTTTGAAAAAATTATCAATTTGCGATAGATCCCAATTTTGTTTATCTTTGCCCCAAAAAATCTCAATTCTGTCTCTATTATTATTATAAAAATCCATTTCTGGTTTTGATAGATTTCTTATACCAAATGAGACAACCTTAACATTTTTATAGTCCAAACATCTTTTAATTGCCGAAGCATGAGAAAATTTTTCACCTTGGTAGCTTTCTCTTAAATCTGCATGCGCATCAAAATGTAAGAGAGTTATTTCACTATATTTATTTACAAAAGGATCTATCGAGCCAGGTGTAATCGAGTGTTCCCCACCAAATATTAAGGGAAATTTATTATTTTCAATTATTTTCTGGTTAATTTGTGATAATTGGCTCAAAGCTTCTTTGATATTTTTTTTAATTGGAAATGGTTTTAAAGTTTTGATACCTATCTCTTTATATGGCTCTTTATTTAATTCCTCATCAAATAACTCTACTTGATGAGATGCTTTTATAATTTCTTTTGGACCATTTTTTGTGCCACCACCGTAGCTTACAGTTTTTTCTAGCCCGAAAGGCACCACTACAACTTTAGGATCTATATTTAGACTAGCATCATATCCTAAAAAACCTTTTTTTTGACTTAAATATTCCATTTATGAACTAAAAATTTTAGAGAAGTTTCTTTTTTCTCTTTTTTCCCATTTTTTACGATGGTATGCGTCGCTAGCAATTAAAGGAAGAACGCTTGTTGCTTCAGCAAAAACCATCTGTTCCTTTGTAACGTCAACTTTACCCCATGAACTAGCTTCTTTTAATGTTGAACTGCTGCAAGCGCCATCCCGTGTATCTGCTACGGTAATTTGAATTGCATATTTGTGCATATCAACTTTTTTTCCTAATAATTCTGCACATACGACAGTATCCTGTATGAAGTTTTTAGGCACACCTCCACCTATCATAAGTAGTCCTGATTGTTTAGATTGTAGCTTTATTTCAGTTAATTCTCTAAATTCACGGATCGAGTCTATAGTTATATGATTTTCGGGATTTTGTTCTTGATGCATTACTAAACCAAAACCCGCAGAACTATCCGTAAAAGCAGGACAAAATATTGGAACATTATTATCGAATGCAGCCTCTATAAGTGAGCCTTTTTTTTTAGCTTTTAATTTTAAATATTTACCTAATTCTTTGATAAACTCTCTAGAAGTATAAGCTTTAGGTTTCAATTTATTGGCTATGTCACAAATAGCTTGATCACAAGCCTGCAACTCTTCTTCGTCAATATAAGTGTCATATATTCTATCGATGTAATTTTTACGAAGTTCAGTATCATCTTGAAATTGTGAGCCTTGGTAATGTTTGAATCCTAGGGCTTCAAAAAAATCCATATCGATAATAGAGGCACCCGTTGCAACGATTGCATCGACCATATTATTTTTGACTAAATCAGTGTATAAATTCATACACCCGCCTGCAGAAGTCGAGCCAGCTAATGTAAGAAAAATAGAGCAATCATTATCAGCTAACATTTCATTGTATATACCGGCTGCTCTTGCTGTATCTCTTGATGTGAATGACATTTTACTCATTCCATCAATGATTTTTCTTGCATCGAATGATTTTATATCAATATGTTCAACTGGATCGCTTAAAAGTGACTTTTTATTATGTCCAATTTTTGGACCATTATTTTTGACCATTAAGATACTAAAGAATCAACTTTTTCGTTTGATCCTACATGAATAGACATAATTGGTTTATCATTTACATCAAATATTTCATTTGAATAAAAGCCGTTAAAATTTGTTCTAAAGGTTAAGCCATAAGCTCCAAGTTGACCTAATTCAATGTAATCACCTTCTTTAATATTATTAGGAAGAAGAAAAGGACCTTTCATGTAATCTAAACTGTCGCAAGTGGGCCCAAAAAAACTAAATGATGTAAGTTTCTTTGATTGTATTCTGCCGTCAGTAATCATTTTTGAGGGAAAAATAAAATTTGGAACACCCGCATCAAATAAAGAACCATAAGTTCCATCGTTTATGTAAAGATTTTGTTTTTTTCTTAATATAACTTTTACTATTGTTGAACCACTTTCCGCGACAATCGCTCTACCTGGTTCACATATAATTTCAGGTAGTTTATTTAATTTTAAATTATTTAAAGCTTTTTTAATCTCATCCATGTAGTTTTCTAAAGGTTCAGGTTTTAAGTCAGGATAAATAGCTGGGAATCCTCCACCAACGTTTATTATATCTGGAATAATTTTTGTTTTTTTTATTATATTTCCTATTTCTCTAATGCCTTTTGAGTAAGAAATTTTTTCCATGCATTGTGACCCAACATGAAAACTTATTCCTAGTTTTTTAGAATGCTCTTTACACAATCTTACAAGACCTAGTGCCTCCGAAGGTAAAGCACCAAATTTTCTTGAAAGATCAATCTCAGCATGTTCATTAGAAATAGCTATTCTTACAAATAATTTTAAGTCTTTAGCTTGATTAGTTGCCTCAAGTATTTTTCTTAATTCATCTTTATTATCTAATGAAAAACTTTTTACCCCGTAATTAAAGTAAGCTGATGAGATACTTTCTTTACTTTTGACAGTGTGCATAAAATGAAGCTTAACATCAGAATTTATCTTTTTTACAAGTTTAATCTCATTAAGTGAGGCGACGTCAAAATCCTTCACTCCATTTGCTATAATTTGTTTAATTACTTTTTCATGAGGATTTGTTTTCACAGCATAAAGTATTTTACCTGGGAAATTATCTTTAAAAAATTTTATGGATTTTTTAATCTCTTCAGTCCGTATACAGTATACGGGATAATCTGGTTTTAGTAAGTTAACTAATTCGTTAACTGATTTAAATTTTCGCATTTCATGTGTCCCCCGTTAGTTTACACAAAGG
>MDTB01136152.1_pt1 | contig 10560 bp, 7 predicted proteins | sample 811161 | NCBI WGS metagenome assembly MDTB01 (sample SAMN05326650, study PRJNA326480) | marine metagenome | isolation source: seawater | place: Mediterranean Sea | collected 2009
AAACTTCACTGTTACTGGAGCAATTACAGGATCTGCCTTAGATGTTACATCAATATCTTCAACTGATTCTGCAATCATTACTGTACAAGAAGGATTAAAAGTTGAAGGAAATATTATAGTTGGAGCAATTGAATCAGATGACTCATCTGCTGTATCTGTATTGGACAACTTAAATGTAGAAGGTTCTGTTCAAGTATCAGGCACATCAACATTAGTAGGCAACGTTTCTACAGCAGGCACACTTGCTGTGGCAAGCACATCGGCATTTACTGGAGCAATTACATCGAACGCTGGAGTTGTTGTTGACAATATTACGATTGATGGCACAGAAATTGATCTGTCATCAGGAGATTTAACAATTGATGTTGCCGGCGATCTTGTGATAGATGTTGACGGTGCTGATGTTAAATTGGAAGATGATGGTACAGAATTTGGAAGACTCAGCAGAGTATCTTCTGATTTTGTTATTAAATCTATGGGTAACAACGAAGACCTGTTGTTCAAAGGTGTAGATGCTTCTTCTACAATTACAGCATTAACTTTAGATATGTCAGAGGCAGGAGCTGCCACATTCAATTCAACAGTTACAGCAACAGGATTCATCATAGGCTCAGCAGACATCAATGAAGCAGAACTTGAAACTATTGACGGTGTAACTGCTGGAACAGTAGCGGCATCTAAAGCAGTTGTGGTTGATTCAAATAAAGATATTGCTTCATTTAGAAACGTTACTGCAACGGGATCATTTATTATTGGGTCGGCTGATATGAATGAAACTGATCTTGAAAAACTGGATGGCATTACCAATGGTGCAGGAGCTGCCAACAAAGCATTGGTGTTGGATGGATCGGCTGATGTTGCATCAGGTCTTAGAAACTTAGTTGCTAGTGGGTCTGTCACAGCTACATCATTGGATGTAACAAGTATTTCTTCAACTGACTCTGCTATTATTACGGTGCAAGAAGGCCTGAAGGTAGAAGGAAATATTATAGTTGGAGCAATTGAATCAGATGATTCAACAGCAGTATCTATATTAGACAATTTAAATGTTGAAGGTACGGTGCAAGTTTCGGGTGCATCAACCTTTGTAGGAGACGTAACCACAGCAGGATCTTTTATTATTGGCTCTGCGTCAATGAATGAAACTGACCTTGAAAAATTAGACGGTATTACAAATGGTACGGTAGCGGCAAACAAAGCAGTTGTTGTTGATGGCAGTAAAGACGCAGGATCGTTTAGAAACATTACAGCAACAGGAGCTACAACTAGTGGAACTTTTGTTATTGGAGATGCTGATATAGATGAAACTGATTTAGAAAAAATTGATGGCATAACAAATGGTACAGTGGCGGCAAACAAAGCAGTTGTAGTTGATGCCTCGAAAGACATTGGTTCATTTAGAAATGTAACTGCCACAGGTGCATTTATCATTGGCAATGCCAACATGAATGAAACTGATTTAGAAAAACTAGACGGCATTACAAATGGAACAGCGGCAGCTAACAAAGCACTTGTTGCCGATGGAAACATTGATATTGACACACTGAGAAATGTTGGACTAACAGGTACACTTACAGTACCTACAGTAGATGTTAACATTATTCAGTCAACAGACTCATCAGAAATATTAGTGAACGAAGCAATGAGAGTATCAGGGACTATAACTGGTACGGCAACTGCCGCACAATATTCTGACTTGGCAGAAAGATATGAAACTGATGCTCCGGTCCAACTAGGTGATATAGTTGAGATAGGTGGCGAAAAAGAAATTACAAAAGTTGATGCAGAAGTGAGCGACACAATTTTTGGGGTTGTATCAAGTTCAGAACAAGCAGGTATGATCATGAATACCGATGCTGGAGATGATGCAACACATCCATTAGTTGCTTTGACAGGAAGAGTAAAAGTTAAAGTAATAGGCTCAGTATCAAAAGGTGACAGGCTGGTTACATCATCAACACCAGGTGTGGCAAGAAAAGCACTTAAATCCGAATGCACTGCATTTACAGTTGTAGGTAGAGCACTACAAGATAAGGCTAGTGAAGTAGAAGGTCTGGTGCTGTGCTATGTTCAATCACACGCCTAAACAATTAAATCTAATATAGTTTGTAGTTTTGTTTTAATCTGTTTGCTATTGAGACTTTTACGCACACCTTCATGCAACGGCAAAGGCCATTGATTTACACTTACCCATGCATAACCAAAATGTTCTACATTTAATTTAGGAACAAATTCTGATTCGACTACACAAACAAATGTGTGGAACTTAAATTTTGTGTCTTTTGATACAAATAATTCTAAAGGAATAGTTTTCGAAATGCTAGGGTTGAAACCTATTTCTTCTATAATTTCTCTTTTTAATCCTTGCCACGGAGTTTCTGTATCTATGCTGACGCCACCTACTAATCCCCAAGTGCCTTTTTGTTTTTGTTGTCTATGTAAAAATAAAAATCTTTTTGTTGATTTGGCATAGAATAAGCATCCGGATGCTGTTATTTCGCTCATGTAATAGTTTATACTTTAAAATGATATAGTCCAAGTTCCTGGAGCGTAGAATCCTTCATATGATTTGATCCAAAACTCTCCGGTCCATTTGAATTGAACACCTGTGGTAATATTGGTTACATAATGTATTTTGGTAAATGTGCTGTCAAGTTGTGTTGCACTATCAAGTCCAACAGTACCTCTTGCACTAGATGAATCTTGTAAACCTAAAGCTAATTGTGTCGAATCGTCAAAAGATCCATGAAAATCAACTATCCATTCGCCACCAACTTTTTCAATAATGTCATTTGCTTTTGCTACCAAGTTGCCCCATGGAGTTGTTTTATTCGCAGTCTCTGTTAGTCTATCTCCTATATCATCTGTAAGCAAATATCTAGTACCATTAGCATCTCCTGTTGGATTATAAGTGGTTGGATTTATTACCTTATCAACAGCATTAATAGTATTAGTAGGCACTGTGTCTACATCAACATCAAACATCATAGTGAAGTCATCTTGTGGATCGATTGCAATAGTCCCTGTTACGTTTACAATTATATCATCACCGTTGATAGTTGTTGCACTCTGTTGTAGTTTGATTTGACTCAATCCGCCTCTAAACTGTTTACTGTATAGTGCCTCAATTTTTTTCCAATTTATTCTTTCTCCAAATTGGTTTTGTGATTCAAACACTAAGTTGTCTGTGTTATCAGCATGAGTGTTTAAATCACTTCTGTTTGCACCTAGCAAAGTAACTTTATTTTCTAAAACTAATAGGCCATATTGACCTGGAGTAACAAATTGTTGCGATAACAAATTGCCACCAAGAATACCATCTACATCCACAGTGCCTGCATCTTCATCATATATGCTCATTATAATCTTTTCTATCACACCAAGTTTTTTCAGTTTGGCAGGAGGAGAAATAAAAATAGGCGTTTTAAAATCTAGTGTGGATACTTCTATCTCATCTGCAATACCCTGCGGTATTGCCCTTGATGAAAAGTTTACATTTGTTAATTCAACAAAACTTAATGAAGTCCAATCTAAAAAATTATCTGTGGTCTGTAATTCTAAAGCAGGATTAAACAACACTAATATTTGTTCGAGTATTTGCAGTTTTTGATCTGTGTTTGTGGTGAATATGTCTGCTCGGAAAGATAATTCAAACGGTGTTGGCATTATTCTTTCAATGGTATGTCCTTGTCCTGGTGCACCAGTGTATTCGCCCGTGGTTGCATCATATTCTCTTTCACGTATATGTTTTTTGTCTACATGATATGGGTTGTACATTCTATCTCGATCATATGTCATGTCTGTTATATAACATGCAATTTGTGGTGTAGGAATCAAAGTATTTTCAGAACCTTTACGAATAATAGCCGCAACTTGTTTGCTCATGTCGCCATATTTCACAGGCACCTGTAAAGTTTCCTTTACTCCCTTTTGATTTTGTCCTGTTTGATATGTGAAGTTACTCATCATACGAATGAATTGTACAAGATATCTTCTTATTTGTGCGTCATAAAAATGTTGCATTAGTTGTCAGCTCTCGGTTTCAATAGTTTACTTAATGCAACTCTTTCTGGAGTAGTTGTCGATCCATCTAAGTCACTAGTTGTAGTTTCACTATTATTAATGAATGATGTTTTACTTGTTGATCTTGTATCATTCTGTGACATTGTCATTCTTACATTGTCCTCTATTTTCACAAAACGTTTCCCATCAAATCTGAACAATCTGTTTGGAGAGTAATCTGTACGTAAAAAATATTGTCCTTGAATAGGTGCATTTGGAAATGATGTGCCGAAACTGTATGTTTCTCCGTTAGCAGGGATGCCATCTCCAGTAAGGTAACCTTCTATGTATCCATTTGCTCTAGGTGAGTCATACACTTTATCAACGTTGATATGGCCCGATGTAGTTTTTAAATCAGTGTCGTCGACAGTAACAAGTGCAACTTTGCCTTCTTCGTCTGTAGGCATGACGTGTAATGGCTTGGTATTGTAACCTGATTTAGGAGCATCTGTTTCTGCCTGTGTGACTACTGCATCATTAATTTCAATTTCTTTGTCACGTGTTTTTTGTGATGTGTTTTCATCTTTGTCGCCAAGTATATCTCTAAACTCTTGAGCATCTGTTATGCCTTTTACACGCACTCTGTAAAGATGTGGCCACCATGTTCTTGAAAATCCTTCTGATGCTCTAGAAACATCATCGACCACATAATATCTTTTTATTGCTTCAGTGTCGGTTTCATCAAGTGAATGATCATCTTTTAGATGTGGCAATTCTATAACATCACCATTCATAATTTTTCTTCCAAGTGTCTCAATAATATCTTTAATATGAAAGGTCATGAACAGTTGATCATTCTGTATAAACAGGCCGAACTGTGATAGGTCAAAATCTATATCAGATACATTGTATATCACCCTTGTATGATAAACATCTTGATCATATTTTCTATCTCTGTTCTCGAGAAACAACATATCTTGTATAGCCAGTTCATTCAGAGAATCACCAGATCTTTGTGGTTGTGTTGCATCATCTGATGAGCCTTGATCATTGGGCGATATGTATTTGTGTATATAGGCGTCTGTACCACCTATTTGGAACATTTCAGAAATGTTGCGATCTAAGAACGCATAGTCATTACCTTTTTCTGGTTTGAATAGAGATAGTCTTGGCATACAACATATTTACCGTCCTATAAATACATGCATGGCAGATACAGCATTATCAGAAGCAACAGACAAGCAGGTTAACCAAGCCAAGCAAGAAATCTTTGAATATGTCAAGACAAGACTTGGTGATGGCATGATTGAGGTTGAATTAGACCCGAAACACATAGAAAATGCCTTTGTAACAGCAGTTGATAAATTCCGACAAAGATCATCTAACTCTGTAGAAGAATCATATGGATTTCTTGAATTACAAGAAGATCAGACAGAATATCAACTACCTGCAGAAGTTATTTCAGTAAGACAGATTTATAGACGAACAGTAGGCGGTGCATCATCGTCAGAAGGCGGGTCAACATTTGATCCATTTGAATTAGCATACACCAACGTTTATCTTTTGCAGACAGGACGTATTGGCGGCCTAGCAACATATGACATGTTTGCTGGCTATCAAGAATTAGTAGCAAGAATGTTTGGCGGCTTTATAAATTTTAAATATGACCAACCAACACGCAGATTACAAATATTTAGAAGACAGCGATCTAGGGAAACTGTGTTGATAGAACAATACAATCATCGTCCTGATTTTATATTACTGCAAGACATATATGCTAAACCTTGGATAAGAGATTATACCTTAGCAATATCAAAATTTACTTTAGGTGAAGCAAGGTCTAAGTTTACTACCATTGCAGGTCCACAAGGTGGTGGACAATTAAATGGTGATTCACTTAAAGCAGAAGCACAACAAGAACTACAAGCACTAGAACAACAAATTGGCAACTATGCTGAAGGTGGCACTCCTTTAAGTTTCAGAATCGGTTAGCATGAAACAGTTTTATTTTGTATGGCACGGCGGTGACGGCGGTGACTTCTTGATGCGTTGTATTAATAATATGTTACATGGCGGCGAGGTTCCTGTCAATACCGCCGGCAAAGCTAGGTTTTTCCCTGCAGATAATTTTTACATAGGAGAACACATATGTTGGAAATGTCATGTACCATGGGAAAATAAAAATTTTATTGACTCTCCTAGTAGTGAAATAATCTGGTTGCACAATCCTGATGCAGAAATACACGCCAAAAAACAGATTAAAAAAATAGGTATGGTTGATGTGTCTATTCCTCGTAGATATAAAAAAATAAGAAAAGCCATAGCAGAAGCATACCATGCCAAAGACCATGAAAAATATTATTATTATGCATACAAGAGTCTATCATCAAGTCATCAACAGTACGCGGATATAATGAAGTCATTTATACAACCATACAAACACACTGTAATTTGGAATAACATGATTACTAGTGAAGAAATAAAGAGAGCTATTGCAATGTGCTTTCATCATATGCAGATCAAAATGCCTAAATTTAATATGCCTCTTATAGAGAAATATACACACAAACAAAAAATTATTTTAGACCAAATAAGTTCTTGGCAGTATCTAGATTATCCGTTATAATAAAAATATGATCATAGGTATTTGTGGGTTAATAGGTTCGGGCAAAGACACTATAGCTAACCATCTAGTTGATTATCATGACTTTAACAAAACATCATTTGCAGACAAATTAAAAGATGCTGTGGCACATATGTTTGACTGGGATAGAGATATGCTTGAAGGTAAGTCTAAAGAAAGCAGAGTATGGAGAGAACAACCAGATCCTTTTTGGACACAAGAAACTGGCTTTGATGTTACCCCAAGACTAGTTCTACAAAAGTTTGGCACAGAGTGTATGCGGCAAGGATTTTTTGACGGCATATGGGTAAGTGTTGTAAAGCAACAAATTACTAAGAATCCAGGTAAGAGTTGGGTTATTCCTGATGTAAGATTTCCTAATGAAATAAAAATGATTAAGGAAGTTGGTGGCTGGATCTGGAGAGTCAAACGTGGTCCGAATCCTGATTGGTTTACATCATATGAAGAAGGAAACGTTGAACCTAAAGGTATACATCCTTCTGAATGGGCATGGGCAAAAGCAGAATATGATTGGCAAATTAATAATGATAATGATGTTGCTATTCTAAATGCTCAAGTAGATGCATTAGTCCAGTCTTATGTATCAGCAACTAAATCACCTTGACGCCAGCCTTGTTTTTTTACATGCAGTAATCTATTGCAATTTGCACAAACAGTTTTAAGATTGCTAGAATTATTATGTGTCATGTTGCCATCAACATAATGTACATCTAGTTGATATGGATGCTGTGCTGTGAATCCACACATTTCACAACTAGTATTTTTTTGATAGCCGGCACGTTGCCATGCAGGAGTTGTTATTGTAGATGATTGTGACTTTCTAATGCATGAGTCACATTTTTTCCTGTAATAAATTTTGTCACCACGGCGATAGTTGTACGCCGCAGGCTTACTTTTGCATTCTTGACACAGTGGTCTTTGTTTTCCGTTTCCATTAAACACGCATATATTTATGCGTACCTTTCCGGTGCTCTTTAAATCAGGCAAAATTGGTGTATATAAATCAGTCCATATTGGTAAATATTCATAACAATGTTTTTAAAGGAGTAAAAACGAAATGGCATTAACATCACCAGGAGTAGAGGTAACCGTAGTAGATGAATCATTCTACGTGCCCGGTATACCAGGAGCAGTCCCACTAGTTGTAGTTGCAACTGCTCAAGACAAAAGGTCAGGCACAGGAACAGGAACAGCAACAGGTACATTGAGTACCAATGCTAATGAAATATTTTTAATATCATCACAGAGAGAGTTGACACAGACATTTGGTGATCCAACTTTCTACACAGATGCTTCAGGTAATCCGTTACAAGGTTACGAACTAAACGAATACGGTCTCCAAGCCGCTTACTCCTTTCTTGGAATTGCCAATCGTGCGTTTGTAGTCAGAGCAAATATCAACACAAATGAATTAACAGGAACTGCAGATGCCCCTGGTGGCACTCCAGATGATGGATTCTTTTGGTTTGATCTAACTTCAACAGCATTTGGAATCAAAGAGTGGAGCGAATCAACTCAAACGTTCACAGTAAAACAACCAATCTTTATTACATCAACAGATGATGTTACAGGCAATGCACCAAAAACAAACAAAGGTTCAATTGGTGACTACGCCATTGTTGCAACTAATCCATTCAACAGATTGTATTACAAAAACAGATCAAATGCTTGGGTACAGGTTGGATCAGCTGATTCAGCAGTTAAAGATGCATCATGGGCTAGTTCACACCCTACAATTAAAGGGACAGCCACCAACCCAACACTTGCAGATGGTACATTAGAAATTAATGGTAACCTAGTTGCTACTGGACAATCAGTTACAGAAACAGCATCGGCTATCAACTCAGCTGGTATAGCTGGAGTACAAGCGGCTGTGGTAGATGGACAGTTAGAAATATACGCTATTCCAACTGCATCAGGTGATGACTCATCAACAACAGCACAGGTATCATCAATTATAATTGGCAATGTAGGTGACAGTACAGTCACAGCTACATCACAACTTGGAATCACAGCAGGAAGATATCACGCTCCAAAAATATTTGTTGGATCACACACAGAAGATCATGGATTTAGATCAAGTGATTCTGCTCCAAAACCATCTGGATCAGTTTTTGTTCAAACAACTAGTGTATCCGGTGGAGCTGCCATTGCATTGAAAAAATATTCAGATGTAGAAGGTGCATTTATAGATGTTACTGCTCCTGTGTTTAAAACACAAGAACAAGCATTACAACAACTTGACAAACTAGGCGGCGGTTCTAATTTAACAGTAAATGATGTATTTGTTCAAGTAAACACTGGCGAGTCTGAGTGGGATGACTCAACTCAAGACTCAGGAGAATTAATTGACTATGTTGCATTCAAAAGAGCAGGCGGCGTGGGTGCTGTTACAGAAATTGTTTCAGATAAAATATCTGATAAAACTGCGATTGGTACAACTGCTGGCGACTCAATTAGAATGGCAGAAACTGTGCTTAACAAAGACGCAACTACAAAAACTGCATCAGCATTTTTAAATCAAGCAACTGTAATGATAAATGGTACAGATGCAGATGATTTTGTTACGGCTGTGTCTGCGGCAAACTTTGATCACGTTGAAGCTGAGTATGATGCGGCATCAAAAAGAATTAAAATTAGACACACACTAGGCGGAAACATTTACTTCTCAGATGAGAATGGAGCGCCTATGGCTGACATTGGATTTACCACAGCAAATGCAAACTCATATGGTGGCAACTCAGATTTATCAACAGACAAAATTAACAATTTATATACTGCACCTGCAGGTGATAAAGATGATTATTCAACAGTAGTAATGGCTGATGGTTCAACACTAGATGAGTCAGAAAGAACTTTTGCTTTTGTAGCTTCTAACTGGGAGCCTGTTGAAAATCTTCCAGACTCTGGAACAACTTTTACAGCAATACAAAGCACATCAACACCTAGTAAAGATCCAGCAGACAACCAACTTTGGTTTACTACAACTGTTGATGAAGTTGACATCCTTATCCACAACGGAACAGCTTTCACAGGATATCAAAATGTTTCATCTGATGCTAGAGGATTTAATTTAGGTAACACAGATCCAAATGGTCCACAAGTGTCAGCAACTGAGCCAACTACACAATCAGATGGCACAGCACTTGTTGATGGTGACCTTTGGTTAGATTCATCAGATTTAGAAAATTATCCAAAACTTTACAGATACGATAGTTCAAAAAATGATGGTGAAAACTTTGTTTTAATTGACAATTCAGATCAAACTGGCCAAGACGGAATATTGTTTGCGGACTTTAGATTCCATTCAGATGGTACTAAAGATGTAATAACAGAAGAAACATTGATTACTGATCTACTAACATCAACTTACACTGATATTGATTCCCCTGAAGCGGCACTTTATCCAAAAGGAATGTTAGGATTTAACCTAAGAAGATCTGGTTACAATGTTAAAAAATTCAGAAACGAATACTTCTCAAGAGCAAATTTTGCAAGTACAGTAACTTATCCTACACTTCCAACTGAGAAAGATGCATGGGTAAGTGAGTCACCACTAAAAGCAGATGGCTCACCTTACATGGGTAGGAAAGCACAGCGAAATGTTATTGTTCAACAAATGAAATCAACAGTGGCTTCAACTACTGCTTTAAGAGAAGAACAAAGAGAATTTAACTTACTGGCAGCTCCTGGATATCCAGAACTTATTAGTGATTTAGAAACACTTAACGCAGACAGAAAAGACACAGCGTTTGTAATTGGTGACACACCATTTAGATTGCCTGCTACATCAACAGATGTTACAAACTGGGCAAACAATACAGCCGGCGCGGCAGACAACGGTGAGGATGGATTGCTATCCACAAACAGTCAAACAGGTGTTTATTATCCTTCAGGATTAACAACTGCATTGA
>MDTB01183988.1_pt1 | contig 10560 bp, 6 predicted proteins | sample 811161 | NCBI WGS metagenome assembly MDTB01 (sample SAMN05326650, study PRJNA326480) | marine metagenome | isolation source: seawater | place: Mediterranean Sea | collected 2009
GAGTCGAACCCACCAGGGACGTCTAACGCCCCTCACCGGTTTTGAAGACCGGGCGCCCCACCGGGGAACGATTCTCTTCCAGCGGAGCGCGACACTACCTGACTTTCATTCGCTGCTAAAGGCCTCCTCCGCAGGGCGGATTACTTCGTGGCCATCGCCGACACGGCGGGTGAATTTGACCTTATCGAAAAACTCCAGCACCTCGATAGCGACATTGCGACCAATATCCGTGGCATCCCGGAAATTTGCGGCTGTGACCATGCCGTCCTCGACGTCGGCTGAAACTGTCTCGGCAATCTCAGCGAGTTTGCGGAGGGTTTCAGGCAGGTAGAAACGGTTCTTCGCGATGCGTATAACAAGCCCGTGCCGCCCGGCGCGCACAAGCAAGGATTCTACCTTGCGCGGATCGCTGCCGATCTCCTGCGCGATCGCGACTATAACCGGAGGGCGCAGGCCCCCATGCTGAAGGAGCGGCTTGATCTTTTTCCAGTTGGTGGCGTCAGCGCCATGCAGGCTTGGTTGGTGCGACGGCAGACGTACGCCCATGCCTTCCTTGACGATTACCTTCTCGCGCACCAGTTCCGCTGCGATCGCAACCGCCGCTTTCGATGGCAGGCGAATACCGCTTCCGGCAAGAATGCGATTTTCGCCGGGGCCAACCATGTCGGGCGATTTTTTATGCCAGGCGGCCAGCGCTTCGAGCACTGCCGTCCGAACTGCCGCCCAGCGTTCCTCCGAAAAGCCCAGTGTGCCGATCTCTGTACGCACCGATTTCATCGGCACCAGCTCGGTAAGCACCGCCATATCGGCATCGGTCAGGTTGCGAGTGGCCGCAAAGCGGTCTAGGTGAAGCCCGTTGCTCATTTCCTCCAGCAGGACCGACAGGGCGATGCCGTCATCCGCGTCTTCCATCGCATGTAAGAATGCGATCCGGTCGGGCTTCGCCCGCCCGCGCGCAGGCGGGAACAAATCGATTACCCGGCCACCGCCAATGGTACGTTGCGCCGACTGGTCGCGAAGGATCAACCCGTCGCCGTGGACTGCGCCAACTGGCTGGTCGAGCACGATCTGCGCGAGCCCACTTTCGCCGGGGGCGATCTTCGTAGCTCCCAGGATTGCAACGCGGCCGGTGGTTTCGGCGGCGCCAAGGTGGACATGAACTGGTGTCCAGTGAGCCAGCGGGCGGCCTTCCGATTTTAGCACGCGCAGCCGGATATCCAGTTTGTGCGCTGGCGCCGGCAGGTTGCCAGTCACGACCCAGTCGCCGCGCTCAATCAGGCCCTTGTCGAGACCGGTACCTGCCAGATTAAGTGCGCAACGTTGCCCAGCGCAGCCGCTAACAGCCCTCGCGTTCTGGGCGTGGATACCGCGAATGCGCACATCCATGTCGGCGCCCAGAACACGGGCATCTTCATCGGCGGCGACCCGGCCCGAAAAAGCAGTGCCGGTCACAACGAGACCGGCGCCGACGACGTCAAAGCTGCGATCGATTGCGAGCCGAAAGTTCCCGGTCACGGGGCGCGGCGGCATGTCGGTGGCCGCGGCCAGCAAGTGATCTTTAAGATTGTCAATTCCGGCTCCGGTCACGGCGGAGACAGGAAAGACCGGCAGCTTGTCGAGCGAGGTGTCGGCGAACAGCAGCTCGATATTCTCGGTGACTTCGGCGGCACGTTCTTCGCCGATCCGGTCGATCTTGGTCAGCGCGATGGCGCCGCGGGTCACGCCGAGAAGGTCGAGGATCGCCAAGTGTTCGCGGGTCTGCGGCATCGGGCCGTCATCCGCGGCGATAATGAACAGCACGAAGTCGATCCCGGTGATGCCGCATAGCATGTTGCGGATAAACCGCTCATGTCCCGGAACGTCGATAAAGCCGATAGTTTCGGCACCGTCGAGCGGCAGATAGGCGAACCCGAGATCAATCGTGAGATTGCGCTTTTTCTCCTCCGGCAGGCGGTCGGTATCGATCCCAGTCAGTGTTTTGATCAGCAACGTTTTCCCATGATCAACATGGCCGGCGGTGGCGATAATCATCGCGGCAGATCGAGTCCCGTGAGCTGTGCGGAAAAGCCTTCCTCGTCTTCAAGGCAACGGAGGTCGAGGATAAAGGCACCGCCCCGGATACGCCCAATAACGGGGACCGGTAGAGCGCGAAACGCCTCCGCGAGTGCTTCTAGAGCTGTGCCGCCCTTAGCGTCGGGCGTGATCGCGATGCCCGTGCTAGGGATACAGCGTGTGGGCAGCGCGCCGGAGCCAATCTGGCTTTCGCAGGACGTGTCCGCCACTGATGCAAACCCGTCGACTGCGGCGGCTAGCGTCGGGCCCATTCGCTCTACAACGCCCCGGATCTCATTGAAGGGGCGGGCTAGTAGCCGCAGGGTAGGCACCCGTTCGACCAGCCGATCGGGATCTGCATACAGTCGCAGCACGGCGTATAGTGCGGCGATTGTCATCTTGTCGCAGCGCAGTGCTCGCTTCATCGGATTGTTTTTGATCTGCGCGATGTAATCCTTCGTGCCTACTATGATGCCTACCTGCGGCCCGCCGAGCAGCTTGTCACCGGAAAACGTGACCACGTCGGCACCCTGCTTTATCGCTTCCATCGGGGTAGGCTCATGCGGCAGGCCGAACTGGGCAAGGTCAGTCAGGGTGCCGCTGCCGAGATCAATGGCGAACGGTATATCGTTGTCGTTGCAAAGTTTCGCGAGGTCCGGCTCCGGCACCTCGGCCGTAAAACCTTCGACCACGTAATTGCTGGTATGTACCTTCATGATCATGCCGGTGTCGGGCCCGATGGCGCCGGCGAAATCTTCGAGATGGGTGCGGTTTGTGGTCCCGACCTCGACCAGCCTACAGCCGGACTGGGACATGATATCGGGCATCCGGAATGAGCCGCCGATCTCAATTAGCTCGCCGCGCGACGTTGGCACTTCCTTGCCCAGTGCAAAAGTGTTCAGTACCAGCATCACGGCGGCGGCATTGTTATTGACGATGGTGGCGGCTTCCGCGCCGGTCAACGAACAGAGCTGGTCTTCGATATGTTCGTCGCGATCGCCGCGCTTACCTTCCAAAATCCGGTATTCGAGGTTGCTGGGGCCGCGGGCCGCCGCCGCGACGGCGTCGATGGCCTCGTCCGGCAGTGAAGCGCGCCCGAGATTGGTATGCAGGACGGTGCCCGTCAAATTGAAAACGGGGCGAAGCGACGGCGCTGAATTTCGGGCGAGCCTCTCCAATACAGCCTCGAGAACGGCGCCATCCGTCGGGGGTTTATCCCCGAAATCCCCAATTTTTCGCCGGATATCCGCCAAAGCTTCGCGAATCGATGCAGTAGTTTCGGCTCGGCCGAACGTCTCGATCAGCGGCGTTATAGTGTCGTCTTTGAGCAGCCTGTCGACGGAAGGCAGGCGCGCCATTGGAGAAGATGTTTTCTGTGTCATATCGTCGTGAGAATACCGGCTGTGGCAGGATAGGCAATCGGTGTGATGACTCGTGCGAATATTGGGAAACCCGCGTATAAATCTATTCAAAGCCTGACATAGCAGGCATCAGGGGAGATGGGTATGAGCGCCGAAAGGTCATTCAGTAAGGAAGTCGAGTCGCTGCGCCTCGGCGATGGAGAAGTCTTTCACGGCGAGGGGATACTCGCGGTCACAAAGGGATTGCTCCAGTCGGGTGTCGCCTATGTCGGCGGTTACCAGGGAGCGCCGGTATCGCACCTGCTTGATGTTTTGCTTGATGCCGAAGAGCTGATGGATGAAATGGGCATCCATGTCGAGACCGGTACGAGCGAAGCCGCCGCCGCTGCCATGCTGGGCGCGTCGATCAACTATCCGCTGCGTGGCGCGGTGGGCTGGAAATCCATCGTCGGAACCAACGTCGCCGCCGATGCTCTCAGTAATCTTGCATCGCCCGGCGTGATGGGTGGAGCCCTGATCGTCAGCGGCGAAGATTACGGCGAAGGGGCGAGCATCATTCAGGAACGCACCCTGTCGATGGCGATGAAATCGAGCATGTGGCTAGTCGACCCACGCCCGAACCTTACATCTATCGTCGACACAGTGGAGAAGTCATTCGAGCTGTCTGAAGCATCGAATACGCCTGTCATCATGCAGTTGCGTATCCGGTCCTGTCATGTGCAGGGAAGATTTATAACGAAGAACAATAAAATGCCGCCGATCAATACGCGCGAACGTCAGAAAGACCCGGCGCCATTCGATTACAGCAAACTGGCTCACCCGCCGGTCACCTTTATCCAGGAAAAACTCAAGGTGGAGAAACGCCTGCCAGCGGCGCAGAAATTTATCCGCGACAAGGCATTCAATGAGTTTTTCGAAGGCGATATCGACCGGCTTGGCATTATCGTTCCTGGCGGTTTGTACAACACGCTGATCCGCCGACTTGCTCGGCTCGGGCTTGCCGATGATTTTGGCAACAGCAAAATTCCGCTGATGGTCCTTAACGTCGTATTTCCGCTGGTAGAGGACCAGGTAAGTGATTTTGCCGCAGGCAAGGATGCGGTGCTTGTAGTCGAAGAGGGCAATCCCGAATATATCGAACATCAGATCAATACGATCCTGCGCAAGGGGGATATCCAGACCCGTATTCACGGCAAGGACATATTCCCTATGGCTGGAGAATATAATGGTGCCGTGATGCACCAAGGTTTGATGGGCTTTATCGAAGCTGAAGGGCTCGGCATAGGCGATCCCGCCCATATACGAGCCGAGGCCGACCGCATAGGTGCGGCGATGGAAGGTGGCGAGGCTGCATTTCCAAGCACATTGCCGCCGCGCCCGCCCCAGTTCTGCACGGGCTGTCCGGAACGCCCGGTATTTTCCGCTCTTAAATTGCTGCAACAAGAAGTTGGCAAAGTGCATATTGCCGCCGATATCGGTTGTCACGCATTTGCTACGTTTGAGCCGTTTTCGATGGGCAATTCGATACTCGGATACGGCATGTCGCTTGCCAGTGCTGCGGCCGTTGCACCATTTCAAGACAAGCGCTCGATCTCGATCATGGGCGATGGGGGCTTTTGGCATAACGGTCTCACCACCGGTGTGATCGCTAACATGTTGAATGAAGGCGATTCTATTCTGGTGATCATGCAGAATGGGTTCACCTCGGCGACCGGCCAACAGTTTATTCCGTCCAGCGACAAAGGGCGTGGTGGGCGTCATCCCGGCATGTCGATCGAAAAGACGCTCAAATCGCTTGGCGTCCCGTGGATGCGCAAGGTCCGCACCTATTCCGTCGGCGAGATGTTGGATACCTTGCGCGAAGCGCTGACCACTCCGGAAAAAGGTTTGAAGATCATCATCGCGGACGGCGAATGCCAGCTGGCGCGTCAGCGGCGCCTGCGCGGCGAGAACGCCGAAAAGCTGAAAAGCGGAAAGCGGGTCGTACTGCCGCGTTTCGGTATCGATGACGAGGTTTGCACCGGCGATCATTCCTGTATCCGCCTGTCCGGTTGTCCGAGCCTGACGATAAAGCCCAACCCGGACATGCTGCGAGACGACCCGGTCGCCAGCATCAACAATAGCTGTGTCGGTTGCGGACTGTGTGGCGAGGTCAGTCATGCGGCCGTGCTGTGTCCGTCCTTCTACAGGGCTGAGCGGGTACGTAATCCCGGGGCGTTGGAACGCACCGTCGAAGGGCTCCGCAAATCGATAATTGGTCTGCTTGGAGGAAACAGCTCATGACTGCGCCGCTAACCCTCCTGATCGCGGCCCTCGGTGGTGAAGGCGGCGGGGTGCTGACAAGTTGGATTGTCAACGCTGCCCAAGACAGCAACCTGCCGGTTCAGGCGACGTCGATTCCCGGCGTCGCACAACGCACCGGGGCGACAACCTACTACGTCGAAATCTGGCCTCAGACCTGGGACAAAATTGGCGGGGCTGAGCCAGTTTTTGCGCTAAGCCCGTCACCGGGCGAGATAGACGTTTTCGCATCGACCGAGCTTCTGGAAACCGGTCGGCAAATTCAGTCCGGCTATGTAACGCCGGACCGCACGTTGCTGATCGCATCGACACACCGTGCCTTTTCGACATCGGAAAAAATGAAAATGGGTGACGGCCGCGCCGATGAAAAGCACCTCGTTCAGGCGGCAGGCGATCGGTCAAAATCGCAGATCCTTTTCGATATGGAAGATGCTTCGCGTGATGCCGGCACCCATATCAGTGCTGTTCTCTTAGGAGCTATTGCCGGGTGTGGTGCATTGCCAATCCATGACGAAACATTCCGCGATGGCATTCGGGCTGAGGGAAAAGCCGTTGACGCCAATCTTGCTGGTTTTGAGGCCGGCCTGAAAGCGGCAAAAGGCGATGTTGCAGTTAAAGCGTTGCAGCCGGAAGACCGGTTTGCTCATGTTGTCGTCGACGATGCCCTGTCACAACGGGCCAAATCGTTTCCAGCCGACGTGCAGTCCACCCTGGATCATGCACTCCGGCGGCTCATCGATTTTCAGGACGCCGCCTATGCCGGTCTCTATCTCGACCGGTTGGCGCGCTACGCTGGCGGAGATGTCGACGTGCTAACGCGTGTAGCCAAATATCTCGCGGTGCGTATGTCGTTCGAAGATGTGATCCGGGTGGCACAGGCCAAGACCCGTCCCGAGCGTTTGGCGCGGATCAGGGCCGAGGCCGGCGCGGCGAATGGCGACTCGGTTGTGGTGACCGAGTTCCTGAAGCCGGGAATTTCGGAATTCTGCGATGTGCTGCCCGAAGGCATCGCCCGGATGGTTCGGGCGCGGGCGGAGAAATCCGAAAAACTGCGGAACTGGCACAAAACCATTGAGCTTAATTCATCCTCGGTTACTGGTTTTCTGAAATTGAAGACGCTTGCCGGGATGCGCCGCTGGCGTCGCCGCACATGGCGCTTCCGCCGCGAACAGGAAGCGATCGAAGCTTGGCTTGGGCTTGTCTCGGAATCGCTGGTGTTGGACGCAAGCCTGGCAGCCGAGGTCGCCGAATGTGCCCGTCTAATCAAGGGGTACAGCGATACCCACGAACGCGGTACCGGCAATTTCGCGCGTATCAACACATCTCTGATTGGCCCGGCCCTCGCTGGTGAAATAGATGCGGTTGCAGCAGTGGACCACATTGCAGCCGCCCGCGAAGCAGCGCTTGCCGATCCAGAAGGTCTGGCTCTGGCCCAGACATTGTCGGCGTTCACGCGATCAGTGCACGCGGCTTAGTGATCCGACCCATGGTCTCGGAGAGATCGGGCGTGTTCTGCTGTTGTCGCCGCCAATAGGCTCGACCTTTCGCAATTATTGTGTCTGTTCCTTGGTCTTCAGGAAACGCAAGTCCGGCCATTCTTCGGCGGCATTGTCCAGATGCCAGGCGTTGCGCGCAAGGAATACCGGCATGTCATCATGATCTTCGGCCACGGCACTGCTATTAGCGTCAAGAAATTTTTTCAGCGTGTTGTGGTCGTCGGCTTCAACCCAACGGGCCGTGTGCAGGGACGAGGCTTCGAACCGGACGGGGACGTCATATTCTGAGCGGATTCGGTCGGCCATCACATCGAACTGGAGTGAGCCCATAACACCGACGATCCAGTCAGTGCCGACCCTTGGTTTGAACACTCGGGCGACGCCTTCTTCGGCAAGTTGCTGCAGGGCGCGTCCTAGGTGCTTGGCGCGCATTGGGTCGGCGGGGTGGACTGATCGCAGCAATTCCGGTGCGAAGCTGGGGATGCCGGTAAATCGCAGCTCCTCGCCGTCGGTCAGCGCATCGCCAATCCTCAGGTTACCGTGATTGGGGATGCCGATGATGTCGCCAGCATAGGCGTCTTCCGCCGTCTCGCGGTCGCGTGCTAGGAACAACATCGGGTTGTGCAGGTTGACCTGCTTGCCGCTACGAATATGACGGAGCTTCATACCTCTTTTGAAATGACCTGATGAGAGTCGAAAAAACGCGATCCGGTCGCGGTGTTTCGGGTCCATGTTTGCCTGAATCTTGAAGACGAAACCGGTAACATTGTCTTCTTCCGGGTCGACGACCCTCTCTTCAGCGTTTTGTGGCCGCGGCGACGGTGCCATGGAGACCAGCCCCTTGAGCAATTCCTGTACTCCAAAGTTATTGACGGCGCTGCCAAAGAACACCGGGCTCAGGCTGCCTTCGCGGTAGGCGTCGAGGTCGAGTGGTGGGCACAACCCAGTCGCCATTGGAACCTCTTCGCGCAGTTTTTCGACGGCATGCGGTGGCAATAAGGTCTCCAGTTTTGGGTCGTTCACTCCTTCGCAAATGGTTTCCTCGCGCCCATCTTCGGCAATCTTGCCCGCCGCGTTACCTTTTTTCATCAGGACCAACCGGTCGTCCACTGTGTCGTAACAGCCGAGGAAGTCACGCCCCATGCCTATCGGCCAGCTCGCCGGCGTTACGTCGAGTGCTAGGGTTTCTTCGATCTCTTGTAATAAGTCGAAGGGCTCGCGGCTCTCGCGGTCCATCTTGTTGATAAAGGTGATAATCGGCATATCGCGCAGCCGGCATACTTCGAACAGCTTGCGGGTCTGCGCCTGAATACCACGCGCCGCATCGATCACCATCACCGCGGAATCGACCGCAGACAGCGTACGGTATGTGTCTTCGCTGAAATCCTCATGGCCGGGCGTGTCTAGGAGGTTGAATGTGCAGCCACCATATTCATAGGTCATAACCGAAGATGCGACAGATATACCGCGTTCAGCTTCAACCTTCATCCAGTCCGAATGGGCACGCCGTGCGGCGCCGCGGGCCTTCACTGCGCCCGCGGTTTGGATCGCGCCGCCGAATAATAGCAATTTTTCCGTCAGCGTCGTCTTGCCCGCATCGGGGTGGGAAATGATGGCGAAAGTCCGCCGGGCGGAAATTTCGCCGCTATTTGCGCTCATGGTTGTTTCCAGAAATTAGGTTCGGCAACGTTGCGGGAGAAGCACCGCAATATAAGCGTGTCGCCGGGGAATTCCAGCGTCCGTTGTGTATCGCAATACAATAGGGTGCGGGTTAACATAGCCTTGCGTCTAGACTGATCAGGAGGCACCGCCATGAATAACGGTGACACGATAAAGCTCGATTACCAGTCCGGCTTTGGCAATGAATTTGCGACGGAAGCACTGCCCGGTGCTTTGCCCGAAGGTCAAAATTCGCCGCAGCGCCCCCCTTATGGCTTGTATGCCGAGCTGGTCAGCGGCACAGCCTTTACTCAGCCCCGTAACGATAATTTGCGGACCTGGCTTTATCGGCTACGCCCGTCGGCGGTTCACGGTGCATTCAGCCGGATCGATAACGGTAGGTTGCGCACGTCTCCATTTGATGAAGGCTTGCTTACGCCGCAGCAAATGCGGTGGGATCCGACGCCGGTACCTGATGAAAAGACCGATCTAATTTCCGGCATGATGACGATTGGGGCGAATGGAGATGCCAATGCCCAGGCGGGCATCGGCGTCCATATCTATGCGGCGAACTCTTCGATGGTGGACCGGTATTTTTATAATGCAGACGGGGAAATGCTGTTTGTGCCACAGCAGGGGCGATTGCGGCTTGTAACCGAAATGGGCGTTCTCGAGGCGGCACCGAACGAAATTATCGTTGTGCCGCGCGGCATCAAGTTCCGTGCCGACCTGCCCGATGGGCCCTCGCGTGGCTATGTCTGCGAGAATTACGGTGCGGCGCTGCGGCTTCCCGACCTGGGTCCGATCGGTTCAAACGGGCTCGCGAATGCGAGGGATTTTTTATCGCCGGTGGCGTCGTTCGAGGACGTCGAAGGCGATTTTGAGCTGGTCACCAAGTTCGGTGGTAACCTTTGGATGGCACCTATTGGCCACTCGCCGGTCGACGTTGTCGCTTGGCACGGAAATTTTGGGCCATACAAATACGATCTTGCGACATTCATGGCGGTTGGTTCGATAAGTTTCGATCATCCCGACCCCTCTATATATACGGTGCTGACCTCGCCGTCGGGCCCGTCAGGGCTTGCCAACGTCGATTTTGTAATTTTTCCACCCCGCTGGCTGGTCGGCGAACACACTTTCCGGCCTCCTTGGTATCATCGTAATGTCATGAGCGAGTTCATGGGGCTGATTCTCGGTGAGTATGATGCCAAGCCAGAGGGCTTTGTGCCCGGTGGCGCGAGCTTGCATAATATGATGTCGCCGCATGGGCCCGATGACGGTGCCTATGAAAAAGCGACCGGTTCAGAGCTGAAACCGGAATTTTTGGGGGCGACCATGGCCTTCATGTTTGAAACCCGCTACCCGGTCAAAATCACAGACTGGGCGGCGAACAGCCCGCATAATCAGGACGCCTATCAGGAGTGCTGGCAGGGGTTGAAAAAGAATTTCAACGGAAAGAAACAGGAATGTTAAAGCTGAATGAAACACACGATGCCGCGCTGACGAGTTGGGTCGACAGCGCCAATGAGGCCGGTGCGGATTTCCCCGTCCAGAACCTACCTTTCGGCGTTTTTACCGATCCGCAGACTGGCAAGGGGAAGGTTGGAATTGCGATTGGCGATATGATCTTCGACATTACCGCGGCACGAGCGAAGGGCGTAATCGGAGGTGCGGCGGACGATGCGGCGGGC
>MDTB01005733.1_pt1 | contig 10559 bp, 10 predicted proteins | sample 811161 | NCBI WGS metagenome assembly MDTB01 (sample SAMN05326650, study PRJNA326480) | marine metagenome | isolation source: seawater | place: Mediterranean Sea | collected 2009
AGGTGGTCTGCTGAGATGATTTTATTATTTACCTTTAATAGATCAAACATTTGGCCTCTCCAAGATATAGGTTTACTTAGAGCCATATCAAATAATTATAATAAAAATTATTTTCCGCCTAAAACATTTTTAAATAAATTATATAAAAAATTTACTCCTTATTGCTCAGTTGCTACTTGGTATTTGTGGAGATCAATTGATGATGAACCAATACAATACTAAGCACCCTCAACTATCTGATGCTGGCGTTCAGCGAAGCCTTTCAAAATAGAATGAGCTTCTTGATATTCTTTAGATTGATAAAAAGCCTTAGCATCGTCAAAAGATGGAAACTCAATAACAATTGTTCTAGGAGATTTTTCACCTTCATTAGAACTAGATCTACCTCCTCTAATTAAAAATTTTCCTTTAAATTTTTCAACAGCATTTCTAGCTTTTATAGCGTATTCCTTTAGCTTTTCTTCATTAGTAATATTTTTATAAACACAAACTACATAACCTTTCATTTACAACTCCTTCAAAATAAATTATTTTTTCACATGGCAGATAAATTAATTATAGATTGGAAAGAGTATAATCTAATCGTGGAAAAATTAGCAATTCAAATTTACGAGAGCGGTTATAAACCCAATTTACTTATTGGAATTATGCGTGGTGGAGCGCCAATAATAGATGTTTTAAGTCGAGTTTTTAAGTTAAAGTGCGCTTATCTTGCTGTCGAATCTTACTCTGGTGAAGGAACTGAGGATCAACAAGGCGATTTAGTTTTTTCAAGAGAAATGAGTTCCACTGTTCAAGACATGAAAGGAAACATTCTATTGTGTGATGATTTATCTGATACTGGAGTCACTCTTAATAAAAGTATAGATTGGTTAAAAAAATATCCACCTCTTAAAAGAAGTATAAAAGAAATCAAAACAGCAGTTCTTTGGAAAAAAAAAGATTCAACCTTTGAACCAGATTTTTGCGCTCAAAGGTTAGACGGCAATCCTTGGATTGTTCAGCCTTTTGAACATTATGAAGAAGTAAGAATTGAGAATTTAATTAATAAACACAAATAATAAAAGGGCCAATATTTAATTGGCCCTTTAATATTTAAGCTACAGTAAAGCTGATTACACTCAGTGTGGCAATGACCCAAATTGCTGGTGAGGTTTTTCCAAATTTACCAGTTAATATTTTTATTAAAGCATAAGATATAAATGCTAAGGCTATACCATTACTTATACTGTAAGTTAAAGGCATTGTAATCATAGCAACTACCGCAGGCCCAGACTCAGCAATATCATCCCATTCAATGCTCGTGATGTTCCTAACAAAAAGAATTGCTACATAAAGCAAGGCTGCTCCATCTATTTCTTTTGGCAAACTTGTAGCAAGAGGTGAAAAAAATAAACAAGCCAAGAATAAAACTCCAATTACTAAAGAAGTCATTCCAGTTCTTCCACCAGCTTTCACTCCTGCTCCAGACTCAACATAACTTGTGACTGTAGTAGTTCCCATTAACGCTCCAGCAACAGTACCAACACTGTCAGAAAGCATAGCTTTATTTATATCTTTAACTTTTCCATCTCGATTAACCTTACCTGCAACATTAGCAACTGATGTCAATGTTCCCGCTGTATCGAAAAAATCGATAAACAGTAAAGTAAAAATTACGGTCGACATCCCAGCTGTTAGTGCTGCTGTAAGATCAAAATCAAAAAGATATGTCATAGGAGGAATTGATCCTACGACTCCATTAAACTTAGCAAGACCAGTTGCCCAAGCAATAATACTAAAACCAAGAATACCTATAATAATATTGCCTTTAACTTTCATTTTTTCTAAAACGATCATTACTACGAATGCTAAACAGGCTAGTATCACCAAAGGATTTTTAATATCTCCTATAGTTACAAGTGTAACAGGATGATCACCAACTACCCCCATTATTTCCAATCCTATAATTGCTAAAAATAACCCTATACCTGCCCCAATCCCAAGTTTAAGACTTTTAGGAATAGAATTTATTAACCAAGCCCTGATCGGAGTTAATGATATTATTAAAAATAAAATTCCAGCAACTAATACTGCTCCTAATGCTGCTTGAGGCGTATAACCCATACCAGCGACTACTCCAAAAGCGACGAATGCATTAATTCCCATGCCAGGCGCTAAACCTATAGGCCAAGTTTTTCCGTAAAACGCCATAATAAAGCAAGCTAAGGCTGTAGCAATAATTGTGGCAGTAAAAACGGCACCAAATTCAAAAAAACCTTTTTCTGGTCCAGCGAATTCACCGGACAGAATAAAAGGGTTTAAAAACATTATATAAGCCATAGTTAAAAAAGTTGTAACTCCGGCTATTACTTCAGTTTTAAAATTTGTTTTATGTTTTTTATACTCAAAATATTTTTCCATCATAGATATACCTTCCGTTATCTCTAATTACTCCGATTCGACAAAAAAATCCCTTTAAAAATAAGGCTTATAAACGATTTTACAACCTGGAGGTAATATTTCTGTTTATAAGTTTTAGGTATAAAATAAAAATGTATTTATGATTAAAAAAAAAATTAAATTTTTTTTTATATTTAGCTTTTTTATAATAATGACAGCATGTCAATCTGTTTCAAATAAAATTAATGATTCTTCAAAAAAAGAAGAAATTGAATTAAGCAAATGGCTAAATAAATCAGAAACCGAGCTAAAAATTAATTATGGACAACCAGACAAAATTGAATTTTTAGACTCAAGAAATAGAAATTACGTATACAAAAGTAAAAAATTTAAAATCGAGTGTGAGAGAAAGTTTGAAATAAATCCAAATAATATAGTTATAGGTTTCTCGAGCAAAAATTGTTTTTAAATTAAATATCTAATTTATCTGATATTTTTAACGCAAAGGCGTAGTCAAAAGCAACTTCTTCTATCGCAGAAGTTCTTCCAGACTTCCCAGAGTGGCCAGCGTCCATTTCACATTTAAATAATAATAGATTATTATCAGTTTTTAAATCTCTTAATTTAGCACAATATTTTGTTGGTTCGTCAAATAATACTCGAGAATCAGACAATGAGGTTGTAATTAAAATATTTGGATAATCTTTCTTTTCGATGTTGTCATATGGCGCATAAGATCTAATATATTCAAAATGTTTCTTGTTATTTTTTGCATCGGCAAATTCCTCAAGTTCTCCCTTTGAAAGTGGAAGTGAGTGGTCCATATTTGTTGTTAAATTGTCTACAAAAGGAACCGCAAGTATTGCCCCTAATAGTAAATGGGGAATTTCATTTACCACATTGCCAACCAGAAGTCCTCCAGCACTGCCGCCGTAAGCAATTATTTTTTTTTCACTTGTGTATTTTTTTTCTATTAAATATTTCGCACAGCTTATAAAATCCTTAAAAGTATTTTTTTTGTTCAACATTTTGCCTTTTTTCCAATGTGCCATTCCCTTTTCCAATCCTCCACGTACATGACATGTTACCCAAATAATATTTCTATTTATTAAACTTAATCTTGTTGATGAAAATGATGGGCTCATAGACATCCCATAACTTCCGTAACCGTAAAGTAAAATGTTTGCATTTCCATCAAGTTTTGTTTTTTTGTGTCTAGTAATAGTCATTGGAACTAGATAACCATCATCACTCTCACAATTAATTCTTTCCACGATGTAATTGTCTCTATCATGTCCAGATGGAATTATTTGTTCTTTGACTAGTTTTTTTTCTTTTGTTCTGAGATTGTATTCAAATACTCTTGAGGGTGTTTTAGGTGACTCATAAATAATTCTAATCCAGTCTGTATCTTTATTTTTTTGCAAAAGATTAACCCCTGGATTAATTATCTTTTCTTCTGTAATAATTATTTCTTCCTCTTTATTTGTTTTGATTTCTCTTACATATATTTTTGATAAAGCGTTTGAAATTTCCGAACGAATTATCCAATCTTTTAGGAAAGTTAATCCGCCTATTAGAGTTCCATTTTTAGCAGGTATGAAATCTTTCCAATTATTTAAATCATTATGCGGACATCTTGATATTTTAAAATCTTCAGCATTTTTGTTGGTGTTCATCCAAAAGTAACCGTTCCAACTATTTATTGAGTATTGGACACCTTGTTCTCGTTTGATAAAAATTTTTGGTTCAAGATTTTCATCATTTTTATCAATAAAATATATTTCTGAGGTAGTATGCTCAGATGTTGAAATAAAATAAAATTGTTCATCTGAGCTTAGACCTAACCCGCAAGTAAATCTTTCATCCTTTTCTTCAAATATAAGTTTATCATCCTTAGATTGAGTCCCAATAATGTGTTGAAAAATTTGTCTTGGCCTGTGAAGTTTATCAAGCTTACTATAAAAAAAAGATTTATCATCGTAGGCCCAAGTTATACCTCCCGAAGTTTCTTGAATAGAGTCCTCCATTTTTTTTCCGTCAGAAATATTTCTTACAAAAATAGTAAAGTATTCACTCCCTTTATCGTCTACAGAATAAGCTAACATCTTGTCGTTGTTAGAAACTTCTATATCACCAGTATTAAAAAATTTTTTTCCTTTAGCTTCGAGATCTCCATCCCAATAAGTTTCAATCTCTTCTTTTCCAATTTTTTTTCTTAGAAGTTTTGGATAATCTCCTTCTTTTGTTGTTTTTGTCCAATATTGATAATTTTTATCCTTATACTTTAAACTCTCGTCATCTAGTTTAATTCTACCTTCTATTTCTTTAAATAATTTTTTTTGTAAATTTTCAGTATCTTTCATATTTTTTTGGGTATAGATATTTTCTTCCTCAAGGTATTTTCTAACCTCAGGGTTTAATTTGCTTTTATCTCTTAGTATTTCTAAACAATTATCTTGATGAACCCAAGAATAGTTGTCATACCAAGTGTAACCGTGGCAAGTTTTTTCTTCCTCTTCTTTTCTAAGCTGTGGTATTTTCATAGAAAATAAATATATGAATTATATTGTCTTAGCTATTATCATATTTATCGCGTTTTACATAATTTTGAGTTATTTGGCGCGAGTGAGCTCAAAAAAAATTGCTTCAACAATAAAAAAATTTGCGGTTTACCTTTCACTTGTTCTTGCTGCTATTCTTACATTTGCAGGAAAATATATATTTTCACTTCCTTTTTTATTTGTAATCTTAAGTGGATTAAAAATTAAGGGTCTTACTGCTTTACAAATGTTTCAGTTGTGGAGACTGGTTCAATTTTTAAAAAATTCTGGAAAATATACTCAGAGTCAATTTAATAAATCTCAAGGATCATCGAGTGTTTCCACAGAAGAAGCTTATAAGTTATTAGGTCTAAAAAAAGGATGTACTAGAGATGAGGTTTTGATAGCTGCAAAAAAATTACAACAAAAAATTCATCCGGATATGAATAGAGACGTGAAAACAGAAAGATTGTCTCAATTAGTAAACGAAGCTACTGATAAAATTTTGAAAACAGATTTTACTTAATTAAGTAAATCTATTGATTTTTCAAATATTTTTTTAAAAGATAATTTATCTTTTCCCAGTGTATTGTGAGACGTACTCTCTTCTGTCTCTCCTTCAGGAACAATTACTGATATATTTTTTGAATATTTTCCATAAGCTACTACGGGACTATCCATAAATAAGGCTAAACATTTTAATCCTAGTGCCGATGAAATATGCAGCCATCCTGTATCATTTCCAATATAAGCGTCACAATTTTTTATCATCGGCAGAGTTTCGCCAATTTTTAAATTACTAAAAGAGATACAGCTTGGGGCAATCTCAGATTTTAAAAACTTCTCAATCAATGGACCGTCTTTTTTACCCCCAGCTAAATAGAATTTACAGGGAAAAATAGAATTTATTTTTTCACAAAGCTTAATGTAATTTTCAATATCCCATCTCTTTGTAGGACCACTTGCAGAAATACCTAAACATATATGTTTAAAATTTTTTGAAAAATTACTTTTTGCTTTAATAATCTTTTCACTATTTATTTTTAATTCAGGCTGAGTTGAAACTACAACACCTATTTCATTCTCAGTTAAAATTTTCGCTGAGAGCACTATATTATCTTTTTTTCTAAATAAAGGGTACTGAGCGATGTTCTTAATTCCAGAAAATTTTGCAACTAAATTATATCTTAATGAACTATTATAAATAAAAAGTTTATCAAATTTTTTAGATTTTATTAATTTTACTAAATCAAAAAAACCTTTTATGCCATCATGAGATCCCGTGCCGTCTTTTTGCCTATCCAAAAAAAGTATTTCTTCAATTTTGTTGTCATCAGCTAAAAGTTCTTTGGCTCTTGAGTTGTATTTGACTAGAACGCTTACTTTCGTATTGTATTTTTTAGAAATAGCGTGAATATAAGGAAGATAAATAATCATATCTCCCATACCTATTTTTGGTTGTATTACTAGAACTTTCATTTCTTATTGTATTAATATAACTTAGACAAAAAAAATTAGGTAAGATTATGATGAAAAAAGGTGTTTACGCAGCTAGTTTAAGTGTTTTAAACAACGATTATTCGCTTAATGTAGATGCAACCATTGCTCATGCTGAGTCATCTATTAACAACGGTTTGCACGGAGTATTCTTTTTTGGCTCAACTGGACAAAGCCAATTAATCTCAAATTCTGAAAAAAAGTCTTTGATTGCCAAAATTTCAAATCACAGGTTAAAAAGAAAATTTTTTTTAGGCACAGGAAGTAATTCACTTAAAGAAACTATCGATTTAATAAAATACGGGTTTGAGTATGATTTTAAGGACTTTCTTATAATGCCTCCTGCTTATTATAAAGGTAATACTGATGAAGGTGTATTCAACTTTTACTCTCAAATAATATCTCAAATTCCAAAAATAAAAATCGTATTATACAATTTTGAAAAATTAAGTGGTTATAAATTTTCAAAAGAAGCCGTCGTAAAACTTGTTAAAGCGTTTCCTAGTAACATAATTGGATGTAAAGACTCTAGCTACAATTTGTTTGAAAATTTAAAATTACCGAATTTTTTAATGTTTCCGGGTTCGGAGGCAAAACTTTTGAAAGGTTTAAAGCTCGGGTGTTCTGGCTGTATTTCAGCAGTTACTAATGTCACGCATTCATTATCAAGAAAGGTTTTTGATGATTTTGAAAAAAAAATAGAACAAACTCAAAATGATAAACTAATTGCAGTCAGAGAAACATTTGATCAATATAATCTTATATCTGCTTTGCATAGCTTCATGTCTTTAAAAGAGGATAAATTTAAAAATTTACTTCCTCCTTTAGTACTATTAGATTTAAAAGAAAAAAACGATTTAATAAAAAAATTAAACAACTTAAAATTTGTAACTGAAAAAAACTTGGCGGCTTAAAATGATTTTAGCAAGGGTTTTATCAAATATTTATAAAGAAGATGGAATAATTCTAATAGACGCAAAAGGTCAAAAATATATTTGTGGAAATCCCAGAAACGAAAAACCTATGACAATGAAACTAATGAAAGATAACCTCATCTGGAAACTAGTTCTAGACCCAGAACTTGAGTTTCCAGAAGCTTACATGAGGAATGAAATTATTATTGAAAATGCTTCTTTAAAAGATTTCTTGATGAGTTTGATTAAAAATTTAGGTAGAGAAGAAATAACTTCCGCAAGTTATATTTCAAAAAAAATATTTCAGATATGCAGATATATTTCAAATTTTAACTTACCAGGAAAGGCAAGGAAAAATGTAGAGCATCACTATGATATTGGGGGTGAAAAAGGGGAAAAACTTTATGATATTTTTTTAGATAAAACTCATAGATTATACTCTTGCGCCTATTGGAAAAAAGATACTAAAACTTTAGAAGAAGCTCAGCAAAATAAGATCGATCATATTATTAAAAAATTAGATATCGAAAAAGGTCAAAGAATTTTAGAAGTTGGCTGTGGTTGGGGTGGCATGGCTTTTGAAATAGCAAAGCAAAAAAATTGTGAAGTTACGGGTATTTCTCTAAGTAAAAATCAAATAAATTATTGTAAAAATAAAGCCAAGGAGCTGAGATTGGATAACCAAGTAAAATTCGAATTAGCTGATTATAGAGAAGTTAAGGGTCAGTATGATAGAATTTTTTCAGTTGGTATGTTTGAACATGTTGGAAAAAAATTTTATAAAGTTTTTTTTGAGTCTATTAACAAGCTACTAAAGGAAGATGGTATATTTTTACTACATACTATTGGCGTTGTAGACAAACCAACTCCACCAAATAAATTTATTAATCGTCACATTTTCCCTGGAGGTACTTGCCCATCTTTTAGTCAGATTATTAAACCAATAGAAAAAACCGGGTTAATTGTGGCAGACTCTGAAACGTTAATTAGGCATTATGACAAAACATTAGAAAGTTGGTTAGAGAGGTTTTTGGCCAAAAAAAAAGAGGTTAAAGATCTTTTTGACGATAGATTTGTTAAAATGTGGGAATTTTATTTAGCAAGTTGTGCAGCTGCTTTTAGATATAGGGACTTAGCGGTTTTTCAATTACAAATTGTGAAAAATTTTCAAACAGCCAGACGAACAAGAGACTATATATATTTATAAAAACTGATATTTAATAAATATCAGATATGGTTAAAAAAAAAACAAAAAATAGAAAAAAAGTAAAAATCAAAAGAAGTAAAAAAAGAACCAAAAAAAAATATCGAAAAAGACGAAATCAGATTAAAAGAAAATCTCCTAAAAAAAAACATATAAATCGCTTAAAGTCTAAAATTGTAAAAAAGATAAAAAAAAACAAAAAAAAAATAATTAAAACAAAAAAATTAAAAAAAAATTATAATAGATCCATTACAATTGCAGTTAAGTTATTAAGAGCTAGTGAAAAAATAAAATCTCTTTTTAATTTTAAATTTAATCTTGACAAAAGTATTCAAGGAATATTCTTGAACATGTCAAAAAAAATTTTATCGATAAAAAAAGCGATTGAAAAAGAACAAGCAAGACAAAAAAGAATTAAACTTAGAAACATAGAGAGGGAAAAACTAGAAGCAGATAAAAAATTTAGACTAGATCAAGATTTACTTTTAAGAGAGAAAAAAAAAGAAGTTCAAGACGAGATAAAATTGGAAAAAGAGAGAAAAAAGGATTTACAAAGATTTATTAGAATTGAGCAAGCAGAAGTAAGAAAAGAACAAGCGGAAAAACAAAGAAAATTTTTAGAACAAATTAAATTAGAAAAAAAGATAGAACAATTCAGAAAACGTGAAGCTTTAGAAATTAAAAATTTGGAAAAATATGTTTTAGGACAACAAAGAGAGTCTTATGCTTTAGTTGAAGAACGAATTCAAAACATAAAAATAAAGTATCAAAAATTACGGGATCAGAAAATAGCTGAAAGAGTGAGGGCTCTTGGAGTTGAAATAGAAGAAGGTGATGATAGATCGAAACTATTAGAAAAAGAAAAATTATATTATTTAGAACGTCAAAAAATTGAATTTGCTTTAGAGTCATTTTATAGATCAGCACATAGTCTATGCTTTCAATTAAACAAAAAATATATTCCAAAGTATTTGAATATTCTCAGATGTGTTGATTTAAGAATGGAAAGAGGGGAAATATTTATAAAATGGGACGATACGCCAGATGATGATTGGTTAATTTTAATTTATATCAAAAATAATTCTCCTGAAGAGGGAATAGTTATAGAGGACAAAACAGATCCGGAGAAAAGTAATTCTAAAGATTTTAAATCTAATGAAATTTTTAAAGCATCTGATTTGATGGTTGATGCTCTGACTAAGCTTCTTGATAAAGAGAGAAATAAAAGAAAAGCTAGTTAATTAATTGGTCTAGTTTTTTAATCTCACCAATTTTGAATATAATTGCCTCCTCTTTTTTGTAACCGAACTTTTCAGCATTTTCTTTAAACCTTACAGGAGGTTCCCAGATTGGCTCCAAACTTAATATTGCTGTTCCCCAATGCATTCCTATAACTTTTTTTACTCTTAAGTCTTTCATTAAAGATAAAAGCTCTTCAGGATTTGCATGAGCTGTAGATTTGTCCTTGACTGGAACAATTGGGTAGAAATTGTAGGCGCCCAAATTTCCAAAACCTAAATCGATAGGACCAAATTTTTTCCCTAACTGTTTATAAAATGGAGCTGGGCCTGTATCACAAGCAAAAAATATTTTTTTATCTTTGTACTCAATTAAAAAACTTCCCCAGAGTGATCTATTTGTGTTTCCATCTCCCCAAATCCATCGTTTGGACCAATGTTGACTTGGAAGCATGGTAATTGTGATTTCATCGTTAATTTTGATTTTATCAAACCAATCCATTTCATTAACAGTACCTTTTTTATATCCATTTTTTGTAAAATATTTACCAAGCTTAAGAGGAACAAGAACTTTAGCATCTTTATAAGGAAAGTTTTTTATCGTACGAATACTCATGTGATCATAATGATTATGTGTAAGCAAAAATAAATCTATTTTAGGAAGCTCTTTAAGAGTTAAAGGAGATTCTATGTATTTCTTAGGACCAAATATCAAAGGTCCATAATTCTTTTCGAAAACTGGATCAGTAATAATTGTAGTGTTTCCAAGTTTAATTATAAA
>MDTB01181206.1_pt1 | contig 10559 bp, 8 predicted proteins | sample 811161 | NCBI WGS metagenome assembly MDTB01 (sample SAMN05326650, study PRJNA326480) | marine metagenome | isolation source: seawater | place: Mediterranean Sea | collected 2009
CGTTCGGGCAACGACCATCGGACCATAGCGATCCCCCATACTGGCTCCACAGGGACAAAGCATGTAGAGGCCGGTAAGGTGCGCATAGCCGTGCAGACTTACCGCAGTCAACTCTAAATCGCCCGAAAAGGCTCGCCGATTGAGTGTTTCAATATCGACCAGTTCGTGCTCAAAATCATAGTCACCTGTTTCTATTTTATCCCGCGCGAGGGCATAAAACATAAAGGCATCATCAGGATCGGGACTATGTCCCACGCGAATACGTTGACGGGTGTTAGTCACTTTATTCCTCATCATCTCTCAAAATTATCTACTGTCGGCAAAATTACCCCTGTATTGTGTCTGATCTCGAAAAGTGGTCAACCGACGCGGCAAATTTTTCTTTAATATTGTAGTCCGCTGCGCTGACAAAAGAAGCTTTTTCAGCGATGGCAGACCCCTTTGCCTGCTGGCCTGACTCGGTCATCATGGTCTTTCGACTAAACGAGGCAGCGTGAAAAACGATATAAAAAAACGATACAATAGGCTCTTAATGGAACTCCATGGCACACAAATCCTTGACACGTTTGCCGAAGCTTTCGACATGCGGTATGTACGACTGATCATCACGGCCCACGATGACTATTGGCTGCAAGCGGCCATTCGCGAATTTACGGGGTATAGTTCCTCGGTCATTGCCTGCGATGCAGAGACCGGCGTGGAAAAATATCTAAATGCTGACGAAACACCGGACGGTCGGTGTGGCGTGAGTGTCTTGGTCTTTGGCTTTTCCAAAAAAGCGCTTGCCAAAGCTGTGCCTAATCGCACCGGGCAGTGTCTAATGACCTGCCCCACCACGGCCGTCTTTGACGGCCTGGAAACAGAAGAAGACAAAATTCCTCTGGGAAAACATATCCGTTATTTCGGTGACGGGTTTCAGAAAAGTAAAAAGCTGTTTGATCGTCGATACTGGCGGATTCCCGTGATGGATGGAGAGTTTTTGGTGGAAGAGCGTCTGGGTGTGGGTCGGGGAGTTGCAGGAGGGAATATTATTCTCCAGGCGACCGATCTGGAATCGGCGCTCTCGGCGGCGCGGCGCGGGACCGATGCTGTTGCGGAGATTTCAGGTGTGATTGCACCGTTCCCCGGTGGCGTTGCAAGGAGCGGAAGCAAAGTGGGGTCGATTTACAAGCAATTACCGGCAAGCACCGCCGATGCCTATTGCCCGACCGTGCGGAGTCGTACTGATACTGCCCTGCTTCCGGAGGCAAACTACGCACTCGAAATTGTCATCGATGGCACAGGACCGGATCCGATCGCAGCGGCGATGGCAGCGGCCCTGCATGCTGCAAGCGGAGAAAATGTCGTGGCCATCGGTGCTGGTAATTATGGCGGCAAACTCGGCAAGCACCAGTTTGCGCTACAGAAATTGCTCGACGCGACACCGCCGCAGTAAAAGCGGCATTGCTTTCGAAACGAGTTTAAAACTCCCGAAGCTCAGTGGTCGCCTCGTATTGAAACCACGTCTGCCTGCGGAAAATCATCCGGAACAGGAAGCGTCACTTTTCCGGTTGCCGCCCACTCTGCACCACGGACGAGTGCCGTGGCAAATCCTGCACAACGCATCGCGGCATCATCATGCCCCATCGGGGTATGAAAAATTCGCCCGTCCCCGTAATTGACCGTGATCAGCATCGGCACATGATTACCACTGCCTCCTTTCTCCTTCGCTGAATAAGCGGTAGCAAGAACCTGCATCTTTTCGGCCGGTCCGCGAAGATAATCATAAAGTTCATCCCGGGCATGCAACCACTCCCCTGGCATGCCCCGGGTGATCGGATGCTCTGGACTGCGCACAACAATCGGAAAAGCATGCTGTGGACCGTGACTTCCGGTGGGTCCGGCCGAAGTATCGCGGATTTCTTTGCCCTCCGAATCAAAGTAGACATAGGGACCTGACTTAGGCGTTCTTCCACCCCAACCACCAACTCCGATCATGTTGTTATAGGCGTCCCAATCGCCAAACGAATTATCAGCGGCGTGAACGACGACAAACCCGCCGCCTCGACGTACGAACTTTTCAAAATTTGCTCTGGTGACTTCCGGCCAGGGTGCTGCTCCATAACCAAAGTTGGAGAGAACCACATCATATTTATTAAATTCAGGTTTAAAATCGGGATCCGTCTGAGGGCTCTTTGTCGCAAATGTCTGAAATCCAGGAACCGCATACTCCTCGGCCAACGCACCACCGTTACTCGTAAACCGAGTCCGTTTCACGTCGACTTCAAAGCGACCGGTCTGCTCGAGATACTTCTTCATCATCGCGGTTGTTTTCGGCCATGTTCCATGATTATTCTGGCCATCAACAATGAGTAGCTGGATTTTTTCATTTTCTTTTTCATCCGCGGGTGCAAAAGTCGCGACAGAGAAGACGCCGCCCAGCAGCAGAGAAAACAAAAGTCCAACAGAAACCCAACGCATATCCCCAAACATTTTTTTTCGTCGCTGCATAAATCACGTACCGCCAAAAAGGTGTTCTGTGCTCAGAGAATCCTCCGAATCGTGACCCTCATTGTAAATCCCGCCAAGGCATAGGCAACCGGCGAAAAAACTCAGTGAACAGGCAAGCGATCAAAGAAACGGTCCATTACTTCATAGTATTCTGGAGGCGGTTGCTCATTATGGTCCCCGCCCTCCCAAAGAAAGAGCTCTTTGTCCTTCCCCTCGATCCCAGGCACGACCGCAAACAGTTGCTTTCCGATTTCGACTGGAATAATCCGGTCCGCCGTTCCGTGAAACTGAAGTACCGGTCCAGAATAATCTGAAATCTTAGCGATCGAATCCAATCGCGTACGCAGCAACCATCGCACTGGAAGAAACGGGTAATGCAAAGACGCCACAGCAGGAAGATCGGTAAAGGTACTCTCAAGAATCAGCCCTCGCGCACCCTCGCGTGCCGCGAGATCGACTGCCACCGCACCGCCGAGCGATCGCCCAACCAGCACAATTTCGGCTGTAGAAATTCCTGAAAGACGTGCAAACTCCTGCCGGGCAGACCGCGCGTCTTGCAGGATACCCGCTTCGGTCGGACTCCCCTCGCTACGCCCATAGCCTCGATAATCAAACAGAAAGACGCTTGCACCGAGCCGAAACATTTGCCTCGCAATTTCAAGCCGTCCGGTAATATTGCCAGCGTTTCCATGACAATAAAGCACGTGCACGCGAGGCGCAGGATGCTGAAAATACCACGCATGCAATTCGGTTCCATCAGCGGAACGAAATGCTACATCGTCATAGTCTCCACCGGGTGGCTGCCAAGCGTCGCTCCCGTCATACGTTCGCGGGATGAAAATAAAACGCTCTTCAAAAAATACCATGAGCAACACCACAACGATCAGAGCAAAGACCAACAGTCTTGTAAATCTTAAAGCCAGAGACACAAAACCGCCCTGCTCTGCTGAAGGAACATCTGGACTGACGGTATGCAAGCTCAAAACGGGCAAGATGCAACACAACCCATTTCACTCATGGCAAACTATCTTACTTGAGATTACCTGAAAAGACAGTTTCTACTCTTCTCGAATAACAAAGTCCGCATCGGTAAAACCGTTATTGAACTTCAGATTCGAGTAGGTGTATTCCTCAAGCACGGGCGGCTGTCCGCCGGGCTGCTGGGGCCACAGATAAGATTCGAGACGAATCGGTATATTCCATTCGTCGTCCACAAAAATCCTGGCTTTGTGGTATTGGAACTGCGGCAATTGCGGATGCGTAATTTCAGTTACCGTGCAGGTACGGCCCGCTACCTTGGCTCCCTTGAACTGCTTCACTTCGCATTGGGGATACTGGCGGTCCCGCATTCCCTCTTCGACCAATTGCTTCGTAAGATTAAGAAAACCAGCGTTTGTGATGGGATACCGTTGCCCGGCCATCGCAAACGTGCCGTTCGGGTCGAGGTAATAGGGGCCGAATTTACCTTTCAAACCAATCGGTTGAGCCACCATCTTTCCGTTGTTCTGACCTTCGACATAGACAACCTGCTGTCCTTTAACGTCTTCCGGGCCTAAAAAGTACATGTAGACACTAAACGGGTGATGACGAACCTTCATGAACATTTGCTCGTAAGGCAATAACTTTCCATCAACCATTTCTCGCTTCGTAAAGATGCAACTGTAGTCCTGGATATTCTGCTCCATCGCAGCCATTCGTTGCCGAGCAAAATTAATCTCGGGGTCAAGCGGATGAGCCGCTGCTGGTGCAGCGTTTGGATTATTTGCGACCGGCGCCCCTGCTGGATTGCCTTGAACCGGTTGCTGAAACTGCTGCTGCTGGATCGGTTGCTGAAATTGCTGCTGCTGGACCGGTTGCTGAAATTGCTGCTGCTGCCCCTGCTGACGCAACGCGGGCGATTGAAAACTTGGGGGTTGTGCCGGGGCCACCCGTTGTGCTTGGCCGGGCTGTGCGATGGGTTGGCTGCCGGGAACTTGGGCAACCGCAATACCCGCTGCGCCGAACACGAGTCCAACTGCGTTTAAAAAAGCAAAATGCAGAATTGACCATCCGCGAACAAAGGAATCCATCTCCAACGTCTCCCTAGGCAATCAAAGGGGCAAAAAATCAATCAACCTGCCGTTGAACTGATCAGCGCCTAGGAATTCTAAGGAATCTGCCCCGTGGAGACAACAACGACTTAAAACGGCTGACCAACAAGGGGTTGGCGGGCCCGGACAGACGTCTGACACCCGACAAGCCCCGTTTTCCACGCCGTTTCGGAAAGCATGCTAGCGTTTCACAAATTTGTATTGCGTGTTCTGAGGGTCGAAATCCAAATCAGTAAAACCGTTATTAAGTTTGATATTCACATACGTGTATTGCTCAACAAGCACTGGCTTTCCACCTTTTTTACTGGGCCAGAGGAAGGCTTCAAACCGGACGGGCATTTGCATCTCATCGTCGATAAAAATTCGCGCGATGTGATACCGAAAATGTTTCCGCGGAAATGGATGTGTTGCCTGAACGCAAGTACAAACGCGGCCGTTGATCTTTGTTCCTTCATAGGTGTCGACCTTGACTTCATCGTAGCGGAGATCTTGTTGCCCGACTTCCATTAACCTCTTTGTTAGCGTTCGCATACCCATCATCGTAATCGGGTATCGCTGCCCTTCCATCGCTAGCGGACTCTCAGGTTTAAGCGAAACCATCCCGATTCTTGCCTTCCATCCCCGACCTTCATGAGCCAACAGTTTGTTTCCATTTTGACCAGCTACATATATTACTTCTCGACCCTTAAAATCTTCAGGAGCGAGGAACGAAATGTAGACACTGAAAGGCTGGTGCCTGACTTTCACGAACAGATATTGATTATCTGTGAGCCGGCCCCGGACACGCTCTTTTTTGATGAGTGTGGCAGAATAGTCTTGAACATCAGCATCAATGCGCTTCAGCCCTTGCTCTGCGATTTTGAGCACCGGTACGAGGGGATGCTCTTCGGCCCCCTGCTGCGGTTCTGCGCTGCCCCGAGAAGTCGAGAACGCTACCACCAAAAGACCTACTGCAAACAACTGAACTTTGCGGATGCCGTGAGCCAATTCCGTCATATCGCTTCCCTGCCTTTCCAATAACCGACGAGCGTCTCAGTCTGTGCACAACTTGCATCCGATTGCATCCGATTGCATCCGATGCGTTGAGGCCTCTGAGCGTCTCCTCCTTGAACACTGCTTCCCGTCCGCACTGACAAATGCGAGGTTTGGTGCGGGTGAAACCAGCGATTTAACCTTGTGTTTGTAACCTTATTTCGCTTTGCGATTTGCAAAACTTCGTGCCATGCTGCTTTGCTTCTAGAGGAAGAGCAGCTATCGTTATGTTTATCGCCTCTGGGACGCTGCGGCATCAGAAGTCCGCCTTGAGGCGGTCCCTTTTACGTAAACCGTTTGATGCGTCCCCCTGAGCGGCACTGACCGACACTAGTTTTCACCTAAACCTTCAACCTGCCCTAATCTGCCTAACCGGTAGAGGAACCACTCCGATGCAACCATTCCAATGCACCACGATCGTTTCAAATCCTTTTCAGCAAAACACATTCGTCGCGCATCTTGAGGGAAGAGTCGATTGCGTGGTCGTGGATCCCGGGCTCGAACCGGACAAAATTATCAAGTTTTTGAACGAAAAAAATCTTGAACCTACGGCCCTGCTCATCACGCACGGGCACAGTGATCACATTGGCGGAAATCATGCACTCAAGGCCCGCTGGCCCGCTTGCCCCATCATCGTGAGTTCCGGCGATGCGGAAAAGCTGACCGATCCGCAAAAAAATCTCTCTGGGCAATACGGTCTGGCCGTGACGAGCCCTCCGGCCGACCAGATCGTTGTCGAAGGTGACGAACTTGACGTGGCGGGTTTTACGCTTGAAGTACTGGAAATGCCGGGCCACTCCCCGGGGCACGTGGTGTTTGTCTGGAAAGGTGCCTCACCAATGGTGGTCTTCGGCGGGGACGTACTCTTTGCGGGCAGCATCGGACGGTGCGACTTTGAAGATGGCAATTTTGAGCATTTAGCGGAGGCGATTCACACCAAGCTCTTCACGCTTCCGGACGATACGCTCATTTTGCCCGGACATGGGCCGAATACCACAGTAGGTGATGAGAAACGGGCCAACCCGTTTGTGGGAAGGCCAGCCGGCTATCAAGAGTAGCTCAGCTTCAGCTGGCAGGGACTAGCGATCGTTTGCAACGACGTGCTTAGTACTTCCACTCCAGCCCGCCATAGAAACCGTTGGCAATCAAACTATTATTTGTCGAAACCGTTTGAAAATCTTCTTGGACGGCCGAAACCGCGGAGGACACATTCGTCAAAAATAAGCCTGTGTAACCACCGCGGATATACCAATTGTGACCAAGGTGCGCGTTCACCATTACGTTGGCCTCTCCAAAAAAGGCGCCTGTCGTCGTGCTGTCCTCATAACTTGCATTACCCCGGTTGATCCCTCCCGGTCCCGGATCTGTAACATTGTCAATTTGTGAACTAGTTTGCGCTAAGTTTCCGTAGATTCCACCCTTCAGATTGCCGCCAATCATCACCCCGCGAAAAACCGACCAAAACCATTCTCCGCCTCCCTGGAAACCAACCAAGTTGTTCTCTGCCTCTGTTCTGACGGAGGTCGCTGTATTTTCTTGTGCCCCTAAGGTCGAAGACCTAATATTAATAACACCTCGATTGTTATTAGCGTAAGCACATTCCGTAAAACGAACATATCGGGCACCTAAAATCCAAGCTCCTGTGAACGGCGAGGTTGTGCCAACCCATCGAAAGCGGGTATTGATCTCAAATGCGTTGAGGTTGGAGCCGAAATTTGTTTTATTGTTTCTTGTTGCAATCATCACGCCATCAAGCGTTGTTCCAGCCCCAGTGTCTGTTACATAATTGTGCCCGTTGCGAGAATTAACTGTATTCCATTGAAATTGATTACTTGGTCGACCCACCCAGGTGATGTTCCCGAGCCAGGCAAATTCCAGATCAAAGCTGTAGAACAAATCGGCACTGGCCGAGATCCGCATGCCGCCAGTCGGGGCAGCATTTTTAAAAGTTGCTCCCGGTGGAGTATTCGAGTATTGCCTGATTTCTGATAGGTTGTGGCGTTCTAAAGCCAACAGATCGATATTGAATCGCCAATAGGCATCACTGTATCGCTGCGCCGTGATCACACGAGACGGAACCCCATTGGCCCACACGCGGACCAGGCCATAGGGATCAAACGCGTCTTCGGCGAGCGATCCATCGGTAAAGTCCTCAATCACCTCGCCATCCATCGACTTCGGCTGCACACTGTCAGAGGCGTCCGCCCCGAGTTGGGGCTGATAATTGATCGGTTGCCCATAGGCCATCGCCTGTTGCCAAAGGTGATTGGGAATCGGATCCGCTTGGGCTGGTAGCGGTCCACGTTGCAAAAAGACGGATCGCTGCACCGATTGTCCCCACAAGGAAGCGGCATTCCCCAAAAAGCACAAAGCGGCCAAAACAAGAAGCAACCCGGTTCTATTTGCCGAGCAACACAAAGCTTTGCGAATCATGGATGTATTCAGCATGCCTATCAACCTGATCAACCGGAATAAAGGAAAGACCTTTGCGGTATCGGCGCGATAGAATCACTAAATCAAAAAGAAACGATACGACTGATAAAGATGACTTATAATGTCTATCTTTTTCAATCTACTCATTTACTCAACCGGCCCGTTTAAGCGTTTCTGTCGCCATTTTTTACGGCAAATGGTTCTTAATGCGGTAAGAACCTGCTGGCACCGCTAGAGATGCGTGGCAGAGCAATAGGCGAACCGTGAACCCCAAGACAAGAGGCCTACTGCGGCTGTGGCTGCTGCACCGACGATCCTTCGTTTTGCAGCGTTGGCGCATCGTCCGGAGGAAAGACCATGGGAATCTCCAGGATGAATTCACTTCCCTCGCCGGCTGCACTTTGGACGATGATCTGGCCACCGTGTTCATTGCAAATTTTTTGACTCACGCTTAAGCCCAGTCCCGTTCCACGGCTACCCTTATTCGAAACAAAGAGCGTAAACATCTTATCCACTTCTTCGGCCGGTATCCCACTACCGTTGTCTTTGATGATCACACGCACCAGTTTTTTCTCTCGATTCATTTCGGTCGAAACCACAACCTGCCCTCCCTCCACCTCTTCGCACGCATCCAAGGCGTTAGTCACGACATTCAGCACCGCGCGATGCATCCCCTCCGGATCGAAAAGAAGTTCCGGGATATCTTCGGTGGCAGCCCAACTCAAAGCAACATCCAATTCTTCGCTCCGCGATTGCATTAATTCGACCACGTCCGCAACCACTTCATTCATAGAGGAAGCAACTAATTGCGGCTCGCGTTCTTTGCTGAATGTCAACATATCGAGAACCAGATTAGAAATTCTTCCCTGATTCTTCTCGACAATATGCCAACCACGGCGGGTGACCTCTTTATCATCGTCTGCCAGACCCATTTCGATCAGGTAACTCCCACCTCGAATTCCTTGAAGGATATTCTTGATGTGATGCGACAGGGTGGCGATCGTTTGTCCCATGGCAGCCAGTCGCTCCGCCTGCAACATCGCTGAATAGTAGGAGGTATCTTCGACGGCGAGCGCCGCTTGGTGGGCGATGGCAATCATTAACTTGAGGTGCTCTTCGCGAAATTTATTTCCACCCTCCTCTAACTCCTGGGGCGGTGAAGAAGTGTCAATATAAATGACGCCGACGACACCATAGCGTCCCCGCATCGGCACGCAAATTGCCTCCCGAATATCCATATTGAGGATGCTTGCGCCCGTATCCCACCGTTTGTCGTCCTTCGCATTACTGGTCAGCACGCCCTCGGCATGGTCGGTCACATAATCCAAAATTGTTTTACTGATAGAAATTGCAGCGCCACTCGAAACACCTTCCCGATTCCTTCTCACGCGAGGCTCAAGCGTCCCGGTGTCGTTATGCACAAGCATAATACAACCACGATCGGCTTCCACCCATTCAAAAATGAGGCTCATAATCCGGTCGAGCAATTCATCAATATCAAGGGTGTGACTGACGGCGAGCGCTGTGCGGTACATCACCTGCAAATTACTGCGAGCTCTTGCCAACCACGGACTTTCTGACCCGACTGCATCGGCATGAAGTAGCGAACGACTGCCCTCGCTCTCGGTCATCGTATGTAAAATCCGCGAATCGTCATTCCGTCCCGGAGTCACAATATCGACTTTACCGTCAATCACGGCGCTCGCACCGCCTCCGGTGTAAAGCAACAGCGTACGACCTAAAAGCAACTGATCACCACTTTGCATCGCATGTGTTGAGATGGCGGTTCCGTTTACAAACGTACCGTTGGAACTGCCCAAATCATGAATGGTGAACCCACCATCAGCTTGTCGCAATTCGGCATGGCGACGAGAAATTTCAGTGTCCTGCAAACAGATATCGTTCCGCACATCTCGACCGATGGACAGCGTTGGTTTTTCCAGCTCGAAACGAGTCCCGCGATCACGTCCCTGAATGACAAAAAACGAAGGCACAGTCCCCACCACCTATTGATACAAGGCCGTCTCACCGTCGGCTCAATGGATCCGTCGTCCAGGGCGAGGGAACCCCCGCTGTGAATTATCCTGGCACTAACTCAATTTTACGTGGAAGCAGAGCCAAATGATAGGGTTTCTTAAGATATTGTCTGGTTTATGGCAAAAAGGAAAAGGAAATAGCGCCTTGACGAATAACGGCTTGAGCCCAAGAATTTTGGGGCAATCATTCTGTTTCATTCCATTTTGCTGATCTTCCTAGACTCCCTGAAGAAAGAAGTCCTATGCCGATCGTCCACCTAGACAAAACAAAAGTTCTTCGCGGAGTTCGTCCACGCGTCTGGTGCATTTTTTGCGTCCAAGCAATCATCGCCATCGGAGGAAGTCCGAGTGAAGCCTCGCCGCCTTCAGATGAAGCCCGCACGCGCATTAGCGAGTCCGTCCGTACCTTGGCCGCCGACGCGATGGAGGGTCGAGGTATCGGGACTGCTGGAATTGATCGGGCAGCAGAGTACATCGC
>MDTB01212980.1_pt1 | contig 10559 bp, 9 predicted proteins | sample 811161 | NCBI WGS metagenome assembly MDTB01 (sample SAMN05326650, study PRJNA326480) | marine metagenome | isolation source: seawater | place: Mediterranean Sea | collected 2009
TCAAATTTTACTCTGTATAAATGTTTGGAATTTAAAGATCCAATTAAAAAGTTATTGTTCCAATAATTTGAAAAATTATCATCAATCTTTATTATTTGGGATATTCCTATTGAGCTTACAAATGAAAAAATTGGTTCCTGAAAACCAAGCTTTTCGTGATCAAATTTTAAATCAGGAGTATCGATATATAAATTTTTTTTTTTGTAGTTATCTCCATATGACGAAACATTCCAACCATAATTTTTATCTCTTAAAATTAAATTAATTTCGTCACCACCTCTAGGTCCATTTTCTGTATTTAAGATTACATTATTTTCGTCGTCAAAAAGTAAACCAATTGAATTTCTATGTCCTTTACTAAAAACTTCATATTCTCCATTGTTCTCATCAATTATAAGAATTTTTCCAAATATAGAATTATCTTCTTGTGCCAAATGATCTTTGTCTGCATTGTAAGTTGTTAACAGTAATTTTTTTTGTTTATTATCATTTAATATTTCTATTCTCCCACCCGTATAACTTGATGGATTGCACTGTTTTGATGAAAAAATTTCATTAAAGCTTAAATCAGGTAAATTTATTATTTTTGCTTTAAAAATTTTATAAAAATAACACTTGTCGCTATTTTTATAAGTTAACGAGATATAGATATCATTTTTGGAAATTTTTATATCTCTAGAAAACGCATTCTTTATAATTCCTAAAGAATTTATTTTTTTAAAATTATTTTTTTGTTTTATCACATCTGTAATTTTTGAGTAATATAGGTTCATGTTTGAATCAGCGACAAATAAATATTTTTCGTTTACATCTAAGTAAAAACTAAAATGTTTACCTTTTAATCCTGCATAATAACCTGTTTCTTCTCTCGTAAAATTTAATTTAATTTTTTTGAAATCTAAATCTATAAACTGGGTTTCTGGAAGGAATTTAATGTTATAGTCATTTAAATTTCTCTTAATATTTAAATCTTTATTATTAATAAATTTTACTAAAACGTATACAGATTTTGGAGCTTTAAATTTAATATAATCAATAATTAAGCTTTTATTAAATTTGTAATATATTGAAATTGAAATAATTATAATAACTGCAAAACTTAAAAAATATGTAATAAATTTTTTCATTTATTTCAGAAAATTATTTAGAATATCTTCTTTTAAATAAGATAATAGACCTATGTTAATCCATAAAAAAATTCCATTCCATGTGGTAAAAATGCTTCCAGAAGTCCCTATAGGCCAAACATATATAATTAAAGATACCAAAAAACATACTGGTACAATTTCAAATAAATTTTGTTTTCTGATAATGAAATATAAAATAGATGAGAATAGTATAATTCCTAAAATTCCTTGTTCTGATAAAATTTCAAGAATAATATTATGAGGATGGGTAGTGCATCTATGTTCAGCTTTTTTTGAGTCGATAGAAGAATATTTATCTTTACATGACTCAACTCTAAAATTTTTTGGACCAATGCCAAATATCGGATTTTCTTTGAATATTTCATAGGCAGTTAAATAATGTGCACCCCAGTAACTATCTTTAATGTTAAAATTTTTCGAAATACCATATTGATCATGAGTTATACTTAAAACTCTTTTCTTTACATCATCGTTTACTAAAATAAATACCAATATAATTAAATATATAGAAAATAAATATAAAATTTTCTTAAATTCTTTCAGACTCACAAATAAAAATAATAAATGAAGTCCTAATATAAAATGTAAAAATGCCATTCTTTCACCACTGATTAAAATGGCAAAAGCAATAATGGAAAAATAAATTGTTAAAAATAAATATTTATATTTTGAGCTACGAAATAGAAAAAAAAAGAATGGCAAAGCTATAAATAAATTTTTGCTCAAATATGATCCTAATATTCTTTCATTTCCAAAAACTCCAGATACCCTTCCCACATCATGCTCAAAACCTAATAAATTTTTTCCGAAAAAGTACTGATATATTCCATCAACTGATAATATAATAATAAGTATAAAAATAATTTTTAAAAAGTATAATAAACTTTTTTTGTTAAAAATTAATATTATTTTCAAGGACAAAGCAAAAATAAAAAATTTAAAAAAAGTTACTGATCTTATAATAGAATCTAAATTAGCGTCATTAATTATCGATGAAAAAATTTGAAAAAGAAAATATAAACAACAAACTAAAAACCATTTTTCTTTTGTATATATTCTTAATTCTTTATTTAAAAAAATATTTATGAAAAATAAAACTGTAATAATAATCAAATTTAAATTTAAAATAAATGAACCAATAACAATTGAAAATGGTAAAAAAAGTATTGAATAATTCCAAATTATAAATTGATACTTTTCTTGATACATAATTTTTTTATTGTTTTAAATAATTAATAATATAGGTATAATTTTTTTAATAGATATAATTTAATAATGAATTTATCAATTGTAATCCCCTGTCTGAACGAGTCAGATACCCTTCAAATATGTATAGATAAAATTAAATCTAAAATTGATTATTTAAAAATAGAAAGTGAGATAATTTTATCAGATAATGGGAGCACTGATGGTTCTTTGGAAATAGCAAAAAAAAATAATGTAAAAATTATAAATGTTTCTGAAAAAGGGTATGGAAATGCGGTTATTAGTGGGATAAGAGCTTCAAAAGGTGAATATATTCTTATAGCAGATGCTGATGATAGCTATGATTTCAATGATTTACCAAGATTTTATAATAAAATTAAAAATGGTTTTGACATTGTTCAAGGCTGCAGACTTTCATTAGGTGGTGGAAAAATTGAAAGAGGTGCCATGCCTTTATCTCATAAATATATAGGAAATCCATTATTTACTTTTATGGCAAAAAAAATTTATAAACTTCCATTTAATGATGTTTATTGTGGAATGAAAATAATTAAAAAATCTTTTTTTGAAAAAATTAAATTTTTTTCTGGTGGTATGGTTTTTTGTCTAGAAATTCTAATTAAAGCTGTAGTAAATAACGCAAAAATAAGTGAGCTACCTATTACACTTTTTAAAGACGGGAGAATAAATAGTAAAAGTCATCTTAGAACAATAAAGGATGGACTAAAAACTTTAAAATTTATTTTAATTTGCAGTCCAAAATCTATGTATTTTATACCTGGATTTATAATGACTTTTTTATTACTGGTACATGTAATTACTTTATCATTTGATCCAAATTTTAATCAATTATTAAACAAATTTTTAATAATGTATCTTGCAATTATTTTTCTCATATCACAGTTTTTTATGCTTGGTCTTTATTCAACTTTGCGAGCAGAAACTTTGGAGCTTATTAAGGTAACTAGGCTCGAAACTTTTTTTAAATTTTTTTCCTTAAAGTTATCTATCTGTTTGTTTTTTTCATTAATATTTTTGAATCATTTTATATTTCATTTTGAATTATTAAATTTTATTTTAGATAAAAATAAATTTAATTTTCTAATTATGATTGATTTGATTTGTATAAATATAATATTTAATTCTTTTTTTATCTCATTATTAAGAGTTAATAAATAATTACATCCTTGAAAATTTTCCACCATTAATGTTTATAACGGTGTTGCTAATATAATCTGTATTATGAAATATTAATGAATATATAAATTTAGATATTTCGATTGAAAATATTCCCCTTTTTTTGGGGTTCGTAAGGATAGATTTTTTAACATTTTTTTTGTCTTTTCTTTTAACTGTAATTTTTCCATCAATTATTGTTGATGGGGCAATACCAACTATCTGTTGTTTAGGATAAAAAATTTTCCTCTCTTCAATATATTTATGTAAAGATGATTTTGATAATCCATAGATAATATCAAATGAACCTTTTATGCCTGACTCAGAACCCATAATAAATATTCTTACTTTTTTGTTATATTTTAATGCAATTTCACAAATTTCCAAAATCGATAGTAAATTTACTTTTAATTGATTAATTTTTTCTTTTTCTGTTTTTTTTAAATGTATTTTTGAACTTATTGATGAATGTAACAAAACAATTACATCACTCGAGGTAATTTTTTTTTTTATTTTTTCTAAATTTTTTAGACTAACTAAATTTAATTCTTTTTTTGTAGGTTTATAAATTTCTAAAGATTTTGGCATCATCTTTATTAAATTTTTACCAATTAAGCTGTTAGAACCAGTTATGAATAGTTTTTTATACATTTTTTTATGTCTTCACTAGCTAAAAAGATATGATCAATTTTCCCAGAAAGAACATTGAAAATATTATTCTTAAATTCTAGTTGATAATCTCTACTATGGTTTTTCTTATCTATTAAGGTTCTAAAAGTTTTAATATATTTATAAAAAACAAATTTTTTTTTAAAATTTGGAAAGTACTCTAAAAATTCTTGCTCCATTTTTTTTTTAATTTTTATTAAATCGTTATTATTAATTTTATTTGTGTAGTTTTTAATACTAGCAAATTTTTTTGTTTTTTTGAATCTAGAAAATTTTACTGAGTATAAATTATAAATACTATCTCCCCAAGGATACAAAGTATAAAAGGGACCATCCATGACAGTTATTGCTAATGAAGTATCTCTTTTACATTTATAAAGTAGTGATATGCAAAGCTCATATGAAAGATCCCATTTCTTAGAAGGCTTAAACTGTTGCCAAGTTGTATTTATAATAAAGTCAAATTCAAAATTATTAATAATAAATTTACCATTTTTTTTTTTTATGTTTTTAATTTCTGAATTAAAAAAAATATTATTTTTAAATTTTTTTATAAAAAAAGTTTTTGCTTTTTTTGATATTACATATTCCTCTGGACATCTAATAATACCATTTATATTTTTTAGAGGAGTTCGGTTTATCTTAACAGTTTTAAAAGGTAGTTTCGATGCTTTTAAAATTTGTAAATAAGTTTCAAAATCTATCATATTTTCCTTTTTTTCTGATATGCAATAAAAATTGTTCTTTATTTTAGAGGAAAATTGAGGATAAAACTTCTTAAACTTTTTAAAACATCTCCTTGATTGCTCTCTAGTTATATATGATCTTGGGTAATGATATCCCAGATGAAGTCTATTTTGATTATTTCCTGATGCGCCTAGAAAAATTCCTTTTTCTCTTTCAAATACTTTGACTTGATGTCCATCATTTAGGAGTTCACTACCTATATGACAGCCAAACCAACCAGCCCCAATAATTGCAATTCTCATGAATTTTTCTTAGTTTTAATTTTTTTATCTAACCAGTAATAGACAATTAAATATAAAATTAAATAGATTAAAGTGTTTAAAATTAGAATTTTTGAGGAATTAAAAAAATATATTGAAATTAAGGTATTTGGTATTAAAAAAATGTTCATAGTGATTCCTGAAAAATTATGAACATATGTATCTGATTTATTTGATAAGATTGACTTATTATACCTATAAAGCAAAGAATGTAGATGACAAATGTCCGGTTTTAAAGCATTTTTTTTAATATTTTTTTTTCTTATAATTGAATAAAGATTTTCAAAAGCAGGATACCACAGTAAATTAATCGCTAGGATTGGTGAAATATTATAGTTATTGTTGACGATGTAAATTGTGGTAAAACAGGCTATAGATCCAAGTAAATATATTCCTGAGTCACCAAGAATATTATTAAAGTTAAAGTTAAAAAAATAAAAAACCGCAATGGCAACTAATAACATTTGTAAAAAGTTTAATATTTCAATTTGATTTATGTAATTTTCATTAATAATAACTAATGATAGAAATAATTGTAACAAATAACCAACAGCATTAAGATTTATACCATCAATAAAATTTAAACCATTTATGTATACTAGAATGCAAAAAACAGTAAAAAAATATTTAAATAAGATATTATCTAAAAAGGTATCAATTATTGTAATTCCACTTCTATTTACAAAAAAATCTGAAAAATAAATTATTGAAAAAAATAATATTATTTGAATTATCAATCTTAATATTGGATTAAAATTTAATTTTATATCAGATAAATATCCAACAATAAAAATCAATATCAAAAAAATACTTAATAGAAATATATTTAAATTTAAGTCAAGATCTAAGTAAAAAATTATTCCAATGATTATAGGTAAAAAAAAAATTCCTCCAGTATGTATCAAATCACTCCTATTAATTTTTTTATGATCTTGATTTGATAAATTATGATTTAAAAATTTAAATTTTTTGCTAACTAAATTTATAAATAGAATATACACTAAAATTATTATTATATAATTAACCATCTATTTTATTAATTGCTGTGTGAGTCTTTGAAATAATTTTATTATAAAAAATAATCTATTTGAATAAATTCCTCTTTTTTTTTGAATTTCAATTAATTGTGAAGTCATTAGGAACTTTTCTAAAAAAGAGGTATCGCTTTTCCCTCCTCTCCTATGAACTACACTTAATAAATTATTTGCCTTCCATTTCAACTTTTTTGAAAATAATTTAGCGAAATAATCAAAATCTGAACAAATTCTGTATTTTATTGAATATCCACCATATTTATCAAAAATTTTTTTTTTAATGAACAAAGTTGGATGGGGTGGATGTATTCCATACTTCAGTAGAGATGGCTTATAATTTTTAGAGGATACTTTTCTAAAAATTTTATTTTTTTTATCTACATAAATAAGATCTGAAAAAGTAAAATCTAAATTATTGTTTTTTATGAATTCAACATTTTTTCTTACTATTGTTTTATTATAAAAAATATCATCCCCATGCAAGATTCCAATTATTTTACCTTTGGACTTCATGCTTGCAATATTTAATGCATCATAAACTCCTTTATCTTTTAAAGTTATGACCTTGGATATTTTTTTTTTATATTTTTTTATTTTTTGCGGTGTACTATCATTAGACATTCCATCTAGCACAATATACTCAATATTTTTATAATCTTGAGAAATAACAGATTTAATTGTTTTTTCTATTGTTCTTTCAGCATTTTTTACTACAGTAATTATTGAAACTTTTACTTGTTTTATCTTACTTTGCATAAAGTATGTTTAATAAATTTTTCTTGTATTCAACAATATTGAAATACCTTTTAGACAAAAATATTGAATTTAAACTATACTTTTTAAGTCTATATCTTTCATTGCTAATTTTTATTATTTGTTTGGATATTTTATTGCTATCACCAGGTTCAAATATCATACCTGCTAAATTATTTTTTTTATTTACAAATTTTTTTATATCTCCAACATCTGTCGAAAATATGGGTAATCCCATAGCCATCGCTTCACAAACTACCATGGGCAAAGACTCATTTTTTGACGTACAAAGAAGAATATCGGTCTCTAGATAACATTTTTTAATATCTTTTACATTAAAATGGAATTTTATATTGTTAACACTATATTTTTTTATTAGTTCTACACAAAATTGAAAGTATTTTCTTTGAGAATTCCATACATTTCCGTATACGTTTATAAAAATTTTTTCGTTTTTTAACAAATTCGCAACTTTAATTAAAGTAACAATATCTTTGTCTGGATTTATATTTGCTATTACTCCGATATTTAGAATCTTATTATTAAATTTCTTTTTTTCTCTAATTTTAAAATAATTTAAATCTATCGATGGTCTCATTTTTATGGCCTTTACATTACTTTTATTTGGAAGGTAATATTTTTTTGATTTTTCAGAAACAAACAAAATTTTATCGACAAAAATAGATAAAAAATTAAAAATTATTTTTATAATTTTAGAACAATTTGTATCGTGTATATGCCAAATAATTTTTTTTTTACTTATTATACCTGAAATAATAGATTTAATGGATTGCGAACCACCAGCAATGTATAGATTATCAATATCGTATTTATTATATAACTTTGAGAGAAAATTTATATCTTTAAAAAAATTAATCATATAACTTAAAACTTTATTTTTTGTTAAGTATATAATTTTATGGTTTACTACTTTTACCATTTTATTCTTAATATACTTATTGAGAGTTTTGGGTAGAAAAAGAGTTATTTGAAAATTTTTTAGATCATCTTTGGTGATTGAATTAATAAGGTAAATTAATTGTTTATGAGGACCACCTATTCTTGGATCTTCAATTATAATTCCAAAATTTTTTTTTATTATATTTTTTAACAATTGTATTTCTATAAAAATCTAATTACTTAAATATCATTATAATAAAAGTCATTAATATCCATGATAAAGATATTAATAAGTTTTTTTCTAATTTTAAATTTAAAATCATTGCAAGTAATCCATATATTTTTTTTTTTATAGTTATGTTTGATTTGATCCTGTGTTTTATAAGTCTATCTCTTAGGATTGCATATTTAAATTTTTTTCTACCTCTAAGCCATAAATCATAATCTTGAGCATTAAAAAAAAATTCATTATAACCTTTTAATTCATTGAAAAAAGATTTCTTAAATACAACACTTGAGTGGATAAATGGATTTTTCTTATTTAATAATTGTTTAATTTCATTATCTTTATTTGGCAAATTAGATTTACCTATATATTTATTACTTTCGTTGTAATAATTAGCATTAGTTCCTAATAAACTTATATCTTTATTTTTATGCAAAAAATTTATTTGCTTTTCAAATCTTTTTGTGGAGCTAATATCATCTGCGTCCATTCTTGCTATTAGCGCATTCTTGTTTTTTGTGATTACCTTATTTAAACATTTTGTTAATCCAATTCTTTTTTTATTGATTATAATCTCAACTTTCCGATATTTTTTATATGCATTCATTATAGTTAATGTTTTATCATTTGACCCGTCATCGACCAAAACAAGTTTCCAGTTTTTGTAACTTTGTCTAATAATACTATCAATTGCAAATTTTAATAATTTTTCATCATTGTAAGCAGCTAAAACTACTAATAATTCTTTTGGAATTGCTTTTGACATTTAACCTAGATTAGCTAAATATTTTTTCAAATTTAATAAATTACTTGGTTTCCTATAAAAAAAATTTATTAAATTTTTATAAACTTCTTTCGACATTGCTAATCTTGCGTCCTCTGAGCTTGTACAAATATGAGGTGTTAAAATAGCATTTTTCAATTTTATTAATTTATTTCCCTTTTTTATTGGTTCATCATAAAATACATCTAATCCAGCATAAAAATTTTTTTCTTTAACTAATTTATCAATAAGACATTTTTCGTTTATAATTTTACCACGAGATGTATTGATTAAGACTGAGTCTTTTTTCATCGTATTAAATAATTTTTTATTAAAGAATTTATGAGTTTTCTTATTTAAAGGTAGATGAAGACTTACTATATCAGAATTTTTTAAACCTTTATGTAATCCTACTTTAGTAGCTTTACTTTTGTTAAATTTTTTTACATTTGGATCATAAAAAAATATTTTACACCCAAAAATATTTAGTAAATCACAAACTTTTTTTCCTATTTTTCCGTAACCAATTAAAAAGATTCTTTTATCATAAATATCAAAAACTTTAGGATTTGATATATTATTATTCCAAAGAAGTTTTCTAGTCGAATAATCATAATATTTTAATTTTCTTAAAATTGTTAATATTAAACTTAATGTATGTTCAGCTACAGGTCTGACAACTGAATTTTTTGTAAGTGCCAATTTTATATTTTTTTTTAATAAATATCTAATATCAACATTATCATATCCAACACCAAATCTTGCGATAAGTTTTAAATTTATGAATTTATCAAAATAACTAAAATTTATTTTTCTAATATCTAATATTACTGCTTCAATTTTTTTATAATTATTTTTTTTTAAGTTTTTTTCCTCAATTATAATAAAACTTTTCTTCATTTCTTTTAAAACAAATGGATGCATATAATCCATTTTTAAAATATATTTTTTTTTTATAATCATTTACACTTTTGTTGTATAAGTTTAATTATATATCAATCAAAATTTATTTGTTCTTTAAATTTTAATGACTTTGTAAAAATTTATTGTTTTTATTTAACAAAATTTGTTATAAACATTCAACATTTCTAACTATGAAAAGTGTTTTAATTACTGGTTGCTGTGGCTTTATAGGATTTCATCTGGCTATTAGATTGTTAAGTCAAAACATTAACGTTATTGGCATAGATAGTTTTTCAAGCTCATATGATATTAAATTTAAAAAAATTAGACATAATATTCTAAAAAAAAACAAAAAATATAAACTTTACAAAAAAGATTTATCAAACATAAATTTTTTAAATATTAAGAAAATTGATTTTATTTTTCATTTAGCAGCGGAGGCTGGGGTTCGCAAATCAATTAATAATCCATTATATTATGTTGAACAAAATATTAGTAATACTATAAAAATTTTTGAATTTGCAAGGAAACATAAAATAAAAAAAATTTTTTACGCATCATCGAGCTCGGTATATGGTAATAATAAATCATACCCTGCTAGAGAAGTGCATACATTATCAAAACCGTTGTCCGTTTATGGTATTTCTAAAATAGCTACAGAGAATATAGCTTATTATTATTATAAAATATTTAACATTAATAGTTTAGGATTTAGATTTTTTACAGTTTATGGTCCTTACGGAAGACCTGATATGGCTTACTTTAAATTTACAA
>MDTB01157494.1_pt1 | contig 10558 bp, 9 predicted proteins | sample 811161 | NCBI WGS metagenome assembly MDTB01 (sample SAMN05326650, study PRJNA326480) | marine metagenome | isolation source: seawater | place: Mediterranean Sea | collected 2009
ACAGGTCAAAACACTTGATCCGTCTATTTTTACAAAGTCCGGCATTATGGTCGGGTTAGGTGAAACTGACGAGGAAGTTGCAGAAATGATGGAACATTTGAGGGCAGCAGATGTCGATTTTATGACAATTGGCCAATATCTACAGCCCACCCCCAAACATGCCGCTGTCGACCGCTTTGTGACGCCTGAACAATTTGAAGTTTATGCGGCTTGGGGACAGGAAAAGGGGTTTTTAATGATGGCATCAACACCTTTAACACGCTCGTCCTATCATGCTGACGCAGATTTCGCCGCTCTTCAGCTTGAACGGCTTAAGCGTCTTGCGCAGACAAATTCACAGAATGCGTGAGGGGGAAGCTATTCAATGACAACGCATGCTGAACAGCGTCTAATTCGCCATTCCCCAGAGCAGCTTTTTGACCTGGTTGCCGATGTGAGGCGGTATCCTGAATTTTTGCCCTGGTGTCTGGCATCTCGGATCCGAAAGCAAACAGAATCAGCGCTCGTCGCCGATCTAATTATCGGTTTTCAGGTGTTCAAGGAGCAATTCACGTCTTATATCCAGATGGACAGAGATGCTCTCATTATTAAAGTAGAATATGCAGAGGGGCCATTTAAATACCTGACAAATAGATGGAAATTTATTCAACATCCTGACGGCTGTATGATCGATTTCTACGTGGATTTTGAATTCAAATCCCGCTTGCTGCAAACCGTAATTGAAAACTTGTTTACAGAAGCGGTTAGACGTATGGTCAGCGCATTTGAGGCCCGTGCCGACCAGCTCTACACGCTTAAGTTAAAAAAGGGGTGATGGCTTAGCTTGATAAAAGGCGCAGCAGTAGTGAGATTGCGTGTGTGCATGCTAACATGCGAATCTGCTTTCTGTCTCCTGTGAACAGGTGACGTTTTGTTTGTTGAATACCATCTTTGCGAAAGGCAGAAATCCAGACCAGACCGACTGGCTTTTCAGCTGAACCGCCGCTTGGGCCAGCGATTCCTGTCAGTGAAATGGATAAATCCGTTCGTGCAATTTGACAGCCGCCTTTTGCCATTTCCTCAGCCGTTTGTTGCGAGACAGCTCCAAAAGCTGCCAAGGTGTTCGCTGTTACCCCCACCATTTCTTGTTTGGACTGGTCACTGTAGGTAATAAAGCCGCGTTCCAACACAGCAGATGCGCCTGGAACGGCGGTAAGATAACCAAATAACAGTCCGCCTGTACAGGATTCTACCGTGGACAAGGTCTGGTTGGACGCGGTAAGCTTTTGGATAAGGGCAGGGGCATCTTCGAGCATTTGGCTTCTCTTCTGCCGTTGGACTATTCAGGCGGTGTAGATTAATAATTGAGCCATCAGCAGCGCCATGCCAGCCAATGTACCTGCCACCACATCATCTGCCATCACCCCGATACCGCCTGGAAGCCCTTCAGCAGCAGATACAGGCCAAGGCTTAAGAATATCAAACAGTCTGAAAAGGACAAACCCGGCGACATACCATAGCAGGGCTGAATCTATATTAGGCGGAATACATAAAAGAACCAGCCATTGTCCAGCGACCTCATCGATGATCACTTCGCCTGCATCATCTGTACCTGTCAGCTGCGAGTAAGCATCAGCAGCAAACACGCCTAATATAGTTATTAGCAAGAGTGCTGAAAACAAAATGATAAAGCCATTTTTTGCTAGAAAATAGCCGGTGATTAATGCTGAAACAGATCCTACTGTTCCTGGTGCCGGTGGATACCGTCCAATAGGACCAAGCGTTGCCAACTGTGCCAAAAAAACAGACATCACCCTTGCTCTCCATATGAGGCAGGCAAGCACACAGTGGCTTGGGCGAGTGCTGCTATGCCTTCACCACGACCTGTGAAGCCAAGCCGCTCACTTGTTGTGGCTTTGAGCGATAACCGGTGTAGTGGAAGTCCGGTAATTTCAGTCAGGCGTTGGCAAATCTTGTTTCTGTGAGGACCAATTTTTGGGTCCTCACAGATCAGCGTTACATCCAGTAATGTGACAGATCCCCCTGCATCCTTGACCTTCTCAAGGGCAAATTGTAGGAACTGATCAGAGGAAGACGCGTTCCATTTTGGGTCAGACGGGGGAAAATGCTGGCCAATATCACCCATAGACAATGTCCCCAAAACAGCATCGCATAGAGCATGCAATCCAACATCACCATCTGAATGTGCCATCAGCCCATGTTCATGTTCGATGGCGACGCCGCAAATCATGATAGGGCCTGGTTTTTCTGTGGAGAAGCGATGCACGTCAAACCCGCTGGCTGTTCGCATTTCTGTCTGCTGGTTCTGCATTATATTTAAATCCTCTGCATAGGTAATTTTTTCGAGCTGGCTGGACCCATCAACACACACCACAGTTAATCCTGCAGCCTCAGCAAGGCTTGCATCATCAGTGACAGGTTGCTTGACGGCCTTATCCGCATTGGTTTGATGAAGACGGAAAAGTTTATCAAAGGAAAAGGCCTGTGGTGTTTGCACCCGTCTTAATGCGCTTCTGTCAACAGTATTTAGAACTTTGTTTGTTTTATCAACATGCTTCACTGTGTCTGTCATCGGCAGAGACGGGATGGCACCATCTGCTCCGCCGGTGCAGGCTGAGAGCAATTCATTAAGAACTTTGTGCGGCACAGAGGGGCGGGCAGCATCATGAATGGCTACCAGTTTGTTTGGGAAAAGTGCAGACAAGGCCTTCAGACCATTCAAGGTTGACGCTGACCGACTCGCCCCTCCAGGAGTGAAGCTCACAGAAACAGGGGCAGCGCTTGCTGCTGTTTTTAAAGAATTCAGAATGTCAACTTCTACACCACCTTGCGGAAGAACAATAACAATCTGTCCACAAAAAGGCCATTGGCTGATGGCATCAAGGCTGTGCAATAGAACCATTCTGCCTGCCAGAGGCTCAAATTGCTTTGCGTGTCTAATACATGGATCAGCAGATAAAAATCGCTTGCCGTGACCAGCAGCCAGAATGACAAAATCCATTTTATCCTGCTCAGCATTCATCTCTGAGTTTTCCCGTTCATGTGATGAGACGTATCTAGCCTGAGAGAGACTGGCTTGTCTAGTTTAGCTGTCAGAACTGTTTATAGTTTTGCGTTGAAACACCCGCCATCATTGAGTGCCTAATTATTGTGCATTATTCTGGACATTTTCACATGAAATGAGGCATAATCACGCTTATGACGGGTATTCTTGACCAAATTTTAGGCCTTTCCGGCAAAAATAGCATTCCAGATGTTGTTCTGGCACCGATGTCAGGAATCACGGACAGACCTTTTCGCCGTGCGGTGCGGCGGGCAGGTGGCGGCCTTGTGATAAGCGAGATGGTGGCTAGTCATGCCATGCTGACAGACATATGCACAGAAATGAAGAAAATCTCTGCTGATTTGCGCAGTGAAGCCCCAATAGGTTTGCAAATCGTAGGATGGGATCCGCAGATGATGGCTGATGCTGCGCAGATGGCAGAAAAAATGGGGGTCAGCCTCATCGATATTAATATGGGTTGCCCTGCCAAAAAGGTTACTGGCAGAGTATCAGGGTCTGCTCTGATGCGTGAACCAGACCGTGTAAAACGCATCTGTGATGCAGTTGTCAGAGCTGTGTCTTTGCCGGTGACATTGAAGACGCGTCTTGGCTGGGATGATGCTTCCTTGAATGCACCGGAAATTGCACGAATTGCTGAGCAGGCGGGTGTAAGACTGGTTACTATCCATGGGCGCACACGTTGCCAAATGTATAAAGGAAATGCTGATTGGTTAGCTGTGAAGGCTGTTGTTAATTCTGTCCAAATTCCTGTTTTTGTGAATGGAGATATTACCAGCTGTGAGACTGCGAAAACAGCACTAAAGGCTTCTCGAGCGGCCGGTGTAATGGTTGGTAGGGCAGCTATGGGCCAGCCCTGGCTGCTGGCGCAAATTGCAGATTATATTTCAGGACTACCTGTCCGTCTTGTTCCTAACATGTTACAGCGTAACTTGACGATGGCAAAGCATCTAACTGATATTACTAATGAAAAAGGTGAAATGGGATTACGGTCCGCTCGTAAACATTTTGCCAGTTATTGCGATCATCTTGAGGAATCTGATGAGTTGCGGGCTGTTGCCATGCGGACATCATCAGCCTCGGAACTAAAGGACGCAATCTTCGAATATTTTCTTGAAGCATCCAGATTAACAGCGGCCTGAGTCTGACAGAAGCAAGATGACAGAGATAAGTTCAGAAGTTTCAACTGGCGCATTCAACCAAGACCAGATATCGGCAGAACTGTTGAATTTATTGCCATTTCCTCTTTTTCTGATTGATCAAGAAAATCGCTTCGTTTGGTTGAATCCTGCGGCTGAGAACTTTTTTAAGAGCAGTACAGCTTATCTTGCTGGTCATGCTGTTGTTGAGTTTATACCCTCCGACAGTCCTTTTTTTAATTTATTGGACCGGGTTAGACAGGCCGGTCGTTCTGTTGTTGAAAGGGAACTCGGGCTGATCAGCCCGAAGCTGGGTGTACGAAAAGGAACTATTCAGATGGTGCCTGTACCTGCTCGCAGTGAAATTGATTACTCTGCCCAGGTTTTAGTTTCCATTCAGGAACAATCCTTGGCAGAACAGCTGTCAACGCAGAATCAATTTAAGGGGGCCGCGCTGTCCATGGCTAAGATGACAGCTTTGCTTGCCCACGAGATTAAAAATCCGCTTGCGGGTATTAAAGGGGCCGCGCAATTATTAGAATTGGATCTCCCGGCAGAATATCGCGAACTCAGTGGCATGATTGTTGATGAAACAGATCGCATCACCTCATTACTAAGCAGAATTGAAAACCTGTCGGCTGATGCTCCCTTAAAATTTTCAGATGTTAATATTCACGAGGTACTAGACCATTGTATTCGCATTACAAAAGCGTCCTTTGGTCGTCATCTTGACATAGTCCGGCGTTATGATCCTTCTTTGCCTGATGTAAGCGGAGATCGGGAACTGTTGGTGCAGTGTTTTCTAAATTTGTTAAAAAATGCTGCTGAAGCAACAATGATTGGTGATGAATTAGTTTTGAGAACTTGTTATTCTATGACGAGATATATATCCAGCTTGTCTGACGGAAAGCGTATGCATCTGCCCCTTCAAATTGAAATTGAAGATACCGGTAAAGGCATTCCTGAGGAGCTTTCAGAACATATTTTTGAGCCCTTTATTTCGACTAAATCTGGTGGGTCTGGTCTCGGGTTGGCAATGGTGGCCAGTGTTATTGCTGACCATGGTGGAACAATTACCCATCAGCGCAGGCGCCAAGGGACGTGCTTCAGTATTAATCTGCCTTTTTTGAAAGTGACAGATTCTGACAGAGTTTTGCAAAGTCGCTCACCTACAACAGAAGTTACCTCTTACTTTGGTGAAATAAGCTGATGAACCGCATTCCTCAAATTCTTGTTGCAGATGATGACCGAACAGTCAGGACTGTAATCTCGCATGCGCTGAGCAAACAAGGTTACCAGGTTGGTGCAACGACATCTGTCGCTGGTTTATGGGATATGGCGACTACAGGACGTGGTGACGTCCTGATAACAGATGTAAACTTTCCTGATGGCGATGCACTTGATTTGTTGCCACGTCTACAAGCCAAACGTCCTGACCTAACCATAATTGTGATGAGTGCGCAAGCCAGTCTCCTGACGGCAATAAAGGCACAACAAAGAGGGGTTTTTGACTACCTGCCAAAACCTTTTGAGCTGCGTCAGTTGCTGGATGTCATGTCGCGCGCTGTCTCAAATGAGAAAGAGGAAATAGCTACTAACAGGCCAGCCGCAGCATTACCCAAGCAGATTCCTGCGCCATTGTTGGGTAAATCACCAGCGATGCAGGTTACATTCAAATTACTCAGTCGTATCGCCACCCAGTCTGAACCAGTATTAATAAAAGCAGAATCTGGCTCCAGAAAACATATTGTAGCCCAGACACTTCATGAGATGAGCCATTTATCCTCGGCCAGTTTTGAATCTGTGGACCTATCCCAAGTCGAAACACAAGGACATTCCGAATTGCTTTTTGGAGCAAAAGGGTTGGTTACAAGAACATCAGCCGGCACATTGTTTTTAAATAATATTGATTATTTGTCTGATACAGCCCAGAGGTCTCTTACTCAATTTATCGTTACTGGTACCTCAAACGCATCTCCGCAGCCAAATCAGCTTGGCCAGCTACGCCTTGCCTGTGGAACATCAGTTGACTTGAAACAGCAAGTGAGCAACGGGGCGTTCAGGGAAGATCTCTATATTGAGATATCAGTGGCTGAGCTTAGTCTACCCCCACTTCGAAACAGGCAGGAAGATATCCCGCTTTTGCTCAACTGGTATTGTGCTCAGTTGAAAAAACAGTTCCAGTCTGACAGGCACTTCTCGTCAGAAGCGGTGGCTTGCCTGCAAAGCTATCATTGGCCTGGAAATGTAAGAGAATTTGAGTTCGTGTTGAAACAATTATTCATCTCGACAACTGGACGTCAGATTTCTTTAGCGATTGTGAAAAAAGAGCTTGAAAAATCATTATCGGTCAATCAAAAGGCTGTATTGGAAGTGCCAAAGTCATCAGAGAATCTATCTCATGCAGTTGAAGGACACCTTGCCCGCTATTTCAGGGCTCTGGGTGGTGATCAGCCTGTTTCTGGCCTTCATGGCCGGATTTTGGTAGAGGTGGAGCGGCCTCTCATCCTGGCAACGCTGCGTCATACTTCGGGAAATCAAATAAAGGCTGCGGCTATTTTGGGTGTGAACCGAAATACCTTGCGCAAAAAGATCAGAGAGTTGAACATTTCAACAAATCGCGCTGACTACAGATAAGTCATTCAGTTATTCAATGGACTGTTCGTGAAACAGGAAAGCATAAATGTCCAATTCACTTGATTCTGGAACTAGAGCTGTGTCTGCACACAAAGCAGGGAAGAGTGTATCTGTACTGGATGAGGATATGCTTCCACAGAAAAATATTTGGCACTTTTTTAGCGGTGATAAGCTTGCCTATCTTGTGATAACTGTTGCGGTTGGTGTGGGTATTACAGTTTTTTTCGCGCTATCAAGAGTAACCGATATCAATACCCAATCTGAACTTCTAGTCCTTAGCTTTTTGATTGCGATGAGCTTTCTGTTGTTGCTCCTGTTCTTTGTGGGCAGGCAATTGCTGCGATTGTGGCGTGAACGAAGTAGGCGCGATACCGGCTCTCAATTACATCTGCGGTTAGCACTATTATTCGGGGGTATCACAGCGATACCGGCGATCTTAGTGGCAATGTTTGCTGTGTCCATAATTGATTATTCATTACGCGGTTGGTTTGCGGATAGGATTTCAACAGCCGTAAATGAATCTGTTGAAGTTGCTAGCGCTTATTTTGAGGAACATTCTCGTTCTGTGCGTGGCCAGATATTGGCCATGGCGAATGACTTAAACCGTGAAGCATCGCGCCTAGCGCGTAACCCGAACCAATTTAATGATTATATTTCCAATCAAACTGCGCTGCGTAATTTGTCAGAGGCTGTTATTATTGACGGGACAGGTCAGATCCTTGCTAAATCACAATTTGCATTCTCATTGGCCTTTTCAGGGATTGATGACGAGCTTGTGGCAAGGGCCAGAGAAGGCGAAGTTGTTATTATTACATCAAAAGAGAACAATAAGCTCCAGGCCATTATGAAGCTGAACAGTTTTGTTGATGCTTATCTACTAGCGGGACGATTTATCGATGCAGATGTGATTGATGCGTTGAACCGCACCCGTGTTGCGGCTGATGATTATCAATCGCTGTCATTACGCCAATTTGATTTACAGATTTCGCTTGCCGTAATGTTTGGAGTCGTGGCTTTGATGCTTTTGCTGGCGTCTATCTGGGTTGGTCTAAATCTGGCCACATCCATCGCCGGACCATTGGTTCGGGTCATGACAGTTGCTGAGCAGGTGCGTAGTGGTAATTTTAAAGGGCGTGTGCCTGAGAGTGATGATGTCGATGAGCTGTCGAGATTAGGAGCGAGTTTCAACAGGATGCTTGATGATGTATCCAGTAGCCGTGAGCAGCTTGTGCAGGCGAACCGTCAATTAGATGCGCGGCGTGAATTTACTGAAGCAGTGTTAGGGGGAGTGTCTTCAGGTGTGATAGGACTAGACCATCAGAGAAAAATAACACTTCCTAATCAGGCAGCTTGTGAGCTTTTAAAGAAACGTTTTGATGAACTTTATGGTCACGAGTTAACAGGTGTTCAGCCTGCGTTTGCCCCTTTATTTGAATATATAGACCAAAGAAGACGTATCCATCCAGAATTGCAGATTGATATGCAGATTGGTCGCCGAAAAGTCATTCTGCGCACACGTGTAACTTCTGAGAGAGTTGATGGCAGGCTTGTTGGTTACGTTGTTACATTTGACGATATAACTGACTTTTTGTCTGCGCAAAGAAAGGCGGCCTGGGCTGATGTTGCGAGGCGCATTGCCCATGAAATAAAAAATCCGCTTACGCCAATAGCTTTGGCAACCGATCGTTTGCAAAAAAAATATCGACCTTCAGAAAAGGGTGACGCTGAAAAATTCGATGACTATGTATCTATTATTTCACGTCAGGTTAATGATATTGGTCGGATGGTAGAAGAATTTTCACAGTTTGCTCGGATGCCAGCACCGGTGTTAAAAAAACTTGATGCGCGCAAATTGCTCACAGAACAAAAAATTTTGCTTGATCCGAATAGCCAGGTTTCTCTGGATATTAAATTGCCGGAAGATGATGTTCCTGTTTACATATCCGCGGATGCCGGTCTCATGAGACAAGTGATTACTAATCTGACGAAAAATTCAGTTGAAAATATGCAGGACAATAATGTGACTGCTCCAAAAATTAAACTCTCGTTGCAAGCTACTGATGAAAGAGCAGAGATTGAAGTTCGGGATTTTGGCTCTGGCTTTCCTGGTGACGATACTGGCACGTTTCTGGAACCTTATGTCACGACACGCGAAAAAGGCACTGGTCTTGGTCTTGCTATTGCTCAGAAGATCATCTCAGATCACTCTGGTGAGATAAGGCTGGATAATCACCCTGAAGTAGGTGCCGTCGTTACGCTGTCCATGCCTCTGGCAGGAGGTGAAGAGTGATGAATGACGAAATTCTTGTTGTTGATGATGAACCTGATATTCGCTCCCTTATCAGCCTGACGCTCGAGGACGAAGGGTTTTTAACGATTCAGGCAGCTAATGCGCAGGATGCCCGATCAATAATTGCCTCTCGCCCTCCATCATGTGTGATTTTGGATATTTGGATGCGCGATTCAGATATGGACGGTATCGATATTTTAAAATGGGTTCAAGAACTTTATCCTGAGGTACCAGTTTTGATGATTTCAGGGCATGGTAACATTGAAACAGCTGTTCAGGCGTTAAAGTTTGGTGCGCATGATTTTATTGAGAAGCCGTTTAAGACAGAGCGTTTGTTATTAACTGTCAAGCGTGCTTTACAGCAAAGACGTTTGGCGCGTGAAAATGCGGAGCTGAGAGCAAGCAGTGGGAGGACATCACCGCAAAGGCTTATTGGTCAGTCATCTGTAATGAAGCAATTGCAGCAGGCGATTGAGCGTGTAGCTCCAACAGCAAGCCGCGTCTTGATAACAGGCACTTCCGGTTCGGGAAAAGAGCTTGTCGCCCGTTTGATTCATGAACAGTCCGAAAGACAAGATGGTCCGTTTATTGTTGTCAACTGCGCAAGATTGAACACAACACAAGCCGCTATGGAATTATTTGGTTCTGAAGGTCTCCAGTCAGGCCGCCGCGTGATTGGGTTGTTTGAGCAGGCGCATCGCGGCACGCTGTATTTTGATGAAATCTCTGATTTAACTGCAGATATTCAGAGCCAGTTGGTGCGCACTGTTACAGAGCAGACATTTAGACGTGTTGGCGGGAATACAGAAGTAACAACAGATGTGCGGATAATTTCTGCATCCAGCCGAGACTTACAGGCTGCCATTTCTGAAAATCGATTGCGTGAGGATTTGTATTACCGACTCGGAGTGATTTCCCTGGTTGTACCCGCTTTATCTTCCCGTCGTGAGGATATTGGAGCTTTGGCACGTTATTTTGTTTCAGAATTTGCTAAACAGTTGGGCACTTCGCCGATAAAGTTAGGTGATGATTTGTTAAATGCTATGCGGGCTTATGACTGGCCAGGCTCTGTTAGGCAATTGCGTAACGTGATTGAGACCCTAATGATTATTGCTGATAAATCATCTGATGAACCGTTGAGCGCAGACTCGTTGCCAAAGGAGGTGATCGCAGGCGCTGGTCAGAATGTAAATGCGGTTCTTGACCAAAGTTTATCACTGCCCTTGCGTGAGGCCAGAGAAGCATTTGAGCGGGAATACATGCGCTCTCAATTAGAAAAGTTCGAGGGAAATGTGTCGCAGATGGCAAAATTTGTTGGTATGGAACGATCTGCCTTGCATCGCAAGTTAAAGACCCTGGGTCTGCAGGCGCCGTAGATTTTGGTATAATTACGCTTGCTCTGGGATTTAAAATGAATAGAGTGTGGATAAA
>MDTB01069902.1_pt1 | contig 10557 bp, 8 predicted proteins | sample 811161 | NCBI WGS metagenome assembly MDTB01 (sample SAMN05326650, study PRJNA326480) | marine metagenome | isolation source: seawater | place: Mediterranean Sea | collected 2009
GAGATCATGACACGCTCGCGGAGCTCCAAAATGATGGGCACAGTATTGTATGATTGGAAGTTGGTCATGAGTACACCAACTGCGTCCAGGATCTCCGCTGTTGCTCTGTGCTGATCAGACTCAGCAAGAGTCTCCAACTTGTTCACGGCCGTCATAAGCATTTGTAGCCTCTTCAAGCTCGTGATAGACGTCTGTAGATGAGTTTTGGCAAGGTCCAACTTCTTGATGTCCGCGCAAATGTCCTCCACCACTTGCTCGCTGTCACTCGCTTTGTTCTTGATGTTGCTCATCTTGCCTGATAGCTCGTCGATTTGACTCAGAGCCGACCCTATATCATGCGAAGTCTGGTGTCGCTGCAAGCTATGCATCTGTACAGTGTTTGAGATCTCTTTCTCTACGATGTTGATCTGCGAGGCGATACTTACAACGTAGCTGTCTAAGTTCGTCAAGGACTCCTCACTTGGGAACTGGTCATTGATAAACGCAACTGGGTCGAAATCCGCGCTATTCAGCGGGTCCGACTCCATGATGGTTCACAATTTAGGTATACGAAATTTTAATTCGGCCTTATCCAGTCAGGGTAGATGCCTGAAGGTTTTGCCGAACATCGCCTCGCGGGCAATCTTGAATTGATTCCGCGTCCGTTGTTGACTCAATTATTGAAGAGAGATGGCCGACGACGAACTTATCGACTACAACGAAGAAGAGGAGACCGTGACGGCTCAGTCGGAGAGCAAGGTCAGCAAAAAGTGAGTCTTCGAACAAATCGAGGGGGAACCTCTTCTATGGCTACTTCTTCCCTGCATTAGCACTAACTTTCCCTATCCTGCCTCCATCAACTCAATACTATTACCGATTATCCAATTCGTTGTCGAAGGGGGCACTATGTGGGCATTCACACGTCCAACTTCCGCGATTTCATTCTGAAACCTGAGATCCTCCGTGCTGTGGTTGACTGCGGCTTCGAGCACCCCTCTGAAGGTACGTTTGGACATCCTTTTAATGCTCATACATGCTCTTGTATATATTACTCATGGCTCATGCTGACGATTTCTCTCATTCACCACGTAACGCTATCGAAATCACTCAACAGTCCAACACGAGTGCATTCCTCAGGCTGTCCTTGGTTTTGACATCATTTGCCAGGCTAAGTCGGGAATGGGAAAGACTGCTGTGTTTGTTCTTGCTACGTTGCACCAGCTTACCCCCGTAGATGGTGAGATCCACGTGGTTGTGCTGTGCCATACGCGTGAGCTGGCCTTCCAGATCCAGAGGGAGTACCAACGCTTTGCCAAATACCTCCCAGACGTGAAGTCCCGCGTCTTTTACGGTGGTGTCAATGTGAAGGTGGATGTTGAGGCTCTCAAGACGGAATGTCCTCACATCGTCGTGGGCACACCTGGCCGAATTATGGATTTGGCCACTTCTCGCAAGGCCATGGACCTTTCGAAGGTTAAGCACTTCATTATGGACGAATGCGACAGGTTGCTTGCTGAAGTAGATATGCGCAAGGATGTACAGACCGTTTTCCGTGCTACACCCGTGGAGAAGCAGGTGATGATGTACTCTGCTACTCTGGATGACAACGTAAGACCCATATGCCGCAAGTTCTGTCAGGATCCTATGGAAATCCTGATTGACGACGACACCAAGTTGAAGCTACACGGTCTCTTGCAGTATTACGTGAAATTAGACGAGAAAGAGAAGAACAGGAAGCTTAACGATATCCTGGACCAGATCGAGTTCAACCAAGTTGTTATCTTCGTGTCGAAGGTTGAGCGTGCCAAGGAGCTGAGCAAGCTTCTGGAGGAATGCATGTTCCCGTCTATCTGCATCCACAGCCGCATGAAGCAAGAGGAGCGCATCGAGCGATTCAAGCAGTTTAAAGAGTGCCAGAAGCGCATCCTGGTGACCACTGATCTTTTCGGCCGCGGCATTGATATTGAGCGTGTCAATGTCGTTTTTAACTACGATTTCCCGGATGACTCGGATCAGTACCTTCACCGCGTTGGACGTGCTGGTCGTTTTGGCACTAAGGGATTTGCTTGCTCCTTCATCTCCCGTGACGAGGACCAGGAGGTCTTCGACAAGGTGCAGTCAAGGTTCGCCGTGCAGGTCCCTCCCTTGCCCGATCAGATAGATGTGACCTCCTACATGTAAGGATCGCATCCGTGTGTAACGTACCTAAAATCACAAAAGTAGCGTGCTTTTTTTGTTTCTTACATGCATCACAATTTTTTTTGTCTCCTTGCATTATTTCTCGAGCGCAGTGTCCTTCTCCTCCGTGTAGTAGGCAAGTGCTGCCTCACGGGCCGCAAGTGCCTTGCCGAGCCATGTAGCGAGAGGAGCAAGAGCGGGGAGTGTAGCGGGGTATTCTCCCGGCACTACGGTGTTAGCCTCCACATACTCCTTGACCGCAGTGAGGCTTGAGTCGGCTGTAACTGCCACCTCAGCCTCTGAGTCCCAGCCACCGATTGCGGCAGCGAGACTGGGTAAGACACCAGTCTTGCATGCCTCAAAGCTCACGTCACCAGCAGAGTCCTTAGCGTTTGCTCCCATACCCACAACGCAAGCGACGGCGTACAGCAGCTTCTCCACTGAGGCTAGAGGAGGCAAGGTATGGGAGGCCATGTGCGCCACGATAGGTGCGAACTCCTCGCCAGCGATCATAGCAGCGTGCACACCTGCAACAGCCTTGGCCTCCTTGGCGGCCTTGAGTAGTTCAGACACGGGAGGCGCCTCTTCAGGTTCCTCACCTTCAGCAGGCTCGGGAGCCGGCGCGGGAGTCAGCTCCTCGCCCACAGCCGCGACTGCCTCGCCCTCCTTCTCCGCCAGTGGCGCTACCAACTCCGCTACCTTCTCGGCAAAGTTATGCTCCTCCAGAAACTTAACCTGCGCTTCAAACATCTTGTCTTCGATACCCTCGAAGACGGCCATGAGCTTCTCACCTACCGCCTTAGCGACCTCCACGTCCCCGCTAGTAAATGTGCGGTAGTCTCCGATTGTGTCCATGGCAATGATGTACTCGTACACAAGTGACTTGTTAGCTTGCCACTTTGGCAGCACAGCAGCAGGCTCAGCTTCGTCTACAGGGGCTTCACCGTCTTCAGGGGGGGGCCTCCTCTTCAGGGGGGGCCTCGAAGGGCACGCAACCCTCTACGTGATCACAGCTGTTGAATTTCAATGAAATGGCAGCATAGGCTCCGAGCTTCGGAATGCCATAAAATTTGATCCTGTTGTCCCTCATCACATTCTCCACCACCAGAGGCTGGGGGCCGGGAGGGGGGGGGAGGAGCCCAGTCCTCGGGGGCATCCTCCGGGGGCTCCACCTCCGGGGCTTCAGGCACTTTAAAGGCCTCAAAAGAGCATCCTTGCCTTGTCACACCTTCTTCTTCTTCTCCTGAAGGAGCACTGAGCTTCTTGCCCACAACAAAGTCTTGCCCCTCACTAGCACTAACATACACTAATGTGTCAGCCTCATTGATATTCTTCTTAATGGCCACGTATGCGGCAGGTACGCCAAGATATTTGGCAATGAAATTGGTTGCCTTGTCCATAGCCTCATTCTTGGTCACAGCTGCATCGGCGAATCCATCCAAGAAAGAAGTGAGCTTGTCCTCATTAGCCTTTACAGCCGCAGCTTCCTTCGCTGCAACGGCCTTCTTCGCATCCTCCTCAACAGCTTCGGCGGCCCATTTACTATCAGCCTCTTTACTTTCCTCCTCGGCCTTCGAAAAGCTCTTCTTGCGGAGCACATAGCTCTTCAGGTACCTCCCCAGATACTCGATCTTGTCTTCGGGCATCTCTGCGGCCATGGAAGCCAAGGCCTCGGTTAACGCCTCGTTGACGGTACCTTTAAGGTACTCAGCGTCCATAATTTCTGATAAAAACGCCCCAAACAACCTCCAGGGAGCACACTAGACGGACCGCTTAGAGGCCAGTTACCGGGAAGATCAAAATCCCCCGTTCCATTCGTGACAGCAAAGTTTCGTGCACGGGTGTGTGCTGAGTGGCTGCGTAAATACTTCATTACTTGGTCTGAGAACGCAAAACGCGTAAGGAAGGGGCGTTATGAGCAGTGGGTCGTTGGTCAAATATAACACTCCGATTCTGGTCAACCTGGGCGCCAAGAAGGGCAAGGGAGGCGACAAAAAGAAGGAGAAAACACCTGCGGTGACACAAACTGAGGATATCTTAAATTCTATATTACCGCCGCGTGAGTGGACGGAGGATGGACAGCTCTGGGTCCAGTATGTCTCGAGCACACCTGCCACTCGCTTGGATGTGGTCAACTTGCAGCAGCACTTGGATCACCAACTGCAGGCTAGGCAAGCTAGAGAGACAGGAATATGTCCTATTCGTGAGGAACTCTACGCTCAGTGCTTCGACGAGTTGATTCGGCAGATAACGATCAACTGCGCCGAGAGGGGTCTCTTGCTTCTACGTGTGCGCGACGAAGCGCGAATGACCATCGCTGCATACGAGACACTTTACGAAAGTAGTATTGCTTATGGAATCAGAAAGGCCCTTATGGCTGAACAGAAGCGCACAGACCTGAACGCGGAGATGATGCACCTGGCGCTGCGAAAGAAAGACCTCAAGGCCGAGGCGGACAGCCTCAAAGCAGCGTTCCAGGAATCTCAGCAAAAGGCGCAAGAAAAGAGGGAGGCGGAAGAAAAGATACATGCGGATGACATTGAGAGGATCGTGCGCACCAATGAGCAACTCAAGACCTCGCTGGAGAACATGCTTGCCGCGCCGTCGAAGAAGTGAGAGGGAGACGGTTCTACTCACCAACCTAATTTAACCTGTTTGTAACTGTAACTCTTGAACACACTTCTGACAAAGATACACGTTCCACAAGATTCGTTGTTGACTTACGGCGCTCAAAGCACACCAGCGAGACACCGCAGTGTGCCATCCCCCCCCGCCTGACAGACCTAAGCCTCCATCTGCATGAGGGCATCCCTAGGTGGGTAAGGTTCAAAGTCGTCTTCTTGTACAGGGTCTAGGCGGATAAGGAGGTAGGTGTACCACGGGCTGTCCCCAAACACCCTGGTGAGGTTCCTGCGCCATCCCTTGTCGAAGGGGTTCTTGTACTTCTCTCCTTGGCTCTTTGCGTGGCTAGCTTCATCTAGATTGATATAGAATTCTATCGTGGTTTGGTTGGTAAGGACGAGGTAAACGTGCCAAAAGAATAGGATTCCTACTGCGAAGGCGGCGGAGAGGGTAATGGTAAAACAAAATGATGTGTGGTTTCGGAGGTGTAAGCTTGGTAAGTCGTTACCGTAAGGCCCGTCGTTGCTTATAAAGCGGTTCATGCATATCCAGCACATGTAAATGGCCCAACACGCCCCGTAAAATAGGTAGAAAAGAAACAAGAAGAAGAATCGATAGTTGTCCCGCCCTACACAGTTATTCATCCACGGGCAATAATGATCCATGTGGTAGACACATTTACTGGAGATGCTATCATGATGCGCTCTTGGTGGCTTTATACACTTGCAATGTCTGCACCACCGCCAAGACACAGCAGTCTGCGTCTCAACACATCTTCTGAAATGCATCACCGTGTTCCCCTCGTTATTCACCGTCATCTTCCCCCCCAAACGAATTACTGGATTATCACAATAGTCTGGAGACCCTGGTAATGTGAAAGCACAAGCCATATAGTTAAAAAGGATGTTTATCAGGAAAACTAAACCAATAAGAATATTTGCCGCCATCTTCACGAAGCTTCCCCCTGATACCTCAGGTATGATGTAAAATATGAAGCCATAGGCCACACAACCAAGGAGAAAATTGGCTGAAGCGATCATAATGGGACCCAAGACCTTGATTGAGGCCTTGAACGCAACGGTGAAGCCTTTGCGCAGAGTCGAAATCGTGGCCCAGCACATCGATGAGCATCTCTCTGACCTCATCTTCGAAAAAAGGCTAATCCATAGTACAATAGTAGGTGTAGATATATTTCTGTCCTTAAAGTAAAAATGAGTCCATTAATCTCCACCTTGGTGCACGATTATCCCCATGTAGTTCAGGGCTGGGGAGCCGGTGACATTGAGACGATGCTGGGCAAGTTGACAAACAAAATATTGGGTAAAAAGGAGGGGAAGCCCTACTCTGATATCCCTATATTCGAGTCTCTAGACTCGATCGGAGGAGGGCTCCCTTTGACGACGATGAATCTTAAGGAAGTGGAGGGACTGAACGAAGGCAAATCGAAGACGCCCACAAAGGAGTTTCCGAAACCCATGTCCACTAGAAGTAGTCAAAAGCGGGCCAGACAGGCGCTACTTGGTGATAAAGAGAACGTACCGAAGCTTCCTGGTGCTTTAAACGTCCTTGACAAGGGGGCGGATCAGGCCGTCAAAAAAAAGAAGAGCACGAAGACTAGTTATTATGATGAGAAGCATGGAGAGAGTGAGGATGAGGCAAGTGTAACTGTAGAAAGTGTGAATGAGGAAGAAAGTGGCGAAGACTCTCCCTTGAAGAAGGCGAGAGTGGTTGACAACAGGTTCGAGACGGAGAGGGCCTTGAGTAAAAGAGGGCCGTCAAGGGAAGTGAGCTTCGCCATTGATGGCGAGGATGATAGTAATGACATGGACGAAGAGAGAGATGGAGAGAGATACGAAGAATATTTGGAAGATGACGATCTCGATATAAGAGACGTCCTGTTTTCGAAGATCCGCCACGGTCATAAGGACTGGGTCTCACAATACATTCAAGGCCAAAATAGGGATGTCAACAAAGGGTCATGGGCAAGAGATGACAAGGGCAACACTATGCTACATGTTGCCGTCCAGAACAACCACAAAAAATTGGCGAGCTTTTTGCTCAAGGCAGGGGTACTCGTAAATCGTGCGAATAAGAAAGGCATGACTGCTCTGGACTACGCCGAGATGTACAACTTCCAAGGCCTCGCGGAATTCCTCATGCTCAATAATGGTATGAATGGGCGTGGGGCATAGATAAGCGGAGGAAGGAAAGGAAGGTAATGAAAGTTATTAAAACACAGCGCGAAAACGCGTACCATGTGTGTGTGATATATGTGTAATATATAACATGTATGGGACTCGGTGAAAGTACCATTTCGAAAGAATGGACCTCATTGGACCCCTTGATTATTTTTCATTAGCATTACTGTCCCGATACTTTGTGGACGTTGCATGGGGGGGGCCTGCGGGGGGCTTATGTAGCATAGGGTTCACGCCGTCATACTCGATATTCTCCAACCCAAGCGCCGGCTCGGAGTAGAACTCGTCCTCGTCCTCATTGATCTCCCCACCGTCTCCGTAGGCCACGTCTTCGTACGCCGCCGAGTCGAGCATGGGGTTCACAGTAGCCAAGCCGCCCTCGCTGGGGTAGGCCCCGTATACTTCTTGGCTTTCGCTCTGGCGTTCATAAAGCTCACGCTCATCATCCTCCATCGTCATACGGCGCTGAACACTGTTATCACTGATTTCCAAGGTTTGGTCAATGTGAATCTGCGTCACGTGCGTCTTGTTCTTATACTTTCTGTCACCGCAGCTCGTCTCGGACAACCTCGCCGCAGAAGACCTCGCCGCAGAAGACCTCGCCGCAGAAGACCTCGCCGCAGAAGACCTCGCCGCAGAAGCCCTCGAGTCATGGGAGGGGTGCATAGCCGCTTTTCGATCCTTCTTGTGCTGCTCTACATCCTTGTGTAACGAGCGCGCCTCTGAAGAATTGGCGTAGAACGGATTATGCACGCTTTCGTTGTCGAAGTGGACGACGTCTCCGGTTCTCTCTTTGACCTCCTTGGCCGTCATCCACTTCTCATAGGGTGTAAGCTCCTTGGTTTGCCCTCTTTTCTTCCTGTAGAAACAGAAGAAGTACGTGAAGAAAATGCAGCAGCAGCATATTAACAGACAGCTGACGATCAGTGAAATGTAGACGAAGCGGTGCCTAGACATACCGACTAGGCCGGAGGAGAGCGCCCCTGAGGCGAATGTGGGCTCCATCGTGGGCGCGTTTGTATAGACTGTTGGCGATGACGTAGGCGAACTAGGTGCACTCGTTGGCTGCGCAGATGGTGCTACTGTTGGAGTGGTTGTGGGAGAGCTGGTGGGGGACGTCGGTGAACTAGAAGGCTGCCCTGACGGGGTCGATGAAGGCATCGATGTCGGATATGGACTGCACTCTGAGCTACCCACACCCGAAGTCGTGCCCTCCTCGCATTTGAAACACATGGAGAGGCCCGACATACCTGCGAACTCGTTCTCCTTGCACATCGTACACTCTTTCGCAGCTGAATCTTCGCTGTATTTGCCTGCAGAGCACTGCGCGCAATCACTACCCTGCTCGGAGTATTTACCAGCTTCGCAATTTAAGCACCTTTGTCTTTCGGAGTCTGATGTTTTTCCCGCTTCGCACATCGTGCACTTGGTGGAACCATCACTTGACGTGTAATTGCCCGCATCACACTCTTTGCATCTCGTTTGATTAGCCTCGTTTTGATACCTGCCTGCGGGGCACTTAGTCGGCTCTTTGGCTCCCTCCCCTGAAGAATAGCCCTCTGCAGTGACTTTGCAAGACGACTGCTCTACTTCGTCTTGGTACTTGCCCCCCGGACACGTCTCGCATTTTGCGGCACCTCTCTCGGAATAGGTACCTGCTTCGCAGACTTCGCACTCCTTTGTCTCATCGTTTAGGTATTGGCCATCGGGGCAGCTGTCGCACTTGGAGAATGCCACGCCAGACCATTGGCCTTCGCGACATTTCGGGCAAGTACTGGCACCACTATCGGAGTATTTGCCCACTGTACAAGGTTCGCATATCTCAGCACCCTTGTCGCTAGCGAAGGTTCCCGCTTTGCACTCATCACACTGAGCCCGACCGGATTCGTCCGCGTGTGTGCCAACCTTGCAAGCTAGGCACACCGTGGCCCCTTGGGTATCCATGTAATACCCCTTCTCGCACGGCTTACACTCAACCGCACCGGGGTCTTCTTGGAAGTGGCCCGTCTCGCACTGGTTACAGCTTGAAGCCCCGGTGTCACTTTGAAAGGACCCCGCTTGGCAGGCAGAGCACGACGAGCTATTACTTGCGCTATATGTGCCTGGATCGCACTCCGTGCACACTGTGGCGCCTACCTTCGAGAATGTCCCGGCAGAGCAAACTGAGCAGCTGGAAGCTCCTTGATCCGAGAACATGCCGGCAGGACAAGGTAAAGGGGAAGTGGATCCTGGCTCATCCGTGTAAGTGCCCGCCTGGCAATCGGAACACTCAGATTCGCCAGAATCTCCTTGGTATGTGCCCGCCGGGCAAGGCGTGCAATCACCTACACCACCCTCTGAGTACGTGCCGGCCAAGCAATCAATACATTGCGATGCACCAGGACCCCCAGCAGAGGCTTTGCCTGCAGGGCAGTCTTTGCAAGTCTTCTGCTCCTCACCGTCAACGTACTTACCTACTTCGCACTTGGTACAGCTTTCTGCGCCGTCACTACTATCGGAGTATGTCCCCACTCCGCATATCGAGCACGAAGCACTTCCCTCTTTACTGTATCTGCCCGGAAGGCAAGTGGTGCAGGATGTCTCACCAGACTTTTGGTTGTACTTCCCGGCACGGCACGGTGTACACGTGCTACTACCGCCCTCTGAGGTGTACGTGCCACTACTACAAGCATCACACTCACTTGATCCCTTTTCGGAGAAGGTGCCAGCCTCACATTTATTGCACTCGCTCGTTCCGCTTCCGCTCGCGAAGTAGCCCGCCTCGCATTCCATGCACTCACCAGTACCAAGATCAGCTGCATACTTGCCGATATCGCAAGAGTTACACCCTGTTCCTCCCGTTTCGGCTTGATACTTGCCTACTGGGCATTCCTCGCACGTTTCGTAACCAGGACCGCTGGCATAGTCTCCCACTTCGCAATCTGTGCAAGAAGTTGAATTAGCGGAACTAGCGTACTTGCCCGCACCACACTCCGTGCAAACCGACGCACCACTCTCACTATACTGCCCCTTCTTGCATCCTGAGCAACTTGAGGCTCCTTGTTCATTAGCGAAAAACCCACCCTCACAAGGCTTACACGCAGTCGTTCCCGCGGTGTCGGCATACTTACCCTTCTCGCAATCCGTACAGCTGCTTAGACTGGCTGAGCTTGCGTATTTGCCAAATCCGCAAGGTGAACATGACGCCTGTCCCTTCCCCGAGGCAATCTCCCCGGCAGGGCAAGCTGTGCAAGATGTCGCACCCGTCTTATCCTGTGCTGTACCTTCTGAGCACTCTTTGCAGGAGGGGGATCCGGCCGAATCGCTGTACTTTCCGGCTTCACATGGCGTGCAGGTCCCACTTCTTTCGGCAGAGTAGCGGCCAGCTTCGCAAAGAGTGCATCCACTACTTTGAGCTAGAGAGTACTTACCAGCTGCGCAATTACTGCACGACTTGACTGTCGCGTCAGTAGAATATGTTCCTGCCTTGCATATCCCGCAAGTACCATCATCTTTGCTGAAGGTGCCCGGGCCGCAGATGATACACTCTTTGTGGTCTATACTACTCGTGTAGCCCCGTGCACATGGCTTACAAGCACTC
>MDTB01114718.1_pt1 | contig 10557 bp, 8 predicted proteins | sample 811161 | NCBI WGS metagenome assembly MDTB01 (sample SAMN05326650, study PRJNA326480) | marine metagenome | isolation source: seawater | place: Mediterranean Sea | collected 2009
CAAATATTCTTACCGACGGGCGACCCTGCCGGCATTCGTATTGCGGAACAAACTACGTCGATTATTCGTGTAATTGAAGTGCCTAGAAGTGACATTGCTGAATTTGTAAAAATGCCGGAAGCAAAGCAGGTCGGTTTGTATTTCTTAGTGTCTGGCGACAGCAAAGACGAGTTATACATTGGGCAATCGGGTGACGTAGGCGCAAGGCTCACTCAACATCACAAAGATGAGAAAAAAGACTGGGAACGTGCGTTGGTGTTGGTGTCACTGACCAACAACCTCACTCAAACTCATGTGTTGTATTTGGAGTCGTTGTCGATTGAAAAAGCCCGTCAGTGCCAGCGATATGAGCTATTAAATGGTAATGGCGGACAAAAGCCCCACACGCCCATTCCGCTCAAAGCCGATTGTGATGAAATCCATGAGATAGGTAGTTTATTATTGGCCACACTGGGCTATCCGCTGTTTGAACCGCTGACTGACCAATCACCTACCCAAGCTGAACAAGTATTTGTATGTAATCGTGCATCAGTCAATGCGAAGGGGATTTATACCAATGAGGGCATGGTGGTATTGAAAGGTTCGACGGCGCCTTATGAAACCAAGCGCAAAACCGATAAACGCATGGTAGAAATTCGTGATGGTTTATTAAAAAAAGGCGTTATCTCGCTGTCAGGCAGTCACATTATGTTCGAGCGTGATTACTTGTTTAAAACGCCCAGTGGCGCATCCGGCTTTCTGTTACTGGGTTCCTCAAACGGCTGGGTTGACTGGAAAACAGAACAAGGCATTACGCTGCATGAGCATGAGGGTAGAACACTTTCCTTGGCTGAGCGATAAAGTTAAGCAAAAGAGAGTGAAGGTTACTTCAGTAGCTCTTCTTCGGTAATGTACTCGCCTTCATAGCAAGGACTTGGTATCTTTAGGTTTAAATCATCATGCGCCCTGACGTGCGAGCAAATGGAGAGAATAGACGTAATGGAAGACAACCGCAGAATGGCAGCTAACTTCAACGAAGAATTTAGTGCAAAACTTCCCGCACTTACGCTGCTGACCAATTTGGGCTATACCTTCGTTCCTCCTACTGAATGCGAGACACTCAGAGGTAACTTATCGGGCGATACTAACAAAAGTACTCAGCAAGTCATTCTCCTTCCCATTTTGCGACAATTTTTAGCCAAGCAAACCTTTTCTTTTCAGGGAAAAACGTACCCGTTATCAGAAGCGGCTATCGATAAAGTTATCCACCAGCTTAGTCCGGCGATGAACTTAGGGCTACTGACGGCCAATGAGAACATCTATGACGCCCTCATGTACGGGGTGAGTGTTACCGAGTTTATTGACGGCAAAAAAGCCTCGCCCACAATAAAGTTAATTGATTGGAATACGCTCACAGAAAACGCATTTCACTTCACGGAAGAGTATGTGGTGCAAACGGCGCCAGCAACAGGGCGACGCATTCCCGACATCGTATGCTTTGTAAATGGTTTACCGCTTGCGGTAATTGAGGCTAAGCGCCCTAATGATGCAAAAACCGGAAAGCTCACTACTTCAGCGGGTATCTCCCAGCATTTGCGCAATCAGGGGCACGATGAGATTCCGCATTTATTCGCGTTCAGTCAATTGCTGCTATCCATTAATGGGTATGACGGCTTGTATGGCACCACCGGGACGAAAGAAAAGTTTTGGGCCAAGTGGAAAGAAGAGCTGATTACGGAAGCTGAATTTGGCGCCCTAGTCAATAAACCACTTGCTCAAGACAAACTCGATTTACTGCTTAACCATCGCCCTGCAAACGTAAAAGCTGAGTTCTTGTCACTATTGAATGCAGGAGAGCTCGCGGTTACGGACCAAGACCGACTGCTTGTCAGTCTATTGCGGCCTGACCGCCTGCTAGAAATGAGTCGTTTGTTCACGCTTTTCGACAAAAAAGCCGGAAAGATTGTGGCGCGGTACCAGCAGGTATTTGGTATCAAAGCATTGATAGAGCGTATTAGTTCGTTTGATAAGTCCGGCTCTCGTGAAGGCGGTGTGATTTGGCATACTACGGGCAGTGGTAAGTCATTCACTATGGTGTTTTTATCAAAAGCACTGATATGGCTTGAAGCCCTTGCGCAATGTCGCGTAATCATTGTCACAGACCGCGTAGATTTAGAAGACCAGCTGAGCCGCACCTTTGCCTCTGGTGGCGTGTTAACTGACAGGGATAAAAAAGACGCCATGGCCACATCAGGCAGACGACTTGCCCAGCAAATCGGTCAAGGCAACGAACGCGTTATATTCTCTATTATCAATAAATTTGGCTCTGCCATAAAGCACGACGAGTGCTTTAATGATAGCCCGAATATTCTTGTGCTGGTGGATGAAGGCCACCGAAGTCAGAACGGCGAAAACAACATCCGCATGCAGCAAACCCTCCCTAATGCTGCGTTTGTCGCCTTCACCGGCACACCATTACTGAAAGACGATAAAACAGAGAACAAATTCGGTAAAATCATTCACTCTTATACGATGCAGCAAGCGGTAGAGGATAAAACCGTTACGCCCTTGTTGTATGAAGAGCGCATACCTGAATTAGCTGTGCAGGATAAAGCCATTGATGCCTGGTTCGAACGAAGCACCAAAACGCTATCCGATAAGCAAAAAGCGGATTTAAAGAAGAAGTTTTCCCAAAAAGGACAGGTATACCAAACGGAAGACCGCATTCGCCTGATTGCCTATGACATCTCGGAACACTTCCAGAACTTTAAATACAAAGGGTTGAAGGGTCAGCTTGCCTGCGACTCTAAAGCCTCAGCCATACGCTATAAAAAAGCATTAGATAAGTTGGGGCGGGTGACGTCCGTTGTGGCCATGTCACCACCGGATACCCGCGAGGGTCATGAAGCGGTTGACCAAGAAAGCAAAGACATCGTGCAAAACTGGTGGAAAGCTAATATCGGTAAGATGGATGAAAAAGCCTACACCAAGGCCATTATAGAGGATTATAGTCACGTAGACGGTCCAGACATCATGATTGTGGTAGATAAGCTGCTGACGGGCTTTGACGAGCCTAAAAATACGGTACTGTATATCGATAAGCCCTTAAAAGAGCATAATCTCATTCAAGCCATTGCACGAGTGAACCGCCTGTATCAAGACAAAGACTTCGGCTACCTCATCGACTATCGCGGCATCCTCAAAGAATTGGATACCACCATTGAAAAGTATCAAGACCTCGCTGAGCGTACCCAAGGCGGCTTTGACATTGAAGATATCCAAGGCCTCTATAGCTCAATGGACACCGAGTATAAAAAGCTCCCCACATTACACAGCGACGTCTGGGCGATATTTGATGGTGTCAAAAACAAGCAACAGCCTGCTGCACTGAGTCAGGCATTGTCACCTAAAATTGAAGATATTGATGGCCAACTTACCGATACCAACTTAAAAAAACGCCAAGATTTCTATACCGCACTCACTGCATTCTCCAATTGCATGAAAGTCGCATTACAATCGACGTCATATTTTGATGATAAGTCGTTTGATAAGACCCGTGACCTATACAAGCGCGATTTGAAGGCGTTTGTCGAGATACGTCAAAAGGTCAAAGAACTCTCAGAAGAAACGGTCAATTATGATGCATACGCTGAAGACATCAGGCAGTTGCTTGATAGGCATATCTCAGGCGTCGATATTGTAGAATCAGATGGTGTTTATCTGATTGGGGAGATGGGCAAAACTCGTGAACCCGAAAAAATGTCCGACGATGAAGCGCGAAATCAGACGGATAGAATTACCGGGCGTGTGACAAAGATGATCCAAGATGATCTCGCTGACGACCCCTATGCACAGGCCCATTTTTCTAAACTACTGAAACAAGCCATTGAAGATGCACGAGCGATGTTTGATTCGCCCGTCAAACAATACCTGATGTTTGCTGAGTTAGAAAACGATGTGGCACAACGCAAGGTCGCTGACATTCCAGACCGCTTTGTGGATGAAACCGGTAAGCGTAATCGCCATGCACAAGCGTATTACGGTCTCTTTGCCCATGTCTTAGGCGATACTCTTAATGATAAGCCACACCTAGATGAAGACACCCGTGTTGCGCTGGCCTTTGACATTGATAACATTGTTAAGGACGCGGTGGCAGAGTTTTCCATTACCCCTTCAGAGATTGAAAAGGCAATATATAACAAAGCTCTTCCACTCTTATTCGATGAGGTGGAGCTTGATAATGCGAATAAGATGATTGAGGAAATAATACGCATAACACGTACTGGGTTATCAAAAGAGTGACACCGTGACACAAAAATACCGCGCTGCCCGTATTGGCAGTAATAACAGTGAATCTGCTGTATTGCACTATGGTGATGAGCGTATTGAGTACGACATCATCAGGCGCAAGCCACCTACAGATTCAACGTCGTCCCGCAGGAAGATCACGTTAAAAGTTCATCCGGACTTAAGGGTTGTGGCGTCTGCACCTTATGATGCGTCGAATAATGATATTCATCAAATCGTGACAAAACGTGCCCGTTGGATTTGGGATAATCTGCAGCAGTTTGCCGAACAACGGTCTATGGTGTTGCCAAGGCAATATGTCAGTGGTGAAACTCAGTTCTACCTTGGGCGTCGCTATGTGTTGAAAGTGAGCCCCAGTGAAACGCAGCGTTCGGACATCAAGCTCTATCGAGGAAAGCTTCAGGTGACGGTCAGCGCTGCGTTGTATAACGCAGAAATGTCTCGGCAGGCTAAGGTGAAAGGGTTACTTAAACGCTGGTACGCGGATAAGTCTCAACAGGTGTTGTCTGAGAGAATTTCGCAAATGGTGACAAAAACACCGTGGGTAAAAGAAACGCCGTCATTTCGAGTCATGGAGATGAAAAAGCAGTGGGGCAGTTGCTCGGCAAGCGGTAGTTTGTTGTTTAACCCGCACCTTATTAAAGCGCCAAAAGAGTGCATTGACTATGTTGTTTTGCATGAGCTGTGTCATATCGCCGAACATAATCATAGTGAGAAATTTTGGCGTTTGCTTACACAGGTGATGCCTAACTGGAAACAGGTAAAAAGTCTGTTAGATGGAATGGCGGAACTGTATCTAAATGATTAATTACCTTAAGGCATTCCAAGCTCAACTTGTTTTCTGTTCTACCGCAGCGTTTACACCATTAATACGATCTTCATCATAATATCTGCCACCGTCAGTAAAATTAGCGACTAAGGAAACTATGCAAGATTTTAGTAAATTTAAAAAGTCCTTGGAGATGATCGAGCATTACGTTTATGCGTTGTGTGAAATTGATGATGAAAGGCGATTTCCTTTTTATATTGGAAAAGGCGTAAATGACCGATGCCTTAGGCATCTGAAAGAAAAAGGTAATTCACCTAAGCAAGAAACTATAGCAAAGTTAATGGCTAAAAATCGTTTAGGTATTGATATCCTCCGGCACGGGATTAAAACAGATAAAACCGCAAAACTTATTGAAGCAACTTGTATTGATTTACTTGGTATCGGTGAGTTATCAAATAAAGTGAGAGGCAGTGGCTCTGAAATGGGCCGGGCCACGATTGAAGAAATACATAACTTACAGTCCGGGGAGTTAGTTGAAATTTCTGAAGAACATCAAGGACTCGCATTTTTACTCAATTCAACATACAAATCAGGGATGACAGAGATTGAGTTGTTCGAGGCAACTCGTGGTGTATGGAGAAATGTACCAAGAGATGAGTCAATAAAATACGCTTACGCCACGTATGGTGGTTTGATAAAAGAAGTCTATCAGGTTCATTCATGGGTAAATGCCGGAACACAACAATACTTTACGCGTTCTTTTGAACATCGCGATATCAGTAAGCGTTGGGAGTTCGTAGGTAAAAAAGCGCCCCAAGTTATAAGAGCAACGTATATTGGCAAAGTCATTAAAAAGGAGCGTAGTTTTGGTAACCCGTTCATTAGGGTAGGTAAATAAACACTAGGCTTGCCTAAGTTGAACAGCCTCGCGTTGGTCTGTAAGATTCGAATACTTGGGCTCAATCTAATCTTACAGTCGTATATGTACGTGATATGTTCTTGGCTCATTTCATTTAAATTGCAATAGCGAGTGAGCAACTACGTGAGGGTATTAGTAAGTGAAGCTAATTATTTATCTAAATAAACTGCATCGCTCTCATATTCAGGAGAACGACGCAATCGCTCGTTTTTTACTTTAGCATTTAATCCAGATCGCCAGCTTTGCTTTATTTAGCAACACGATAGCTTGTTTGGTAATAGTAGTGAAATTGCAAAGTGAGCGATGCGGCGGCAGAAAAACGCGCAAATCGCGCTATCTTAAATTGTTAGCCGCTGAAAGAATCATCTAGCATGCGCTCAATATAATGCTCTGAGGAGTGAATCTATTTGGATTATAAAAAAATATTTAGAGGCATTTGGCTTAGACTCTTAAATAGTAAAAGCTATTCTGAACCAGATCTTAATGCCATAGAAGAATGGGCTAAAGATAAAGGCTTATCCAATGTTTCTGTACAAAGTGTCGAAACGGGAGTTTTCGTAAGAATTCCTGCCATCAAGCTTATTTCCTCACAGGGTACAGCTTTATTCCCCAAATGCCTTCCAGATGAAATCTCAGGGATTGATAAAAAAAAGAATTATCTAAACATGAGAGAAGAAGCTTGGAAAAAAGCAGACTGGTTTGAGCCTCCCTACATAACGATGATAGTTACGAACCCAATAATTGATTCTTTAACAAAAGTACTAAGTGCTCCTAGAGAGCGAATCGAAGGTGATTTTGACCATCATATTACAGGAATATATACAATGGTTGATTGCGCAACAGCCATTGAACAGCTTTTCCCAAACAGCCCGGTCTTAAAAGAACATACAAAAACTATAAGAGAAGCGTATCTATCTTTCTACAGCGGGTATAAAACAGCTGCAATTGCTGCACTAATCCCTATTGTGGAAAGTGCTATCAATGATTTTTTAAGCGCAGAAGACAAGTCGAACCTTAAGCTACTTGAAAAAGTTGATCATGTAATTGATGCTGCGGTTGGGAAAGCTACTTTAATACACTATGAACATTGCTGGATAGCAAAAGAATTTACAAAAATTGAGCATTTGAAACTTGTCGATGAACGTGTGTACCTATTCGAGACCATAAGAAGATGGCTCAAATTTAGCTTCTTTAGCAAAACATCAAACTATAAGGGCTTGTCAGGTCTAAATCGCCATGTATTTGCTCATGGTCTGTCCCTTGTATGGCAGAAGCCTACTAACTTTCATCGCCTCTTAGGGGTCTTAATAGCACTAGCTTGGCTGGAGGGATGGGTAAGTGAAGATGCAAAAAATTCTACACTTTTTCCTGATAGAGATGATGATAGTACGCTGTTATTTGAGGAGGCACAATTTAGAACTGAAATGCAGTTTGTTTCTCAAAACATCATGGCAGAAAGGTATCAGAAGCACGGAAGAATAGTACCAGAATTACCAACTGATGATGGATGGCTTCTGAGGGCTAGTATTCTTTCAAAAAAGTGTATGAGTGACTTAGTTCGCCCACTCAAGGATAAGGGCTGGCATTTAACAGTAAGCGATCCTCAAAAAGGTGGTGAATATATGCTTGTTGAGGGAGTCTGTAAAAACCAAAAGATTTCTGTTGCTCTACTGTATAGCTGCGGCACAGGAAACAAGACATATAAAAAGTTAGACGAGAATTGCCAATATATTCTTTATCTTGGTGCTCCTTATCATCAAGATCAATATGCGTATGGTATCAAGGCCCATGTTGGCCCTTTGGATGCGTGGCAACCAGTTGCACCAGAAACTATGCTCGGCTAAAAAGGTGCTGCTGTCGGAAAAATTTTCCTCAGAGCGCTGCGTTCACCGTCTGCTTTGTCTTAAGCGGACTGGCACAATAGCTTAGTCAATTTCCGCTAAACAGCTCATAGCAGCCTGTCAGATGGAGATAAACCTATTCATCGAAACTGTGAGATTCGAGCTGCCACACCTCAGTTGAAAAAAGGTTATTACTATTAAATATCTAACTCATCGATGGCGTTACGCATTTCTTCATCCGTAGTGTCAATGTATACCTGAGTTGTCTTTATGTCAGCATGACCCAGTACATCTTTAACTAGTGCGATATCATGTCCGTTCTTAAGAAGATTGGTCCCGCAAAATCGCCTTAACGCATGCGGCTTAATTTTAATATTGGCAGGCAGTGACAGAGAGCGTGTTTCAAGCATATTGTAGATAGCCTGCCCGGTAAGTGGCTTGTTCAATGAATTGTCTACCTTTCCCCACCTGCGTACCCGGCAAAAGAGATAACCGGCTTGATTGGTTCGCACTTCATCTAACCAACGGTTTATGCGCTCCCGGACTTTCTTTGGTACAGGGACTACACGCTCTTTATCACCTTTTCCAATGACATTAAGCTTCCCTTTTTCTCGTGCATACTGCGCTACAGTCAAGTCACACACTTCCGCTCTTCGCAACCCGCAGTTAGCCATTAGAGATATAATAGCTGCATCTCTTACGCCTAACGGCGAGTCATCGCATGTATCAATCACGGCTTTCAAAATGTCTTTCTCAATGGGATCTCGGTTACGTGCTAGACGTGAACCTTTGTAAAACTTCACACTACGTAGTTTCTCATAGGCTTCTGTAGAAAGCTGATTGTTTATATAAGCAGCCTTGAATACACCTCTAAGCGCATTCACATACAGATTGACGGTAGTGGGTTTGAGATTCTTAATTTCGCGCAGATGCTCAATAATAATATCCACATCCGTAGGCTCAATGGATAGCCAGTCAAATTGATTGTGACCTTGTGCACCAAATATTCTGACGATATTGTTTAATATTGAACTCATCGTTCTACGGCTGTTTTTTGAGCGCAGCGACATCAAATATCGATTTGAGGGTGATATCTTTCCCTTGTCAGGCACAGACAGCAAAGTGGATGATGAAGAGTCTACCTTTACCATTTTGTGATGCGTTATGTTTTTATTTTCACTCATAGTTACCCTGCTCTTTTATTTTTAGCTTTTCGTGACGCAACACGTTTACTTTAACACCTATATACAGCTTAGTTGATTTGGTATGTTTTTCTACTTATTAAAACAGATATTTACATAAGTAGAAGAATAAATACATTGTTGGTGGAATTTTTGTGTGTTTTCGCATAATAAAGTTTGTACACTGAATAGAAAGTTTGTACATAAATGCATTTTGGAATAATAAAGTTTGTACATAACTTTATTATGCGTACACATTGTGTTTGGGGCGTACAAATAAAGTTGAGAACGTTTAAATTGTGCTGCGTACTTTTAAGTAAAGAAAAGTGTTACATCATGCTTTTTATATTGTGATGTAACACGTTTACACAATGATTATTAATGATTGCGGGAAGTTAACCTTTTGAATTTTTCCGCTCGCCCTCATTATTGAGCGGTAATACTTCATCGATATCAGCTTTCGTTAAGACAAACGCGAGGACGATTACACCGACAATAAAGCCTATTATTGACATTGCAATGGGTGCAGATAAGAAACCGGGGTTGCTCCACTTATTAATTAACTGAGACTCAGTATGCAGTGCTAACCCCCCATTTAACCAGACTAACGTCATTGTTGGTAATGGAATTAAAAGCATCAAGCCTAGTAACAGGTTAATTCTCTTTAACCAAAAATACTTGAGCGTTCTCATTCAGTTTCCTCTTAATCAAGTCTATCCATATGCAATAGTAGTGGGAGAGTTAAGCGTATCTATAACTTCTTCAAAACTATCTTTACGACTAGAGTCGGCAATATTCATTCCTCACGTGCTTTTGTGCCGTTATCCCAAGGAAGGACATAGTTTAAGATAAAATATAGCCATAATGCGAGCATCGGCCATGTAACATAGCCAGACACAGAATAAGCATTAAGCTCGACGATTAATGCAAAAACGCTCGGTGGCACAACAGCCAATAATGCACTTAACAACAAACGTCTGTTGGACTGCGCCTGTTTTTCAGATATAGATTTCATCGTTTATTCCTTAATTAATGCGAGAAAACACGCTGTTTAATCCTCTGCCGTTTACTCTAAGTTTTCCAAGGAAAAATACAACTAACGCTCCTAATAGATACATGGGTATTGCGTCTATCAATATAGACTGAGCAGATTCGCCACTACCAAAAGCTGAAACCATATCAACAATACCTTTAATAAAGCACGCGGTTACCAATCCCATCAAAATCCAAAGTAAAACTGAAACTTTCAAAAAACTACTCCTTCGTCGCTAAGCCCTGCGTGTTTCTTGTGTAAGAAAAGTAAGTTTGCACAGAAAAACACAAAAGTAAAAATGAGACTAGTGTTAGCATTATTTTTGCGTAAGAAAGCCCGTCAGCAAGCTCAAAAAAGGAAATAACAATTGCAATAGCGCCAACTCCACCCATGATCTTTGAGCTTTCTTGAAGAGTCTTTAATTCTTTCATATCCTCATTCCCCTGTGGGGTTCTAGGGATTTTCCCCTCTAAAAAGACATAATCCTCTGTAGACCACACCAATAAATGGCTGCGGAGGTGGTTTAC
>MDTB01184046.1_pt1 | contig 10557 bp, 11 predicted proteins | sample 811161 | NCBI WGS metagenome assembly MDTB01 (sample SAMN05326650, study PRJNA326480) | marine metagenome | isolation source: seawater | place: Mediterranean Sea | collected 2009
AACACAATATAAATAGAGGCAAAATTGTACATTAAAAATATAAGCAATTTTATATTTATAATGCTATATGTTCAAAATAATTTTTTTTATTAAATGGATTCTTTTGAATTAAACAAAATAATAGCTGCTATATTAATGGTTGCTCTACTCATAATAGGTATAAGTAAGCTATCAGATGTCATTTTTTACGTAGAAAAACCAAAAACTCCCGGTTATGCAGTAGATGTAGCGGAGGCTGTTGCTACATCAACGCAATCAAATTTGGAGGTAACTGAGGATAAAATTGATATTGCTGCTTTGATGGCTATGGGGGATATCACGACTGGAGAAAAAGTTTTTAAAAAATGTGCAGCTTGTCACTCAATCGTTAAAGGTGGAAAAAATAATATAGGCCCAGCTTTATACAATGTTGTTGGTAGGAAAGTGGGAGCTATAGATGATTATAAATATTCAAAAGCACTCTCTGGATACGAAAAAGAATGGACTTTTGAAGAACTGAATGGTTACTTAATAAAACCAGCTAAATGGATCAAAGGTACAAAAATGGCTTTTGCCGGATTAAGAAAAGAAAAAGATAGAGCATCAGTTATTTTATATTTGAACGAAAATTCTGACAAACCACTGCCCTTACCTTAATTTTCCAAAACAATAAAGCAATATAGATTTTTGAACATGAACTCTGTTGGCTGCCTGTTGCCAAACTTTAGATTGTTTGCTTAAAAAAACCTCCTCGTCTACCTCACTTCCTCTTGGTAAACAATGGAGAAAAATACAATCTTTTTTAGCGAGACTCATTAATTTTTTATTAATCTTAAATTGTTTAAAAAAATTTAATTTTTTATTTTTATCAACTCTATCATTCATAGATATTACTTTATCTGAAAAAATAACGTCAGCACCACTCACAGCTTTTTTTGGATCGTTATAAATAGAAATTTTATTTCTATTTTTTTTTATATAATTTATAATATCTTCATGAGGTTGATAATTTTTTGGACAACCAATTTTTAGCTTAAAAGAAAATTTAATTGAAGCAGCAATTAAAGAATTTAAAACATTATTAGAGTCTCCAATCCAAGTAATATTTAATTTTGATATTGGTTTTTTCTTAATTTCTTCAACTGTGAGTACATCTGATAAAATTTGAGTTGGGTGCGAAGATGGACTCAATCCGTTTATAATTGGAATAGATATATATTTTTTAAACTCCTCTAATTTAATATCTTTATCCGTTCTTAGCATAAAAGCATTTCCAAAATTTGACAATATCTTTGCGGTATCTTCTATACTTTCACCTCCTTTTGACAAATGCAGTTCATCTGGTCTAAGCGTTAAAGTGCTGCCGCCAAGCTGTTTTATTGCTAAATAAAAACTCAATCTTGTTCTCAAACTAGATTTTTCAAACATTTGTATTAATAATTTGCCTCTTAGAGGTATGCCTTTATCAAATTCAAGATTATTTAAGTTTTTTCGTGCTTTCTTTCTTTTTATGGCATCATTTAAAATTTTTCTAAGATCTTTGGCTGGAATATCTTTCAAATTAATAAAATGTTTCATCTTATTTAAGCTTTACACAAACTTTATCGATAATTTTTAAAGCTTGATCTAATTCACTCTTTTTAACATTTAACGGTGGTAAAATACGCACGACATTTTCAGCTGCTCTTATAGTTAATAACTTATTATCTAAAAGTTTCTTAATAAACTTCGATTGATCTTTGTAAAGTTGAATTCCAATTAACAAACCTCTTCCTCTTATCTCTTTAATTATCTTGGGATATTTTTCTTTAAGAAGATTCAAGTTAGAAATTAAATATTTAGACGAACTTTTTATATTATTTAAAAATTTTTTACTAGAAACTATATCCATAACCTTATTTCCTACTGCCATAGCTAAAGGGTTTCCTCCAAAAGTAGAGCCATGAGTCCCTGGTGTCATTCCTGCTGCAACTTTTTTATTCATTAAAACTGCTCCAATGGGAAATCCACCTCCAATACCTTTGGCGATCGGCACTATATCAGGCTTAATTTTAGACCTTTCAAATGCGAAAAAATCACCTGATCTTCCGACCCCATCTTGAACTGAATCTGCTATTAGTAAAATTTTTTTTTTATTGCAAAGTTTTCTTAATTCTTTTAAACAAAAATCTGGAATTACCTTTATGCCTCCTTCACCCATTATATTCTCAACCATAATTGCAGCTGTATTTTTATTGATCTTTCTTTTTAGAGATTTGTGATCTCCAAAAACAAAATGATCAAATCCAGGAACTTTTGGACCAAATCCTTCTGTCATTTTCTTTGAACCACTAGCAAAAATACTTGCAATAGTTCTTCCATGAAAAGAATTTTTTACACATAAAATTCTATTTTTATGTGGTTTTCCTATAGAATAAAAATATCGTCTAGCAACCTTAATAGCAGCTTCCGTGGCCTCTGCTCCACTATTTTGAAACATTACATAATCTGCAAATGTTTTTTGACATAATTTTTTTGCTAATTGTTCTCCCTCCGGAATTTGAAAGGCATTCGATACATGCCAAAGTTTTTTTGATTGATCTTTAATTGTTTTTATTAATTTTGGATTAGCGTGACCCAAACAATTAACCGCAATACCTTGAACAAAATCTAAATATTTAATATTATTTGAGGTATAAAGATAAGCACCCTTGCCTCTTTTGAAGGAAATTTGCTTTCGATTGTAATTTTTTACCAAAAAACTCATAAATAAATTATTAATATACCTCTATATTTTAAGAATACATTCATACAAGTATCGATTGAAATATTTTTTAATAAATTTTTGTTAATAAGTTTAAATAACAACTTGTTATTGGACGAAAATTAACCTTATATTGTGCTAATATTATAAATCTATACAATATATGGTTTTTAAATGAGTTGGGATGATGAAAAAGTTGCTAAACTTAAGGAATTGTGGGGAAAAGGAAACACCGCAAGTCAAATTGCAGAAATTATAGGCGGCATTAGTCGTAATGCTGTTATTGGTAAAGCTCACAGACTAAATCTTTCAGCAAAAATAAAAACCCGAACAACATCTAACAATAACAATTATGCGCCTGTTCAAAATGAGTTAAACATTAAATCCAGAAAAGGAAAAAGAAGTAAATTTAAATCTTTAATTATTGAGAAAGATTTTGAGCCTGAAAATCCAAAGCAACTCGAGGAGCTAGATGACAATTCTTGTAAATGGCCAATCGGTCATCCAGATGAAAAATCTTTTTATTTTTGTGGAAGAACGTCATTAAAAGATTTTTCTTATTGCAAACTACATTTATTATATGCTTACCAGCCAAAAGGTAAGAAAGAGGATAATAACGATAAAGAAGAAGTTCAAAATTATATTAGTAAAAAAGAACAAACTGGATAGATGAAATTTTTATTTTTCTTCTTTTAAATTTTCAGACAAATATTTTTCAGTTGAGAACTCTCCTCCATCTCGCCACATAAATGAATATTTTTTTACCTCATTCTTAAACATTAACTTACTTGGAATTCCAATATCTGCGTTGGTTTTATACTTTCCTGAAGTAACATTATCATATTTCAATAATCTTAATTGATCTTCCGTTAATAAAGGTTTGGGCAACAACTGAAAAAATTTTGCAGAAAGCTTAGCTAAAGATAATGGCATAGATAACAGTAATCTCTTCTTATTAATTAAATTTAGAAGTATTTGTAAAATTTCTTTAAAAGTTAAAATTTCTGGACCAACACACTCTATAACTTTTGTCTCAATTTTTTTAGATAAGACATAATAGATAATATTACTTAAGTCAGTCGCATGAAGGGGCATGAACCTCGTTTTTCCAGAGTAATAAAGTGGAAAAACTGGTAGACGTCTTAATAAAGTCATAAATTGAGTACTAAAATTATCAGAGTTTGAAAAGACAACTGATGGTCTTAATATTGTAGTTCTTGAAAAATTAGTTAAAATATTATTTTCTCCTTCAAGTTTTGAAGCTGCATATTGGGAATCTACTGCTTCGTTTATACCAAGGGCTGAAATGTGAACAAAATGTTTTAAATTGTATTTTTTGCAAAGTTTTGCCAACAGAGTTGGAAATATTGTGTGAATATTTTTGAACGTATTTCCGTTTTTCTTCTCATACAAAATTCCAATTAAATTTATACAATAATCAGCCTCACTAAATAATTTTTCAATTTTTTTTTCTTCAAAAATTTTTGCCTCTTTTATATCAATAAAACCAGCATTCCCTTGAGTTTTTATTTTTAAACCTTTCAGGTGAATATTTCTTGTTACAACTGTAACTTTGAGGTTATTTTTTGTAAGTTTTCTGATTAAGAAACTTCCAATCTGACCGCTTCCACCAAAAATTAGACAATTTTTTGCTTTCATATATAAACGTTTAAAAATAGTTATGAATATTAAACTTCACAAAAATGATTTACCAGATGATTTAGAATTAGGCAATTCAATAGCTGTGGATGGTGAATTTATGGGTCTTAATGTGAGAAGAGATCCATTGTGCTTGATACAAATTTCGTCTGGTAATTCTGATGCTCACATAGTTCAATTGAATAGAAAAAACTATAATGCACCAAATTTAGTAGAAATTTTAAAAAACGAAAAGATAGTTAAGATTTTTCATTATGGTAGAGCCGATATGGCTTACATTAAATATTACTTGAAAACTGAGACAAATAATATCTTAGATACAAAAATTGCCTCAAAATTATCCAGATCTTATTCAGATAATCATTCTTTAAAGACTCTAATTAAAGAATTCATTAATATAGATATAAGTAAACAATTTCAAAGTTCTGATTTTGGAGGAGAACTTACACCTGCACAATTAAAATATTGTGCCAATGATGTAATATATTTACACAAAATTCATGATGAATTAAATAAGATTCTTGTCAGAGAAAATAGAATTGAATTATACAAAGAATGTTTAAATTTTTTAAAAACAAGAGTAGAATTGGATCTGGCATTTTTTAAAGATGATATCTGGGCACACTAGTGAAAAAAATTGATTATAAGAATATTGCAAAAAATGTAATAAATTTAGAAATCAAAGCTCTTCAAAAATTAAAAAAATCACTTAACCAAAATTTTAATAGGGCAGTAGATGCAATAGTTAATTGTCAATCTAAAGTTATATTTTGTGGGGTAGGAAAGAGTGGAATAATTGCAAATAAGATATCAGCAACTTTATCTTCAATTGGAACACCTTCTTTTTCATTGTCTGCAAACAACTGTTCGCATGGAGATATGGGAAGTATTACAAGAAAAGATGTTTTAATTTTAATAAGTTACTCAGGAAACTCTGTTGAATTAAGAAATATAATTAATTATGCAAACAGAAATAAAATTCTGCTGATTGGGATTACATCAAAAACAAATTCTGAACTTTATAAAAATAGCGATATTGGTCTGGTAACCCCTGAAGTGAAAGAAGCTGGACTAGATATGATTCCGACAGCAAGTACTATTAATCAACTTAGTATTGGGGATGCTTTGGCAATTTCTACTTTAAAGAGAAAAAAAATTAATAATTTGGATTTTAAAAAATACCATCCCTCTGGAAGTTTAGGTGAAAAATTAAAAACTGTGGGAGATCTAATGTTAACAAAAGATAAAATACCATTTATAGATGAAAATATATCAATGACAAAAGCATTAAAAATAATGACTGAAAAAAAATTAGGAACTTTAATAGCTCGAAATAAAAGAAAATTTACTACAGGTATAATAACGGATGGCCAAATTAGGAAACTTAATTCTAAAAATGTTGTAATGAATTTATTGAAAGTAAAAGATGTTATGACAAAAAACCCGATAAAAATTGAGAAAAATACTTTGGCCACTAAAGCTTTGTCAATTATGAATGAAAAAAAAATTACAAGTTTATGTGTTTATAATCAAAATAGAAAATCAAACACTATAGGTATTGTGCACGTGCATAATATTTTAAACAAAAAGATATATTAAATGATAAAGAAAAATATTCTACAGATCGGATTAATAATTTTGTTACTGATATTAAGCGGATTTTTTTATCAAAAATATCTGGTTTCAAATAATACGAGTGACAAACTATCAAAAATGAATTCTTCTACCAAAGCAACAGATGAAAATTTAATTTTAAAAGAAAACAAGGAAATATCTAATATTATTGAAAACTTAAAGTATACCTCAGAGGATTTATTTGGAAATAGATACATCATAAATGCAAAATCTGCTCAGCTGAAAGAGGGCAAAATTGATCAAGTTAAACTTTTCGAAGTAATGGCTAAAATTATTCAAAAGGATGATCAGGTTATTTATATAAATTCAAATTTTGCTGATTATAATAAAATAAATAATAACACTATATTTAAAAAAAATGTTAATGTAGAATACGGTTTCCATTCAATCGATGCGGAGCTTATTAATCTAGATTTCTCAAAAAATCTAATCAAAATTGAAGATGATGTTTATTATAAGAATAATAATGTTAAAGTAAACGCAGATAAAATTGAAATTGATATTAAAAGTAAAAAATCAAAAATTTCTATGAACAAAATTGAAGATAAAGTCAAAATATTTGCGAAATATTGATCATGTCAGTCATAAAAAAATTTAGAATTAAAAACTTTAAAAAAAAGACAGAACTTTTGAGGCTAGAAAAAATATCTTTACATTTTGGCAAAAGAAAAATTTTAGAAAATTTGACTTTTAATTTGAATAAGGGTGAAATTTTAGGTTTATTAGGCCCCAATGGAGTTGGTAAATCTACAATATTTAATATCATAATTGGCTTACTAAAGCCAAATTATGGGTCGATATTTATTGAAGGCACAAATGTAATAAATGATACAATTTTTAATAGAACAAAAAAACATAAAATTGGTTATGTCCCACAATATGGAGGGTATTTTCATGATCTTACTTTGAGAGAAAATCTTAAAGCAATTAGTGAAATTGTGATTGAAAACAAGAAATTAAGAGATGAAAAGATAAATTTATTAATTTCTAAATTTGAGCTTGAAGCTTTACAAGATATAAAAGCTGAGTTTTTATCTGGTGGACAAAAAAAACGTTTAGTTATCTCTTTAGCTCTTATGAGTGATCCTAAAATATTATTATTGGATGAACCTTTTGCAGCGTTGGATATAATGACAATTAAGAATCTTCAACAAATAATTGTTGATTTACAGATGCATAATAATATTTCAATTATTTTATGTGACCATCAAGCAAGAGACCTATTAACATGTGTTGATTTAGCGATTGTACTTTCGAATGGAAAAGTTATCGCAAAAGACACTCCTAATAACTTAATTAGAAATATTGATGCTCAAAACGCATATTTTGGGGACTCTTTTAAAATTAATTAAGGTATCAAAAATGCATCTCATAAAAATTAAGAATAAGATTCACAAATTTAATAAAAATCTTTCTATTGAGGGAGATAAAAGTTTATCGATCAGATGGGCCCTTATCGCATCACAATCAAAATCTAAATCTCGATCAATTAACTTGCTGCTCTCAGAGGATGTAATTAGCACTTTAAAATGTCTTAGAAAACTTGGTGTAAAGATAAAAATATCAAAAAATTTTTGTGAAATAAATGGAGTGGGCCTTAATGGATTTAAATACAAAAAGAATCTAACATTGGATGCTGGAAATTCAGGTACTTTAGGAAGACTTATAATGGGACTTCTGACACATTCAAAAGATACAATAAAATTAAAAGGAGACAAAAGCTTATCAAAAAGAGATTTTTTAAGAATTATTAACCCTTTAAAAAAATTTGGGGCAAATTTCACAAGTAATTCTGGAAGACTTCCGATAAATATTAAAGGAACCAATAATCCAAAACCAATAATTTTTAATGAAACAAGAGGATCTGCTCAAGTTAAAAGTTCTGTGATGTTTGCTGCATTAAACACTGATGGAGAAACTATAATAAAAGCTAAAAAATCAAGAAATCATAGTGAACTTCTTTTTAAATATTTAAAGTTGCCTATTAAAGTTGAGAATAAAAAAAATTATGATCTGATTAAGATCAAGGGTAAAAAAAAAATACCATCGTTAAACTACAAAATACCATCAGATATAAGTTCTTGTGCTTTTTTCATAGTACTTACTATCCTATCGGAAAATTCTAAATTGAGAATTAAAAACGTGAATATAAATCCTTCAAGAGTAGGCATCTTACATATCCTTAAGTTAATGGGGGTTAAAATAAAAAAAACAAATTTTAGGAGATATAAGGGTGAATACATAGCGGATCTATCTATGAAGAGTACAAAAAAAATCAAAGCTATTAATTGTTCTTCAAAATTAAATAGCTCTGCGATAGATGAATTTTTACTTATATTCCTTGTTGCAGCCAAAGCAAAAGGAGTTTCATATTTTAAAAATTTATCTGAATTAAATGAAAAAGAGAGTCCAAGATTAAAGTGGGGGTCAAAAATACTTACCAAAATGGGAGTTAGAAATATTTTAACGAATAAAAGTATAAAGATTTATGGAAATCCTAAATTAGAAATAAGAAACAAAATAATTATTAAAAATTTTCTTAAAGACCACAGGGTGTTTATGACATCTGTCATAGCGGCTTTAATTTTTGGAGGTGATTGGTCTATAGCCAATAAGGACGCTATAAAGACTTCTTTCCCTTCCTTCTTAAAAAAAATTAAGTATTTAGGGGCAAAAATACACTAAATTCTCTGTTGATCTTATGTTTAATTTTATCTAAAAGGGCGAAGTTTTTTTAAACTTAGAAATGGAAATAAATATTTAAATTAATGGAAGTATACAAAGATCTATCAAACCCTGCATCTAAAGAGTTTGAAAATTTATTAAATAATCAACTTTCAAAAATCAATATTGAAGAAGGAAAAATCATTGAAGGTAAAGTAAATAAAATTACTGAAAAGTACGTCTTTCTCTATATTCCTAATTTAAAGTCTGAGCCAGTTTTAGATATTAATGAACTCAAAACTATGGGGTTAAGTGAAAAAGTTAAAATTGGTGAAACAATTCCAGTATTGTTAGAAAAAATTGAGGATAGAAACGGAGATGTAATTGTATCTGCTAGCAAAGCCCAAAAGATAAAAGGTTGGGATAAATTAGTTGAAGCTTATGAAAAAAAACAACCAATTATGGGAAAGATAATTTCTAAATGCAAGGGTGGTTGTATAGTCGAACACATTGACACAGGTTCATTAATGTTTTTACCAGGATCCCAAATAAGTGATAAGCCACTTAAAGATATAAGTCATCTAATTAACGAACCACAAAAATTTGCATTAATTAAATTAGATAAGATTAGAGGTAATGCTTGTGTTTCTAGAAAAGAGATAATTTCATCATTTAAAAAAGAGGATAAAGCAAAAATAATTGAAAAGTATAAGATAGGAGATATTATTAAAAATGCTGAAGTGAAAGGTTATAGTTCATTTGGGTGTTTTTTTAATGTTAATAATGAACTAGATGTTCTTGTACATCTGCAAGAAATTTCATATAGCAGAGTAAATCACCCAGATGAAGTTTTTAACATTGGTGAAAAACACGATCTAAAAGTTATTAGTATCGATAAAGAGAAATTACAAATTGGATGTTCAATAAAACAGTTATCTCCAGATCCTTTTGAGCATGTTGAGAACTATCAATTAAATAAAATTTATAAAGCTAAAGTTGTAAAAATTATTGATTTTGGAGCATTTTGTGAATTAGAGCCAGGATTAACAACTTTGCTTCATTCGAGTGAGCTTAGCTGGACAAAAAAAAATGTGTCTGCAAAAAAAATGTTTAAAGTAGGCGACGAAATAGATTGTGTTATAACTGAAATTGATAAAGACAAAAGAAGAATTGCAATTTCATATAAACTCACAAAAGAAAATCCTTTTGTAGTTTTTGAGAAAAAATATCCTGTTGGGACAATAATTGAAACAAAAGTTGTTAATAAAAACGAATATTCCTTGTTTGTTAGTGTAAAAGATTTAGATATAGACGCATTCCTGCACTGTAATGATCTTACATATTTAAACAATGGAGAAGAGGAATTAAAAAAATATAATATTAATGACAAAATAAAAGTAAAAGTTTTAGAGATTAAAACAGATGAACAAAAAATTAGAGTTGGTTTAAGACAAACTCAATCTGATCCATTTGATTGGTTCAGAGATAAAAAAATTAATCAAATAATTACAGTAAAAATTATTTCTACTGACAATAAGGGACTAATTGTTAGACCTGAGGGATGTGAAATGGACTTCAATATTAAGAAAAGTCAAATTGCAATAAGCTCTGCTGATGCTCGTCCTTCCAGATTTACTGGTGGTGAGAGAATTGATTGTGCAATCTCTGAATTAGATTTTGAAAAGAGAAAAGTGTCTTTAAGTGTTAAGTTATTAGAGGAAATACAAAAAAAAGAAGCGTTGGACAAATATGGTGCCGAAGGTTCGGGAAAAAATCTACCTTTTTCATCCTTATCAGATGAATTAGAAAAGAAGAAAAAAGATTAAAATTAGAAATTTAAATTGGCTATTGTAAAATCAAAGCTTTTAAAACAACTT
>MDTB01011586.1_pt1 | contig 10556 bp, 6 predicted proteins | sample 811161 | NCBI WGS metagenome assembly MDTB01 (sample SAMN05326650, study PRJNA326480) | marine metagenome | isolation source: seawater | place: Mediterranean Sea | collected 2009
AGATGAATTTGAATCCTCTGATTGTAGTTTTGTTGATGTTGGTGGAAAAGCAATCATCCCTGGGTTCATTGATGCGCACAATCATTTGTTGTGGGCTGGAGACAGATTCAATGAACATAACTTGCGACTTCAGGGTAAAACTTACTCGGAAATAGCAAAGATGGGAGGTGGTATCATGGAAACTGTTCGACAAACACGTGACGTAACATCAAAATCGTTGTACAATATTGGTTTACGTCGCCTGAGGGAGTCTCTGAAAAACGGAACGACACACATGGAGGCGAAATCCGGATACGGATTAAACACAGAACACGAATTAAGATTGTTAACGATTGTTGATCAACTCAAGCAACAGCAGGATGTTCCTTCGATACACTCGACATGGATGGGTGCGCATGCAAAAACTCCTGAACACACATATAAGTCGTACACTGAAGAATTACTCGCTGAACAATTACCAGAAGTGTTGGAATCCAATCTTGCTGATTCAGCGGATGTGTTCTGCGAGCCAGGATGGTTTTCTGTTGAACAGTCTGAGGACATTCTTCGAGCAGCACGTCTTGGAGGATTGGATTTACGAATGCATGTAGATGAATTCACCGATGGCGGCGGGGGAGAATTGGCTGCAGAGTTGAAGGTGCGAACGGCAGATCACGCTCATCACACGCCAATGGAAACTCGTCACAAAATGAAAGAATCAGGGGTTATGACCGGTTTTTTACCAGGCACTCCTTATTCCAACGGTGATGATTGGCCTGACTTTGCAAATGTGCAGCGTAACGAAATCCCATTTTCAATGGCCACGGATTTTAATCCAAATTGCTACATTAACAGCATCCCATTCATTGGATCACTGGCAGTTCAAAGAAACGACATGAGTCCATTCGACGCTCTCCACTGTGTGACACGACAAGCAGCGAAATCCACCCCGCGCGTAGACGGACTGATACATGGTCGACTCGATAGAGGAGCTGTAGCGAATTTCAATATCCTGAAAAGTAAGCATTGGGAGAGCTGGTGCATGACACCATCAGCATCTCCAGTTGAATCTGTGTGTCTTGAAGGAGTACATATTGAATTTTAATTGGTTTGTAAACCCATCATTTAAAATATAATTATTATTCAATAATCAATTAGGTGTTTATCATGGCTTGGTTGGAAACAGTCGTATGTTCGGCGCAGAAGAAAGTAGATGCGCGTTTTCTAAGAGTACTAAATGCTCACCAGGAGCTCAAAAGAAGACAAGATGGGTGCTTGCTTTCATGGGCTGCGAGATCTGTTGACGGCCAACCGCTGTTTCTTGTTCAAACTTTATACAAATCGAGAAAACATTTGCGATCAATATCGAAAATGGTCGCAGATACACTTGATTCTGAACACGGACCGCTTGAATCTTTCATGAGCGGACCACCGTTGGTTGGAATATTCGAAGTGGATGAGGTTCAATTCCTTAATCAATTCAAATCGAGCTCAAAATAAAGTCACGTAACGTCGTATAATGGTAGTTATACGACATTCTACAAACATAACCAAATTCAGCTCCATCAAACATTGTGCAAAATTGCTATCCAGTACAGCATTCATGGAATGTCTTGGTGTTTATTATCTTCAAGGATTTACGTTTTCGACACCTAAAGTAGGGGGTCAAAGGTGTATTTTGACCTAAAGTTGGCCAAAGAGTTCATACGGTTTCTATGACACCGACGAGTCATGACTTCAATCGAAGGCTTTTGCCTGAAGTGTAAGACATATGGACCGATTCTCGATGGAAAGAATATCAAAATGGCAAATGGACGAACACGTTTTGCCGGATCATGTTCTCAGAAAGGATGTACAGGTAAAATATCGAAGATCATCTCGTAACCCACGGTTGCCACTACCGATGTGAATAAATACGCGTCTATGGTGGGAAGAATACCTAGGGCTCGTGGTCTAGGGGTTATGACGTTGCCTTGACATGGCAAAGATCGAGAGTTCGATTCTCTCCGAGCCCACCATTGAAATCAATCTAATCAATATGATAATAAAGTTTTATTTAATATTTATTTGAATAATTAATCATCATGAATCAACTCTACATCGTCGGCAATAGTTCCAATTTTTGCAATGGTTTCATCTTGGTCGTCTAAATCAGAGAAATCTGTATTCCCGCCCGTCCAAGATTTTATTTCATTGGTTTCGTCGAATGATTCAGATATCAACTTCGAACTGGACGACAACGAATATGCCGATGGGTCGATTTCTCTCATTTGTGAACGCTCAGATGGATCGGGTGCCTTTCTGTCTTCCATCGGTAGTGAGGAATGGAACAAACCACACTCAGGACACTTGAATGTACCCTTTCTTTCAAGTGTCCCACATGATGGGCAGCGGACGGATGCCAGCAATAAGAACAAAGGATCTCCACTCAAATTCATTCCTCTGGGATGAACATTTCATCTTGGTATCCTACGATTTCATCACCGGTTTCATCTTCTTCGATAACGACTGTTCCTTCGCCATCGTCAAACTCAATGATTATTCCATAGTAATCATCACCGTCGATTTCAAGTCCGACGTATGAACCAATGTCGAATTCTTCTTCTGAATTCTCATCACCGATATCATCTGATTCTCCATCAACCATATCATCCGATTCATCTTGATCCGATTCATCTTCATCTGATTCGTCTTGTGTCTCTTCGTCGGATTCTTCTTCTTCAATTACGAGTGATTCTTGTACTTCAGCACGCTCGTCATCGACTTCTTTCATAGCTTTTACACGCGCTCGCCAGCCGGGTGCGCGTATGAGGTGGGTGTACAGACTCCAAATCAGACCTACACCAGCAAGCGCCATGAGCGCAATAGCATCCCAATAGAATCCTCCTGGCATCGAAGAGGCCTTACCTGCTAACGGAGTTAAGGAATTTTTACATTCCCCTTCTTGGAATTCTGGATCACATGGGTAAATATCCCCTTCTCCAACAATACTGCCATCGCTGAGTTCAATTTCGGTGTTAAGAGAATCTGAGCGCATTTCTAGTTCGACGGGGCCGCCTGTTCCATCAACCAGAGGGAAGAGTCCGTTGACCAATAATCCCACAATCAAGAAAGCAAATGAAGCGTGAATGAGAGGCCAGATAACATCGTGCCAATTCTTTGACATGAATCTCGATTGCCACTCACTAGGGAATGTCTTGATCGTCTCAGCTTCTTCATCTTCGATTGTCACGATTTGATCTTCATGTTGCTCTATTGCCGTCACAAATTCAACCATATCGATGTTACCATCACCATCTGTATCCATTGAATCCAGAAGCGCATCTGCCTCGGTTTGACTGAGACCATCAGGTAATATTTCGTTTAATTTTGAAACCAATTCTTGACCAGTAATGAGTCTGTTTCCGTCGTCATCAAGATCACCAAATGCATTTGAGAGTGATTTGTCCTGTTCATCGATGACATCAAGCAGTTGTTCCATGATCTCTGCGGTTGTTCGATCAAACCTTGCATCATCATCTTCTTGATCTTCCTCGAGTTCATCAGTTGCGTCTTCGGAATCCACGTCTTCCATTACGGAGTCCTCAACATCATCCACTACCCCCACTGTTTCCTCGACTTCTGTTTCAACATCATCAGATTCCACATCTTCCGTTTCTTCAACTGTTGATTCTTCTGCTTCCACGTCTTCAGATTCTTGACCTTCTGTTTCTTCTTCGTCTTCATCTTCGGCCATTTCATCTTCTGTTGCAGAATCATCGGCTACTGATTCATCATCTTGCACTTCATTTTCCTGTGCTTTTTGAGCAATCCAGCCTTCTGCAGCAGCTTGAAGTTCTTCTTTCTTCAAGTACTGATTATCATCAACGTTGTAATCCTTAGCGAATACCAAGAAAGCTTCCTTTTCCGATGTATCAATTTGGTTTTTTTCCATAACCTTGGAGAGAACATTTTCATTGTAGTCGAGCTTTGACTCTTCATCGATCTGGGTTTGGTCTGTGGTGTCTTCTTCGTCGAGATTATCGCCGCCGATAATGGTTTGAAGTTCTTCCAAATCGATTAAACTGTCTCCATCTTCGTCAATTGCTTCGACAAGTCGTTCAACTTGTGATGGAGGTAAATCAGCCAAATTAAGGGACAGGAGACCTTGTTTTAGTTCACCCGAGTCAATCATGTTGTCTTTGTTTGTATCAAATCGACCAAACAATGTTTTGACGTCCATCTTATTGTCAGCCATCCATGTCCGAAGTATATCAACAACGTCGTCAGCAACAAACACGACGCCGCATTCAGGGCATTTTGTTGAGTCAAGTGGTACAAGCGAGTTGCAATTGCCACATTCACTCAACGCTTCATCAGAAACGCCTGAAAATGAAACTCCACATTCTGGGCATTCTGTTGAGTCGACTGGAACAATGGCTCGGCAGGAGCCACATTCGGCCATTGCTACTTCTTGATTTTCATCCGACATGATTTGTCACCAATGTCTACGAATACATGAGTGAATATAATCATTGATGGTCATTTACACGATGAAACCTATTTATCTCCGTGAACAAGCATGCGCTAGAGGGGCTTCTATGGGTGGGAGGATTCAATCAATCCAAGCGACGAGTACGGAGGCCTTTGTTGAATCCTTTGATCGTATTGAAAACGACGCAGAACGAGATCAAATTTTCATCTCACGCTATCCTCAGTCAAGACTTCTCGACCTGCTCGATATATCTGAAATGAAATGTTATTGGTTATCGTTAACCCAAGGCACAGGCACGATTGAACCAAGTTTAGAGAAAATCAATCATTTTCTTGAATCCAGTATTAGAGACAACACGGGCAACATATATTTCGAAGGAATGGAATGGCTCATATCGCTTCACGGCTTTGATGCTGTACATTCAATGCTCCGAACATTGTCGGAACGAGTATCGATGAGCGAATGGTCTGTGTACATATCAATATCTGGCAACAGTCTTGATGCAAGGGAAATGTCGAGATTTTATCGCGAAGTCCCCCTCTTAGAGATAAAGGAAAACGAACAAGACGTCCACAAGAGCTCAGAAGATGAGCTTCCACATCAGGTTCTCAACAATGCGAAGTTGGAAATGGATCTCAACGATGATGGTACGCCGAAGTTGGTTTTCTTGACCAAATTGCCCCGTTCCGGCTTTTCCAAGTCGATACTGCAACGACGCATACTACAATGGAGGCGAATGGGCTTGGATACTGTGGATATCGAAGCATCCCTCTTCAATCCAAACGTCGATGAGATGTATTCGAAATACCTCGAATTAGAGGAAAACGTCCGCAAAGCGACGGAATTGGAGCGGTATGTTCTCGAGCATGTTCTGGATAGCCAGGAGCGGACGATTGCACTCTTCAGAATACGTCAATTAACTGGACTCGACGAGTTGGAATCCTTTTATTTCTCAGATTGATTTACGTAGCGGTTTCGCCATTCCAGATTGCACAATCGATAACCACGTCGATTGAGTGAGATTTGAAGCAAGGGAGATGATTTCATCACTCGTACTCCTGTCAGACATTCCTTCCTCGATTACATTGTTCAGACAACGCATCAATGTCTCGATGCATGTTGAGGACTTTTTGTCGATAATTTTTAGGGCTCTGTGTGCAACAAACGCCTCACATGCAATGACTTCCGAGCATCGCTGTACTGCTTCGAAGAGATTCCAACTCGCCGTTGCACCCATACTCACATGATCCTCCTGACCTGCTGAAGTCGTTGTTGAAAATGCAGTTCTTGGTGATGCATGACCTCGCAACTCACCTAGTGCAGCCGCCGCAGCATATTGCACAATCATCAGTCCTGACTCCAACCCAGGGTTTTCGGCTAAAAATGGACGGATAGCAAGTCTGCTTGGATCGAGCATCTGATCGATACGTCGCTCGCTTATGGATGATAATTCAAACAGAGCAAGACTCATTGTATCAGAAACAATCGCCAATACCTCAGCGTGAAAATTGCCCTGGGAGACAACCTCATGCGAACCTGGATTTTCTGCATCCGGGAAAATCAGCGGGTTGTCTGTTGAAGAATTCAATTCAATTGCAACCGTATCCATGAGTTTCTTCAGAGCCTCTTGAACTGGCCCATGAACTTGGGGGATGCATCGGAACGAGTAGGGATCTTGGACTCTGTTGCAATCTTCATGGTGCTCAAGAATGGTCGAATCAGAAAGAATTATTTCCATACGAGAGGCAACAAACAGTTGTCCCAAGTGAGGGCGAACTTTCTGAATTTGCTCACCAAAGGGCGTCAATGTGGATTCTGTCGCATCGATTGACATGCCAGCAACAATGTCCGCGTAGGTCAATAATTGACGAAGTTTCTCGATTGCAAGGGACAACATTCCTGCAATCAAACTTGTTCCATTAATCAGAGAGAGTCCATCTTTTGCTCGAAGTGTGAGAGGTACCATCTCGCATGTTCGAATAGCTTCCATTGCACTCATTACCTCACCGTTCAATTCAACACGCCCCTCCCCGACAAGAGCACATGCGAGATGGGACAACGGTGCGAGATCTCCACTTGCGCCGAGACTTCCTATTCGTGGCACTATTGGATGGATAGAGTTATTGAGGAATTGGGAAAGTTGTTGAACAACATCGGGATGAACACCAGAATGACCCTTAACGAGCGAATTTAATCGCACGCAAATCATGGCACGCACGACTTCTTTGGAGAGTGTTGGCCCAAGACCCGTTGCATGGGACCGAATGAGATTGAGTTGCAATTGCTCTGTTTCGTCTTGATTGACTCGTGTATTAACAAGAGAGCCAAACCCAGTGTTTATTCCGTATACAATTTCATCTCCATCAACAATTCTGTCAACAACTTTGCGTGATGACTCCACCTTCAACATCGCATCTTCAGCGATTTGGACGATGGCGAATTCATGTGCAACATCGTGGACGTCGAGTGTGTTCAATGTTGTACCATCCAAGGTCACCACGCGTTTATTCATATTACTCATCTCCAATTAGGTCATCTAGTATGGAATCATCAACCAACTCTGGAACTGTGACTCTTAATTGTGAATTGATATCCATTGCTCGTTTTATTGATGCAATTGCACCATCATTTCTCGCCCATGCCCGTCGAGCAACCCCATTCGTGACATCCCAGTGAAGCATTGATTTCAAACGACGTTCTGAGTCATTCGTACCATCGATCAGTAATCCGAATCCACCGTTGGATACTTCACCCCATCCGACGCCTCCGCCATTGTGGAGACTAACCCAAGTTGCTCCTCGTATGGCATCACCAACGAAATTTTGTACTGACATATCGGCAGTCCATTTTGAACCATCACGAATATTTGCCGTCTCACGGTAGGGTGAATCCGTTCCACTTACATCATGATGATCTCTTCCAAGGATAACCGGGGCGGTGATTCGGCCATCCGCAATTGCTCGGTTCATCTCTGCTGCTATACGCGAACGCCCCTGCTCATCGGCGTAAAGGATACGGGCTTTTGAACCGACGACAAGAGAATGGGCATCTGCCTCTCGAATCCACTTGAGATTGTCTTGAATTTGTTGTCGCACATTAACATCTTTTTCCTCTTCAAGCATTTCCGATAAAACGTGTTCTGCAATTTTGTCGGTTTCCAAAAGATCGGAATCCAAACCAGAGGAACATACCCATCGAAACGGTCCAAAACCTCGATCAAAACACAAAGGTCCCATGATGTCTTCGACGTAGGAAGGGTATCTGTATTCTCCGTTTTCGTTGAATATATCCGCTCCAGCACGGCCTGATTCTAGTAGAAACGCATTACCATAATCCCAAAAGAACATACCTTGGTTTGAGAGATGATTAATCGCTCGAACATGTCTTTTCAGTGTATTTTGAACCTGCTCTTTGAAATCTTCTGGGTTTTCATGCATTAATGTCTGCGATTCATCAAATGATAATCCTGCAGGGAAATACCCTCCTTGGAATGGATTATGCAATGAGGTTTGGTCGCTGCCGAGATGAACAAATACATCCCGCTCAACGATTCGTTCCCATAAATCAACGATGTTCCCCACATAACCAATCGATGTTCCAATTTTATTGTCGGATGCGGAAATCATTTCGTCGATGGCTTCATCGACATCGTAACAAAGATGTTCAACCCAACCCTGGGAATGCCGCTTCTCTGCGGCGATTGGATTTGATTCAGCGACAATGCATGCTGCACCAGCAATAACCGCGGCTTTGGCTTGTGCTCCAGACATTCCTCCCAAACCTGAGGTGATGAATCGCAAACCACCGAGGTCACTCTCAGACGAAATACCAAATTTCATTCTAGCAGCGTTCATCAATGTGATTGTGGTTCCGTGGACAATCCCTTGAGGTCCAATGTACATGTACGAGCCAGCAGTCATTTGGCCATATTGAGTTACACCCATTGCATTGAGACGTTCATACTCCTCTGTTGTGGAATAATTCGGTATCATCATACCGTTGGTAACGACAACACGTGGAGCATCTTTGTGCGACGGAAAAAGACCGAGCGGATGACCTGAATACATGACAAGTGTCTGTTCATCATTCATTTCTGAAAGATATTTCATCACAAGTCTGTATTGAGCCCAATTTTGAAAGACTGCACCATTGCCACCGTACGTTATCAATTCATTCGGAAATTGTGCAACGAGAGGGTCGAGATTGTTGTCGATCATGAGCATTATACTGGCTGCATGGAGAGAGCGTGAAGGGTACTGATCGATTGACAGAGCACGTATTTTTCTCTGTGGCCGATATCGATGCATGTATATGCGCCCAAATTTGCGTAACTCTTCCAGAAATTCAGCAGCCAATATCGAATGATGCTTTGAGTCAAAATATCGTAAGGCATTATGCAGAGCTAACCGTTCTTCTTTTTTTGATAGTATTTGCTTTCGAAGAGGCGCATGGTCGATGTCTTCATCCAGGCCGGGATGTGCAGGTAAGTTCTCAGGAAGACCCAATTCTAATTTTTCGTCCAAATGAAACCCTCCCGACAAATGTTCGAGAAGACCGAAGGACTTGAGTATTATTCATGGAGCAATAGCGACGGATTGAAGAAGAGAGGCAGTGTGTCATCACCATGAGCCAAGACATGGATGTTGATGCCATTCTCTTGGACGTTGAAAAAGACACTTCGAAATCATTTAACGCGGTCCTTGGAGCAACCATTGCTTTTTGCATCGTCTTTTTGATTATCTCTGCTACCATCAACACCACCGTTTCAGCAGTTATTGACAATGAACACGATTCGAACAACACTTACGTCTCACTGTACGATCGGTACTTGGAGGATTTCGTGACAGACGGAGAGCACGGCTATGTTCTCGAAAACGGCACATATTCGATCCTCGAGACGGCAAATGAATGGAATTCCACGCATCATTTTGTCGAGTATGAACTCCCTCTCGAAGAGGGGGGAGCAGCACCAAATGGCCTCATTAGCCTAGCTGTTTGGAGGCCCGATGTGGAAGATGGTGTCAAGGTACCCATCATAGCGGAGATTGGACCATACTTCCAAGAACCCTCGGTCCAAACACCTACAATTGAGGTTCCAGGCTCATGGCTTGGCACCATGATAATTGACCAAATACTACCCCACGGATACGCATTTGCCCAGATTTCGGTTTCGGGCACTGGTCGATCAAATCACTGTATGGATCTTATGGGTAACGCAGAACAATTGGGCAATGATGCTGCAGTTCGATGGCTTGCAGAACAAAATTGGAGCAATGGAAACGTGGGCCTCATCGGTAAATCCTATGACGGCTCGACTCCTTGGCAAGCTGCAATGTTCGGTGATGAACACGATTATCTCAAAACCATCGTTCCGATTTCAGGCCTCATCGGTGTGAAAGAACTGATGTGGAGGAATGGTAGTTCAGAAGCTCGAGCGCCGATCATGCATAACGGCGTCTACGGGTCTTATGGTATCGACGGTGATGAGGAAGATTACCAAAACATCTGTCCTGATTACCTCATAGGACCTGGAACAGGTGCATCTGCCTACCTCTTAGGGTCTGAGCAATTTGGAGACTATTGGGCAGAACGCTATTTCCTTGATCGTGTTCTTCAGAACTACAACGGGTCAGTTTATTTGATTCAGGGGATGCATGATTGGAACGTCGATCCTCACATGGCAGTTCCTACCATGAATGCATTAATCGATGCTGGAATTGAAGCGAAAGGTCTCTTCGGACAATGGGACCATGACTATCCGGACCGACCAGTGCAACTGGATGAACGGAGCGATCTCGGTGGTCGTGGTGGCGAAGCATTCCCCGAAATGATTCGGTTCGATTGGATGCAAGATCTCTTGGAGTGGTTTGAATATTATCTCCAAGAAAGAGGGCCTCAACCGGGACAATGGATCGAAGTGCAGGACAACTATGGTGAGTGGAGAACGGAAACGCGTTACCCACCTGCAGATACAACGGAATGGACGGCGAGTCTGGGCGGCGAATTGTCGAACGTTGGAGGTTCCCTCACGATTTTACCCGATGCTTCATCTGGACCGGTTTGGGAAACAGAACCGTTGACAGAAACATTACGCGTTGCGGGG
>MDTB01082928.1_pt1 | contig 10555 bp, 9 predicted proteins | sample 811161 | NCBI WGS metagenome assembly MDTB01 (sample SAMN05326650, study PRJNA326480) | marine metagenome | isolation source: seawater | place: Mediterranean Sea | collected 2009
CTTTTGGATTATTTTATATTATTCAAAACATAGAATTTTTCTTTGGCAGGAGAGATCTTTTTTATCTTAATTTTTTAATTTACTTAGGAAAAAAAGAGAGATTAAATTTCAATTATTTTATTTTGCTTTCTACTTTGCTAATTCTCAACTATGGAATTTATATATTTCTTTTTTTTACTATTTACGAAGTTATCAAAAATAAAAATAATTTTAACCGAAAAAAATTCATATACTATTTTTCATTTTTTTTAGCACCTCTAAATTTACTTTTATTAAGTCTTTTTAGTAATGTAACAAATTTTGAAAAACTATGTGACTCTATAAATTATGTAAATAGAAATATTCAACTTAAAGAAAATAACTGTTGGGGAGCACCAAATTGGTTAAATCCTGAATACGAGCCAATCACGAAAGCTTTTGGTGAAATTTCAAATGGATTGAATTTTTACAATTACTTTTGGAACTGGGTTTTATTGTTTATTTTGCTAATATTCAGTTTGTATTTAGTTGTTGAAAAAAACAAAAAAATGTTCATTGGATTTTTCACTCGCCTACTACCTTACTCATTCTTTTTCTTTTTTGCACAAGATTGGGGTAGGTGGGTCTCCCTAATTTTCTTTATTTTTTTCATCAACAATTCATTTCAAAAAGATAGTATATCTTTTGTCAAAAATGATAATAAATTTTACGGAATTATTACTCTATCTAGTATTTTTATTAATTTACCTACCCATCTTTTTCAGAATATTAAAATTTTTGATATTAGGTCGTTAGATGAAATTCTATCTACGTTTTTTGAATTCACTTATAATTTATTAATACTGCCATATATTATGATTCGTTATGGATACGATCCACCAATTTATTTCTCATAATATATCTTCATAAAATAAACTGAATATTTAATTAAGATGAGTCAGAACTTGAAATCTTTCAGTAATCATAAGAGTTTTTGAAAATTTGAATAATGGTACTTAAAATTTGTTTCATTTTATATTTAAAGTTAGTAAATGTTTAATAACTATTTGATAATAATTCCTACGTATAATGAGTCTCTCAATATTGTGAGCCTGGTTGATAAACTTATTCAATATGATTTTCATATATTAGTAGTTGATGATAATTCTCCAGACAAAACATTTGATATAGTTGAAAAACACAAAAGTTATGACAAGAATTTATTTGCAATTTTAAGAACAAAAAACAAAGGCTATGGAAAATCTGTTGTTGAAGGTTTTAAATATGGTATTGAAAAAAATTACGAATATATCATACAGATGGATTCTGATTTTTCTCATAGAATTGAAGATCTATTACCTATGTGTGAACTATCAAGAAACAACGATATGGTGATTGGCAGCAGATATGTAAATGGAGGAAATATTGTTGGTTGGGGACTTTATAGAAAATTACTGTCAAAGTATGCAAATCTCCTTGCGAAAAATATTACAAATTCAAATATTAACGACTTAACTACTGGGTTTAGAATATATTCAAAAAATATGATTAATAGTATTGATTTTCAAAATATAGAATCTAATGGATATTCTTTTCTTGTCGAAATAATTCATAGAATCGATAAAGATAATTATAAAATTGTTGAATATCCAATAACGTTTGTTGACAGACAGCTTGGAAAATCAAAAATGAGTTTGAGTATTATTTTTGAGTCAATCGTTAAATTAGTAAAGATTTACTTTTATAAATAACTATTTATTTGCTTCATAAGAAATTAAACACTCTTCACTCAACAGATTATTTTCACATTCAAAAATTATTTCATTTAAATTTCCAAATGTCTCTTTTTGAAAAAATGGAATTGTGATGCTTAAAAATAAAATAAATCCTAGAGTAAATTTGACTAAATCGTTAACCTCATAATTTTTTTGAAACAAGACTACATATGATATGAGAAAAACACCAAGTGGAATTAAAAGTTTAAAACTATCTATAAAACCTAATACTAAAAATGAGGATATTATAAGATACAAATTTGATTTTAAAATTTCAAAATCAATTAAATAAAATAAGCAAATCAGAATAAGTAAGGAATAATGCTGTGAGTATCTCATCCATTTTGTTGGGTTTAAAAACCAAAACCAGAAAAATATTGTGATTGTTGATAAAGCTATCGGTATGGTTACTTTTCCGAATAATAAATTTATTGACTCTTTATTATTAATTAAAATAATTAAAAAAATTATGGGAGCAATTAATAACCTAAAATAATCATATTTATTCCAGGATGTAACTTCACCCGAAAAAATTGAAGAGGGCCCCGTGTTGGCTAAGCCTGAACTTTGATGTCCTAGAGTAAAGTCAATTAGATCTAATATATAATCATATGCATTTCCATAACTATAGTTAAAGTTAACTAATAATAACCAAATACTCATGGGTATAAGAAAAAATATTACATCCTTAAGTAAATTAGATAATCTTCTATCCATTATCAATATAACAATATAGAAAACAATAAATGGCAATAGAGTTATGAGTTTTCCAAAAAATATAGATAAAGAAAATAAAAACATTGATAAATTACGGTAATGAGAAAATAGAAAAATAGCATTTGTAAAAATTATTACCGATGCAATTTCTCCAATCATATATAAAGAACCTTGCCACCATGGAGTTAAAACAATTGAGAAAGCTGAATAAAAAAATATAAATTTATAATTTTTTTTCAATTTTTTTGCGATAAGAATTGCGAAAAATAGTTGAAGTATATATAGCCAATAAAAATTTGCAATTCTTGCAAAAATAAAGCTATTAGTAATTGCCCAGCCAATTACTCCGCCAACTGCAGATATTGGTCCTGATGTTAGAAAAATACTATAACTTCCACCTATAAATTCACCCGCATTAAAGTCAAGAGTCGTAAAAAATGAATAATTTGATGCAAGAGAAATATATTCATCAATAAAGTTTGGTATCCTTGCTGCCTTTGTTCTTAAAAAATCAAATAAAAAATAACTTTTAAGAATAAAAAATGGTATTAGTAAGTGCCTTAATTTAATTTTTACATTTATAATATTTTCAAGATCTAAATTATTGTTTTTCACATTGATAATAATCGTAACTATATCACAATAGAGTTTTGAAATATTTGATTAGAATAAATTTATTAGAAACCTTACAAAAATAACTAAAAATAAATATACAAAAATAGTTATTACTATTTTTATACTTCTCATATTTACAAAAATTGATTTTAGATTTTATGAATATCCTCCAGGTTTAATTGTTGATGATGCAGAATATTATTACCATGTTCAAACATTAGTTGAAGATTTTGATTTGGATTATTCTAATCAAATGAAAGGGGCAGATTATAGAAATCTCAATAAATTAAATGATTCTCCTGTTCCTGTTCATCCAATAGGGTCTGGAATATTTGCTGCACCATTTGTATTTATTTCAAATTATTTAAGTAATCAAATAAATTTAGATTCTGTAGTATCTTTGAATTATTTTATATATTCTTTAATCCCAATACTTTATCTCTATTTGTCATTAAAAATGATGTTTAAAATTTTTTCTAGTAAAAAAATTGAAATTGATATTATCTATTTAATTATATTGGCTTTAGGCTCTGGTGTTTCATATTTTGCTTTTGAAAGATTCAGCATGAGTCACGTATATGAATTTTTTGGCCAAGTATTAATCTTTTATCTTATATTTCAATTTGAAAATACAAAAAGTAAATCAAATAAGAATTTCCTGCTTTATCTAATTCCAATATTTTTATTTTTAGTTTTTTCAATTCGTTGGAGTAACTATCATGTTTTCATTTCTCCATTCATTTACGCAATAGTATTTGATAAGAAATTAACAAAAAAATTTTTTTCAGTCTATTTTTTTTCTGGGATTGTGACTGGATTGAGCATTTATTACTTTATTTCATATCAACTTTATGGAGTTCTAACTTTCAATCCATCAGATCTTTTTTTACAAGTTGAAAATCGATTGGCAGACAATTATGAAAGATTTTTTCAGCCAGAACTATTTTTTGATAATCTTAAACTTATCTGGGAATCACTTTTAGTAATTTTATTTGGATATGAATTTGGAGTTATATACTTTTCACCAATAATCTTTATTGGATTTCTATCTTTTTTTATTTTTTTGTATAAAAGAAAGTACATACTTTCCTTGACCATTTTCATTGTTAGCTTTGTTCCTTTTATGGGAGTAGTTGTTTTTCAAAATACCGCTTATTCATATGGATACAGACACTTATATTCCTTAACTCCTATTTACATACTTTTTTTAATAAAATTTTTAAATAAAAATTTATTTATTAAACGATATTTAATTGTATTTTCAATTTTCTCAATTATTTCTCAAATCTTTTTTGAAGCCTCTCAAGAAAGTATTTTATATAGTGAATATGTTATAAATTCTTTTGGTCAAGAAACAAAATTCGCTAATCCGGATTATTTACCTGGCTTATTAAAAAGTTTTATAAAAGTAGATTCTTATTTAAATGTTATTTTTACTTCTTTTTTAGGAATACTAATTATTAAAGCTCTTGGATATATCACTCCTCCAGTTGAATTCATAAATAATTTTCGAACACCAAATGAAGATATTATAAGACTGGTTGACAATTCAGAATCAATATCTCTCTTTTTTCTTCTAATTTTATTAAGTTTATTTCTATACATTGGAAACGATATTTTTAAAAAAAGAACTAATTAATTTTTTTTGCAAAAAGCTTCCCAAAACCAATATCATAATCATTAATTAATGTATACAAGTTCAATAGTTTCTTTACTTCACTCAGATTTTTTTCAGTGAGTTCATTTATAAAAATGAACTCAAATTTATTAAATAATTTATCTGTAATTTCTTCTAATACTATTTCATCAACTACTAGGCAGTTTTGATACTTTTTATTTATCTCTAAATCATTTATCTCGGAAAAAGAGCTAATTGCTGAAACTGGTGGGTTACCAGTTGAAGTTAAATAATCGATATCAAAATTTAGATTGTTCGATGTTGATTTTATATGGTAGATTTTTATTTCTTTAAAGTCTGCAATTGCCAGAAGAACAAGTTCTATATTTTGATAAATATTATTTTTCGATGAAAATCCTTGTGTTTCTTTTAATTTATCAGACAATCTTGAATTAATTAATAATAAATTTGAAACTGAAGATTTGAGTGATTCTAAATTTTTATAAGTATCAAACTTTAATATCTTAAATCCGAGTTTTTCAAAAAGTAATTTTATCATTTAAATTATCGGTAAATTACCAATTAGTACTCAACATATTCTTTTTCTTCCTGAATGTCAGAACCATAATATGAATTAATGTTTGACTTTATATTAAATCTCTCATCATTATTTATATAAACAGATCTCGCTAATTCAATAAATTTATCATCAAATATTTTATTTTTTTCATAATTCCTAATTTCATCCTCTATGTCCCATAATCTTTGATTTATTTGGGTAAGTTGTTGCATAAATTTTTCAAAAACTTCATTATCGATTTTTTTATAAGTTTCACCTATTTCATTTAGAAGTTCTAATTCTTTCGTAACGTTAATTAATTTATCTTTGTTTTCAATTTTTCTTTTTTTAATATTAAGTATTGAAATTTTATCAAAAAGCTCTCCAGCTGAAACATCAATTTTTATCATAATAGTAAATATAGTTCCAATTCTTGGTTAATTTCACACTTGCAATAAATAAATCATGAAAATATAGATCTGCATTAGTTTTGAGCCTTTCTACTAAATGTAAAAAACTACTATCAAGACAATGAATTTCTTTTGCTTCCTTAATAACCTCTGAATAAAAAAAAATATTATTAAATAAATCGGACTCTTTTGTTACATAAATTATGTCTTTTTTGTTTTCTATGTTGTATAAATCAAAAGTTCCCAATGAGGATTCATTATGAACTAAAATAAATTCATTTTTAATTTTGAAATAACTTTTTAAATGTTTAAGAAGCTGTTTAGGTTCCTGCATATTTTCTGGGATTGAAAAGTTATTTAGTGAATATGAATATGGTAAATTAATTTGGGAATAGAAAGCTAAATTAAAAGGTTCTGAACCTACATTGTCAAAACCTAACTCAAGAAAATTTATATTTTCTTCTACACCTATGCTTTGACATACTTCATTTAAATATGAATGATCAATTGATCTGTCTAATTTCATTGGGTTTGAAATTTTATGAAGAATTACGTTATGGTTTTGTTTATAAAGGTAACTAAGATTTTCTTCAAGCTTATCTTCAATAATTAAATGAATTTCTTTAAACCTAATACTTAAAAAATTAATTAAACCATTTAAAATTATATGATCACCTAGCCCAAAATGAGTAATGATTCCAATTTTTTCATTTTTAAGTTCATTAATTTTTGAAATTGAGTTTGTTTTAATCATCTACATTAACCTACTTTTTAAGTTTAAACAAAAAATAAGCCTGATTGTGCAATAACATTAGTATATGGTTAAAAATGTTTTTGATTTTTCGTTTATAACTTTATTTTGTTATCTTATATTAAGTAAAAGTCAATATATCGATGTAGAACAATTATTTTTTGATCTTGAAGAAATAAGGATCTTAAGTTTTATTGATGGGGTAAGTATATTTATATTTATAGCTATCTCAGTTTCAATACTTACAATTCTTTTAAATTATATTTTTAAGCCGTTTATTGAAATCTATCTTCAACACTATTTAAGATACAGTTTTTATTTTTTAATTAACTTATTATCAATATCTACAATTTTTATAACTTATAGAATATATGGTTATTCGAGATTTTATTTGCTTTTGTACATATTAGGTTCTTCAATTATATTTTATTTGTCAGATAAAAATTACTATTTAGATAGATTTAAATAATTTTACTTTCCCGTTTTATATGCAACTTTATAAAAATTATCAGAGTCTATATTTATCGTTCTTGGTTCCATCGTACACCTTAAATTAATCCAACACCTATCACCATTATCAGGCTTTATCCAGTTTTCATTTATTTGAACTTCTTGATACTGTGGCTCAATTCTTGGATCAAACAAAGCAAAGTTAGAATTTTCTATTAAATAAAAATATGAATTAATCCTTGGAAGCAACGCTAAAGAAATAATAAATAAACCTAGAAATAGTATGTTTGGAATTTTTATTTTTTCATCTTGAACAGTAAAACCTAGCAAGGCAATTATTGAACATAATATTCCAACAGAATATCTTGGAATTGGTCCATAAAAAACTAGGTAAAGCAAGCTTAAAAAAATAAAACTAAGAATTATTAGTTTAAAATTAAGCTTATTTTTTTTGCTTACTAAAAACAATTTTTTTAAAAGGTAAATTATTACCAAAGAAAAGATAAAATTCAAATATACAGATCTATAGTAATTTGAAAAATCAGAATTTTCAGAATTAAAAAAAGTATTAAACCAATCAATAAATGTTCTGTTAGGATCTTGAAAATATTCCATGAATGCAAAGCTAGTGCTTGTAGTGTATGCCTCAACCCTTTCTGTTGACCCCTTTTCATACCAACTAAAATTTTCAAAACAAGTAAATGTAAGAGGGTAAATTATGCAAGCAGTAGTTAAAATAGATTTTATTGTCCACACAACACCAAAAAAAATTGTTGGAAGCTGTAACTTTAGTAATTTAGAGAAAGTTAATTTCTTTTTTTTCAATTGTAAAAAAATTAAAACAAAGAATAAATAGAAAATAAAAACACCACTTACTTTTAATTCAAAAATGAAAAAAACAATTAAAGATGTGATGGTAATGTCAATATTTGAAATCTCACTTTTTATAATTGAATCTAGAATTACAATACTTAAAAAACAAAACAAAACGGCAACAGCAATATCCTGTTTTCCAATTTCTTGTATATAAAGAAATCCATTACGTCCACCATTAATTCCAAAATTATCTAATAAAGCATAAACTAGTATGAACAGCGATGAATATTTTAGACTATTATTTCTTGATTTAAAAAGTTGAAAATATAAAAACGAAAAGAAAAAATGTAAAAATATTAATGAAAGAAAATGTAAATATATTAATGAATCTTTTAACCACAGAACTGAGGATAAATATTCATATACTGATGACATTCCAAATGGCCAAAAAACATTTACAAAGCCGATAATTAAATTTGACTCTCGAAGCCAATTTTGATGATTTAAATGATAATATGCTGCATCATAGTGAAAGTTGATATCAGATGAGCTGATCAATAAGACAGCCGGAATAAAAATAAAATAAATAAAGTTATCAAGATTTATAAAATTTTGTAATTTTTTGATTTTATATAAGTTTGGTAACAAGAAAAGTGATAAAAATAGATATATGTAAATACTTTTTAACTCAATAAAAAAATTTATAAATATTAATAAATTACCAACTAACACCAGACCAATAATTGGATAAGTAATTACATTTTTTGTTTGTAGAATTTGATCAGGTATTTTTTCGTCTTTTAATAAAAATCTAGCTATTAAAATTACAAAAGATCTTCCAAAAAAACACGTAAGAACAAATAAAAAAATATATTTCAAAAACAGTGTCATGTATATTGTTATAAATTCAAACATTAATAAACCTTGTACTTCCTAATTTATTTCTTCATTTGACTCAACCATTACACCAGAAAGATTAATTTCAAATTCTTTCAATTTTGATAAATAGTATTGAATATTTTTTTCTGATGTCCACCTACTTGGTGAAACTAAAACAGTTTTGAATCTTCTTAATATATCTGCAATTTGTTCATCTAAAAAAAAATCTTCGTATGTGTCAATCCATAACCATTGAACTTTGTCAATAAAATTTACTACTGATTCAACACTTTCATATTTTGAAAAACGTAGACTTAAAAATTTGCCAGATTTTTCAAAATTATTTAATATAAATGGAAATTCAACATCTAAGAGAAAAAAATCGTTTATACCCTTTTCTGTAAAATACTCAATCACACTATCTTCTATTCCAGATTCCTTTATGTTTGCAACAATAAGTTTTTTGTCATAATTTTCCATAAATTCTATAAGACTTAAACTTTTTTTTTGGGGATCATGAGACAAAACTAGATTACCATTTTCACTTCTTATATCAATTTCTATTCCGACATTGCTATCTAGAGAGTCTAATTTCTCTAAAGTATTTACTCTGTGGATTATTGGTATCATAATATGTTATATGACAAATTCTAACAATCATTCAGTAGATAGTGTTAAAAGAATTTTTCCAGCTTTAGCTTTAATAAATGTTATTTTTTATTTGTTTTATACGTTAAAAACTAATCAGTACGAATTGTTATTTGTTGATGAAAGATTGCTCATTGATGATATTTATAATGTATGGCTTTTTGATGATGCCTTTAATCGCTTTCAAAATATCAACAATAATAATTTACAAAATTTACTAATTTTTTTAACAGAGGTGGCGTACGGAGGAGATCTTCGATATGGGAGGTTGTGGTCAAATATTTATACAGTTTTTAGTGGTCCATTTCTATTAATATCTGATCAAGCTTTAATAAGTTCTTCAAGAATATTAAATGTCATTGTATTAACTTTGAGTTTTTATAATTTATCGAAAATGTTCGTAAAAAAAAGTAACTTATGGATATCAGTCCTTTTTTTATATTCACTACCCGGCGTTGAATTTCTTAATCGATTTCCCAAACCAGAAACTTTTGCATTATTATTTACAACATTTGGTTTTTATTATTTACGTAATGATCGTCCGTTTATATCAATTTTCTTTTTTGGGGTAGCATCATTTTTAAAAATAAATTTTATAATAACCCTTTTTATTTGTGTTTTGTATTTACTAACAAAATCAAAAAATAAAATTTTATTTATTTTCAAGTCTTTTATAACAACCTATTTGGCATTAATTTTAGTAAATCCAATTTTGATTGTTCCACCACTCAATATTTTTGGGATTCAAGCCCCTAATTTCTACTTTAAATATTTTGAGTGGATACTATCACAGGGATCATATGGTCAGACAAATATTTTTAGTATTAATTATTTTCTAAACTGGCTTTCAACTCTTGGTAAATTTTATAGTGTTTCCTCTTTTATTGTTTTTATGGTCTTAGTGATCACATTTATCATATTATTTAGATACATATCAAAAAATAAAGATCCATATTCAATACTGTTTATCTCAATTTCATCGATTTATTTTCTTTTTTATATGTTTTTCATTGAAAGACAATTTTTGTGGTATATAAATATACCTATGATCTTTTTAACTCTTACTATTTTTAGAAATTTTGAAATAAAAAAATTTAATATAAAACTACTTTTTACAATGTTTTTTCTTATATTGGGGTTATTTTCAAATATTAACGAACATCTAAATTCAAAAGTATTTACTGCGAATTATAAATATGATTACGAAAATATTTTTACTGAAGAAGATGCGATTCGTTTAGTAGATAATGTTGTTTTAAATATAAGCAATCTCTACGAAGAGAAAAATGATGAAATATTAAATAAAGTATTTTGGAACCCAAATATGTTTATCCCTAGAAATAAAGTTACATATTTTAA
>MDTB01134359.1_pt1 | contig 10555 bp, 11 predicted proteins | sample 811161 | NCBI WGS metagenome assembly MDTB01 (sample SAMN05326650, study PRJNA326480) | marine metagenome | isolation source: seawater | place: Mediterranean Sea | collected 2009
GTTGCTCGCCGAAAAAGAAAATATAAGAGAGGTAACTCTTTTTCCTATGAATCAAAATGCCCAAGATCTTATGATGCAAGCACCCTCTGATATAGAAGAAAACCAATTAAAAGAGCTGAGTATAAAAAAAGATATTAAAAAAAATTAATTTTTTGTCTTTAGATTGATCCTAACATCAGAAAGATCTACTAGTTTTTCCTCATAATTACTTCTAACAAAACCTTTAGAAGTAATATTTTTTACAATTTTTAGAAACTTATCCTCTCCATCTTCTGTATATAAATTTTTTGAACTTGCTATAGATGGAGTATGCGCCAATTCCTCTTTTCCTAAATAAGAAATTGCAAGTTCTCTAAAAACATAATCAAGAATTGACGACGCGCTTAATATTCTATCATTTCCGATTACTTTGCCGGATGGCTCAAATTTAGTATCAATAAATGCATCCACATATTCTTCAAGCGGAACGCCATACTGCAAACCTAAAGATATTGCTATTGCAAAATTATTCATCATAGCCTTAACAAGCTCTCCCTCTTTATTTGTATCAATAAATATTTCTCCAATTTTTCCATCATCATATTCACCTGTATGCAGATAAACCTTATGATCACCAATTTGTGCTTTTTGAATATATCCCTTTCGCCTATCTGGCATTTTAAATCGAGCGTTATTTTTAACATTAAGGTTAGGCTTCTTATCTATTATGTCCTTCTCTGACCTTTTAGTTTGATTAATTGTATTATCAGGTAAAACCTCATTTATTTTATTGTTATTAAGCTTTTGATCTTTTTCCCCACCAATTTTTTTAGTTTTTCTGTTATTAAGCTTTACATCAATGACTTCTACCTTTCCATCTGTTCGCTTATCAATTTTAGATAATTCTGTTTCATCTAAATTGTCTAAAGTATGAACAGTTTTAAATGTGCAAGTATAGTAAGTTTCAACGACGTATTTTTTCATATAATTTATGGAATCTCTTTATTAAGATATATATTAATTGTATAAAGTGTCTATTACTTAATGATACAATTAAAAATTGTGTGGATTTAAAATTTAAAATATGAGCTTTAAAATAATTTTTACTTGGTGGAACAATCAAACTTTTGGAACTTTTTTAAAAACTTTGTTCTTCGGAAAATACGTTGGATCTGACGTTCAAGGAAATAAATATTACCAAAGTAAAAAAAATGAACGATGGGTTATTTATGCTAACAATATAGAAGCGACTAAAATTACTTCAGATTGGTATTTATGGATGCATCATACAGTAGACAAAATTCCAGATAATAAAGCAATCAAATATCCGTGGCAGAAAAAACATTTGGAAAACCAAACAGGGACAAATAATAGTTTTAAACCAGTAAAAATCAATAAAAATAACAATAAAAAAAAATATGAAACCTGGAAATAAAATTTACCAAATTATTATTTTCTTCTTCTTATCTAATTCTTTTTCTAATGCCAATGAGAAGATAATAACCACTCCTTTAATCAACATAGAGAAAATAAAACCAAGTTTTGAGTCTTTAGTTGATGAAAATGAAAATATTTCTCTAAATCAAAATTTAAAAGAAAAAAAAAATATAAAAGATCTAAAACCATCACAAGCAATTTTAATTGGGCTTGATAAAATTACTGCTAAATCCTCAGAGTTAGTTGTAGACCTTGACGAAACCAAACAGTTCGGGCCGTTAGAAATAAAAATTTTAAAATGTGGTAAAGTCAAAGTAAATAACAAGATTGATAGTGTTGCATATATGCAAGTTAAAGATTTGACTAAAAGTGAAAATGAGCAAGTATTTATTTTTAATGGTTGGACGTTTGCATCTGAGCCAAGCTTAACTCCATTTGACCACGCAATTTACGATTTACAACTTTTAAATTGTAATAACGCTTAATAAAATTTCTCTTTTCCTAACCAATTTGTATCGAAATCAGAATTAATAAATTTTTTGTGACCCAGTATCTTTTTATGCAAGTCAATTGTTGTAGTTATGCCTTCTAATACGAACTCATCGAGTGATCTCAATGTTCTTTGAATAGCTTCAGTCCTATTTCTACCTTTGCAAATAACTTTAGCAATTAAACTATCGTAATAGGGAGTAACTTTACAACCTTGAAACACTGAGCCATCGACTCTTGTTCTAAAGCCAGATGGTTGATGACAAACACTTATTGTTCCCGGGCTAGGTTGAAAATCTAATGCTGGATTTTCAGCATTAATTCTACATTCAATAGTATGACCTCTAGGATCAATATCATCTTGTTTTAGAGCAGTATCACCTGTAAAAGAAATCCAAAGTTGCTCTTTTACTATATCAATACCCGTTTGCACTTCGGTAACAGGATGCTCAACTTGAACACGTGTATTCATCTCTAAAAAATAAAATTCCCCATTTTCATATATAAATTCAACAGTGCCAGCTCCTTCATAGTTAATTTGCTCAACCATTTTTACGGTTTTTTCTAAAAGATAAGATCTTTGTTCTTTTGTTAATACTGGACTTGGGGTTTCTTCAATTAATTTTTGGTGCCGTCTTTGAACTGAACAGTCTCTCTCTCCAAGGTGTACAGTTTTATTTTTACCTGACATAATTTGAACTTCGATATGTCTTGGATTTTTGAAATATTTTTCTATATAAAGTTCATCATTGTTAAAAAATTTTTTGGCTTCCGATTTGGCTGTTAAAAATAAGTTTTCCAGCTTACTTTCTTCCTCAACCACCTTCATACCTTTTCCACCACCACCACCAGCTGCTTTTATTAAAACTGGATATCCTATTTCTTTACATATTGACTTTGCCTCAGATAAAGATTTTACACCACCTTCAGAACCTGCAATTATAGGTAAGCCATATTTTTTTGCTATTCTTTTAGCTTCAATTTTATCTCCCATTTTTGAAATTATTTCTGCGCTCGGTCCAATAAATTTAATTCCATGTTTATTTACAATTTCTGAAAATTTTGCATTTTCAGATAAAAATCCATAACCCGGATGAATAGCTTCTGCACCGGTCAAATCGACTGCTGACATTATCGATGAAATATTTAAATAGCTATTTTGTGGTTGATGTGAACCTATACAAACACTTTCATCAGCAAGCCTTACATGCATTGAATCTGCATCCACATCTGAATGTACTGCAACAGTTTTAATTCCCCATTCTTTACATGCTCTTATAACTCTAACAGCTATTTCACCTCTATTAGCTATTAATACTTTTTTAAACATTATTTTGTTTATTTAAGAAGAATTAGAGTTTGACCAAATTCTACTGGTTGCCCATCTTCAATTAAAATTTTTTTTACTTCACCATCTAAAGTTGAAGGAACATGATTCATTGTCTTCATTGCCTCAACAATCATAACAGTTTGACCTTTTTTAATCTTATCTCCAATCTCAACAAATTTTTTAGCGCCAGGCTCTGGAGCTAAGTAAGCCGTTCCTATTATTGGAGATTTTATTCTTACTCCTTCGGTATCATCTGAAGATTTAAGTACTGATTTATTTGCAGATACAACAGAGCTAGTTTTTCCTATCTCTATTCCTTTTGAGGCTTTTGAAACTTTTATTTTAGTTTGACCTTCTTGATATTCTAATTCTGTTAATTCAAATTCTTTGAGGTTATCCACAAGTTCTTTGATTAACTTTTTATCAATTTTCATTTTTCTAAAAATTTACTCATTGCTTTTAGTGACAAGATATATCCTTCTATACCGAAACCACAAATTACTCCTTTAGCCACTTTACTAATTAAAGATTTTTGTCTGAATTCCTCTCTATTATAAATATTACTGATATGCAATTCAATAATGGGAATTTTTAATATTTTTAAAGCGTCGTGAATAGCAACTGAAGTGTGGGTATATCCTCCAGCATTAATTACAAGTCCATCTTGGTCGTTCCTAGACTTTTGAATTTGGTCGACTAACTCTCCCTCAATGTTAGATTGGAATAAAGAGAGTTTGATTTTATTCTGGTTTGCATAATTATTACAATTTTTTTCAACGTCCTTCATGCTAAAATTTCCGTATTGATTTTTTTCTCTTTCACCTAAAAGGTTGAGATTTGGTCCATTAAGAATTATAATTTTATTCATAAAATTCTTTTATTGAATAACTTAATTATGGCAAAAATACAATTAAATGGAAAAAAAGTGGTTATTAAATCAAATTATTCATTGTTCGATCTTTTAAAAAAATACAAATTGATTAATAAAAAAGTTGCTATTGAATATAATGGAACAATTATACAAAAGGTAAATTATAAGAAAAAAAAATTAATAAATAATGATAAAGTAGAAATAGTACATTTTATAGGCGGGGGGGAAGTTGAAAAAAGATATTTTTAAAGTTGCCGGTAAATTACTTAAATCTCGACTTATAGTTGGCACAGGAAAATACAAAAATCTATCTGAAACAGCAAAAGCGGTCAAGGCATCTGGAGCAGATATGGTAACTGTGGCAATCAGAAGAGTAAATATTTTAGATAAAAAAAAACCAATGCTTACTGATTATCTAAACCAAAAAAAAATAATTTTTTTACCAAATACTGCTGGTTGTTTTAGTTCTGAAGATGCCTTGAGAACATTAAGATTAGCTAGAGAAATGGGTGGATGGAAACTAGTTAAATTAGAAGTTTTAGGAGATAAAAAAACTCTTTACCCAAACATGATAGAAACAATTAAATCAACCAAAGTGCTTGTGAAAGAAGGTTTCAAGGTAATGGTTTATTGTACTGATGACCCTTTATTAGCAAAAAAACTCGAAGATAATGGTGCCTCAGCTATCATGCCATTAGCCTCACCAATTGGGTCTGGATTAGGGTTACAAAACAAAATAAATATTTCCATCATAATAAAACAATCTAAAGTTCCAGTAATAGTTGATGCTGGTATTGGTACAGCTTCTGATGCAACAATTGCTATGGAATTAGGTTGCGATGGCGTTTTAATCAATAGCGCAATAGCTAATGCAAAAAAACCAATTTTAATGGCTAAGTCTTTTAAAGATGCAGTTATTTCTGGACGGAATTCTTACCTAGCCGGAAGAATGAATAAAAATTATTTTGCATCTGCAAGCTCTCCAAAAAAAGGGTTGATCTAGGCCTTTTTTTTTCGTCTTACCCAAAGAGTCCTGACCTTCTTTTTTGCTTTAATTTTTTTAGTTTTTTCTTTATTCTTAATTGTTTCCTTATTTCTAATTATTTCTTTATTTTTTCCTTTTCCATCTTTTAGAAATTTGCTTTTAGATTTGTCAAACAGAATAATCTTATTAATATTTTCTATTGAGTTAACAATTTTTTTTGATTTATTAAGCAAATCTATTTTATATTCAGGAATAATAAATTTATCATCTGATAGTATTTTTATTTCATAAGAATATTTTTTTTGAAAATATTTTAGTTCATCAATAAAATTGTTTTCAATGTAAATTTTTACTTTTTCAGGCACATATGCATTAAGAATTTTGATTTTATCAGTAAAAGCTAAATGTTGTACTTTTTTTAAAATTTTTTGCGAAAATGAAGAAAGCGATAGTTGTGTTTCCCATTTAATCGACCCTTCTCGCAATCTTTGTCTTGTCATTTCTAGAAGTCCAAAATTACTTATCCGCCCAATTTGTATCCTAGCTCTATCTTTTCTTATGCTCTCTCTCATTTTTCTTTCAACTTGTCTTCTATTATAAAAATTAATCATATCAATGAAATCTATTACAATTAAACCCGATAGATCTCTCAATTTAATCTGATGAGCTATCTCTACAGCAGCCTCTAAATTTGTATTTAGTGCTGTTTTTTCTATATTTATTTGTTTTGTGGATTGTCCAGAATTTATGTCAATTGAAACTAAAGCTTCAGTAGGATTTATTACTAAATATCCTCCAGATTTTAATTTAACAGTTGGTTCGTAAATATTATTTAATTCTTTTTCAATACTAGCATCATGAAATAATGGTATTTTTCCTCTATATTTTTTTATATTCTTGACATTTTTAGGCATTAGTTCTTTCATAAATTTTTTAGCTTTTTGATATGCCTCATTACCCTCAACGTAAACATTTTTTGTATCGTTATCATAAGTATCCCTTAGTGTTCTTTTAATTATATCTCCTTCTTCGTATACTAAAGATGGTGCGTTAGAATCTAATGCTTTATCTTTTATATCCTCCCAAGTTTTTAGTATATTTTGAAAATCCTTTTCAATTTCTTTTTTAGTTTTATTAGCTCCTGCTGTTCTTACTATTGCTCCCATACTTTTAGGTATTTCTATATCTGTAAGAATATTTCGAATTTTTTGTCTATCAGACGAATTAAAGATTTTTCTAGATATACCGCCACCTTTAGGAGTGTTTGGCATTAAGACCATATACTTTCCTGCCAAAGAAATAAAAGTAGTCAGTGCAGCTCCTTTCTGACCTCTCTCTTCTTTAATAACTTGGATTAAAATTACCTGACCTGGCTTAATGACTTCTTGTATTTTATATCTTTTAATTCCGAAGGAAGACTTAACTTTTTCTCTATACTCTTGCTTATTATTTTCATTTTCAATTTGATTTCCATTAATATCATTCTTTAAATCTTTATTTTCTAAAGGGTTTTCAGACGACGAGCTATCTTGATTATTTTCAATTATTTTATCTTTTAGGTCTTCTCTTATTTTTTCTTCAGCAATACGTATTTTTTCTTTGTCCTCAGACGGTAGCTGATAATAATCTGACTGAATGTCATTAAAAGCTAAAAAACCATGTCTCTCTCGTCCAAAATTTACAAAGGCTGCTTGTAGAGAAGGTTCAACTCTACTAATTGTTGCAAGGTAAATATTGTTTTTAAAATTTAGATTGTTCTTGTCTTCAAATTCATATTCCTCAATTGAACTATCTGATTTAAGAACAATACGTGTTTCATTAGGATGCGAAGCATCGATATATAAATTTTTTTCCATTTTTTAAGAATTCCTTTTAAATTTTTGAATTTTGATGTTTTTAAAATTAACATAAGTTCATTTTATACAATTTTATGTATAAATACATAATTAAATTATAGCGTGCCTAAAGATAGTCAGAATTGTTACTTTAAATAAAATTAATGCTCAAATTTCTCAATTTTTCAATCAAATTTATAATAGTTTTTTTGGCTATATTGATACTAATTATTTTTTCAACTTTATGGTATTTTTCAGTAGGTTTACCTGATTATAAAAAATTATCCAATTATCAACCTCCAATTTCAAGCAGAGTATACTCTGGGAATAACAAATTAATAGCAGAATACGCTATCGAAAAAAGATTATTTATTCCTTACGAGTCTATACCTGAAAAAGTTATAAATGCATTTCTTTCTGCTGAGGATAAAAATTTTTTTAGCCACCCAGGTGTAGACGCTAAAGGAATATTAAGAGCAACAATAAAAAATGTTAAAAATATTTCTCAAAATAAAAGATTAGAAGGAGCTTCAACTATTACTCAACAAGTTGCTAAAAACTTTTTACTTACAAATGAAGTTTCTATAAAAAGAAAAGTTAAAGAAGCAATTTTAGCTTTCCGAATTGAGAGAGCTTATACAAAAGAAAGAATATTAGAACTTTATTTGAACCAAATTTATTTAGGCCAAGGCGCTTATGGAATAGCTGCAGCTAGTTTAGAGTATTTTGATAAATCAATTAAAGAGTTAGATTACAAAGAGAGCGCGCTGTTAGCTGCTTTACCAAAAGCTCCTAGTAAATATAATCCTTATAAATATCCTGATGTAGCAAAATTTAGAAGAAATTTAGTTTTAGAAAATTTAAAAGAAAATAATTTTATATCAAAAAAACAATTAAAAGAATTTAAACAAGCACAATTAAAACTTAAAAAAAGAAATATTGAAATCGTCAATGAAGCAAATTCTTACACCGAAGAAGTAAGAAAAAAAGTAAAAGATATTTATGGATTTGATAAGCTTTATTCTCAAGGATTAAGTATAAGTACTCCACTTAAAATAAATTATCAAATTCAAGCTTTAAAATCTTTAAGAAAAGGTATCGAGGATTATGATCGTAGACGAGGTTGGAGAGGTCCAATTACAAATAAAAATAAGAATAAAGATTGGAAAAAAATAATTGCTAAATATAAACTTGATCCAACTTTAAATTGGTATTTGGCAGAAATTATTTCTCTAAATAATAATGAATTAACATTTCAGATTATTAATAAAAAAAAGAAAAAAATTAAAGGAACTCTATTAGCTAAGAATATAAAATGGTCAATTCCAAAAAAAAAATCTATTCAGGATATTCATAAAATTGGAGATATTTTTTTTGTAAAAAAAGTAAATAATTATTGGAAGTTAAAACAATACCCTAAAGTTAATGGTGGGATTGTAGTTTTAAATCCTTTTAATGGAGATGTGTTAGCTTTAGTAGGGGGTTTTAATTTTAAAACAAGTGAATTTAATAGAGTAACACAAGCAAAAAGACAACCTGGATCTGCATTTAAACCGATTGTTTATGCTGCAGCTTTAGAGAAAGGATTTGCTCCTAATTCTATAATACTTGATGCACCTTTTGTTGAAACTCAGGGAGCAGGTTTAAAAAATTGGAAACCAGAAAATTATGGAAAAAAATTTTATGGACCAACTACTTTTAGAAAGGGCATTGAATATTCAAGAAATCTTATGACAGTAAGAATTGCAAAAACTTTAGGATTAGATGAAATTTTAAATTTATCAAAAAAACTTAACATTTATGATGATATTCCAGAATTATTATCAGTATCGTTAGGTGCCGCAGAAACAACATTAATGAAACTAACATCAGCTTATGCTCCATTTGTGAATGGAGGAAAAAAAATTGAACCAAAATTAATTTCTAGAATTCAAGACAGAAGAGGGAAAACGATTTTTAAAGAAAATATTATAAAGTGTTTTGGTTGTGATAAATTTATAAGTAATAATATTGAATTACCAAAAATAGAAAATAACTACGAAAAAGTATTAAGTAAAGAAACTGCTTATCAAATGACTTCAATATTACAAGGAGCAGTTCAAAGAGGAACGGCTAAAAAATTAAAAGCTTTAAAAGTTCCTTTAGCAGGAAAAACAGGTACTACAAATAATAATTATGATGCATGGTTTATAGGGTTTTCTTCGAATTTAGTTATTGGTGTTTATATAGGTTATGATAACCCAAAATCTTTAGGAAAATTTGAAACAGGATCAAAAGCAGCATTACCTATTTTTAAAGATTTTATTGAAAAAACTTTGTTCAAGGAGGATTTTGATCAATTTCCGATACCGGAAAATATATTTTTGACTTCTTTAAATTATGATACCGGAAATAAATCTACATCTAGCGATAAAAACTCAATTATTGAGGCACTGAAACTAAGAGATATTAACAAAATTGATAATAATAACTTAATTTCAATAACTGGCCGTGATAAAACTGTAAAATTTAGACAATTTTATTAATGGAAAATTTTGAATCTAAACTTTCTATAGCTGAAAAATCCCTAAATAATATTAGGGGGTATCTTTGATAATGAAAATATCGAAAATAAGATTAAAGAATTAGAAGAAATCTCTTTAAAAGATAATTTTTGGAAAGATAAAAATTTAGTAAAGAAAACAGTCAAACAAAAAAAAATTTTTGAAAATATTTTAAGTTCTTATAAAAGATCAAGTCATGATTTGAACAATCTCAAAGATTTGTACAATTTAGCTTATCAAGAAAAAGATGAGGAAACTCTTCAAGATTGTAATAAAAAAATCGTTCAATTTTTAGAAGATATTAAAAAAATTGAAATTAACTGTTTTTTATCAAGCGAAAATGATGATTACGATATTTACCTTGAAATCCATGCTGGTGCAGGCGGAACCGAAAGTCAAGATTGGGCAGATATGCTTCGAAGAATGTATATGAGGTGGTTTGATAAAAAAAAATTTAAATATGAAATTATCAGTGAACATAAAGGAGAGGAGGCAGGTATAAAATCCTCTACTATAAAAGTTGCAGGTAATTATTTATATGGACTAATGAAATCAGAATCAGGAGTTCATAGACTCGTACGTATTTCGCCATTTGATAGTGGAGCTAGACGACATACTAGTTTTGCAAGTGTGTGGGTATATCCAGCTGTAGAAGATGACATCAATATACAAATCGACGAAAAAGATTTAAGAATTGATACTTACAGATCTAGCGGAGCTGGCGGGCAGCATGTTAACACTACAGATAGCGCAGTAAGAATAACTCATATGCCAACAAAAATTGTTGTTCAGTGTCAAAATGAGAGATCTCAGCATAAAAATAAAGAAACTTGTTTTAAAATGTTAAAGGCAAGATTATATGAATACGAAATTCAGAAAAAAGAGGAAGAAAGTCAAAAAGACTTAAAAACTAAAACTGATATAGGTTGGGGTCATCAAATAAGATCATACGTATTGCAACCTTATCAACTAGTAAAAGATTTGAGAAACAAAATAGAAAACACGAATCCTTCAAGTGTTTTAGATGGAAACATCGATCAATTTATTGATGAAGGAATTAAAATTAAAAAATGAAAAAAATAATAA
>MDTB01145650.1_pt1 | contig 10555 bp, 10 predicted proteins | sample 811161 | NCBI WGS metagenome assembly MDTB01 (sample SAMN05326650, study PRJNA326480) | marine metagenome | isolation source: seawater | place: Mediterranean Sea | collected 2009
AGGTATTCCAGTCTTAGAGGCAAATACTCCTTGTCCTGTAAATGGAAGAAATATTAATAATGGAGCTAAAGTAGTAAGCGCTCCAAATATTAACCCTGAAAAATAGCTCATTTTAAAGCCTATTAAAATGAAACAAAAGTAATAGATAACAGCCCAACAAATCGATATATAGTAATGAAAAACCCAACCAAGCAAAACTTCATGCTTAAAGTTAGGCATTTGGGCAATATTTGGGTTGTAAAAAGTGGCATTTTTAAGCATATAATAAGTCCATCGACCGACGATTCCCCAGGAAGGCTCAGGAATACCAATTAGTTTTAATAAATATCCCAATATATCAAGAACTATACAGGAGAAAATTCCAGATATTAAAATGTATAATAAATATTCCAATTTTTTATAAAAATCCCCTTAATTAAGGATAATAACATGTACTTTTTTGATACAATACTACTTTACATATTATTAAAGTTTTTGTTTCTTTTATATAGTTTCCATTAAAATCATAAGTAAAACCTCCTCCTTTTTCTAGCATAAATATGGAAAAATCTTCGCCAATATTCTTAGATAAAAAAGTATAATCATCATTTAAAAGGTCATTTATAGATGCTTCAAAAAAATTCTCAGCATTGGCTGAAATAATAGCAAAAAATAGAAAAATAATTGAAAATATTGCTTTTTTCATTATTTATATTTAATTCATTAAAATTAAAAGAAGAACAAAAATACTAATAAAAAAGATACCAAAAATTAGCATTAATATTCTATTTTTTGTTAATGTACTTATTTTTGTCCAATAATTCATAATTATAAATATTACTATTGGTATTACTAAACCTAATAAAATATATTTTGGCATAAATTAACTTACATTAATTACTTGACTTAATATATGGGTTATATTATAACTAACGATAATTAATTGTTATCAATAGTAATATAATGAATGAACTAATTTCGGATCTTAAATCACTACACGATGAAACTATAAATAATCTCAAAAGCTCTAAATCAAATAATACTATTAGAGCTTATAAAGCTGATTTTCGAGATTTTATGAGGTTTTGTTCGAGGCATAATTTTAAGGCTATCCCAACTGAACCCAAAATAATATCTTTATATCTGACTTATTTGTCAAAAAATTCAAGAATAAGCACTCTAAAAAGAAGACTTGTTTCAATTAGTATGGTACATAAAATTAAAGGACATTACCTTGATACCAAACATCCAGTTATAATTGAAAATTTAATGGGCATTAAAAGATTAAAAGGTAGTATTCAAATTGGTAAAAAACCTATATTAATCAATCATTTAAAACATTTAATTAATGTAATTGATAAAGATACCACAAACGACTTAAAGAAAGCAAGAAACAAAACAATTTTACTGATTGGTTTTAGTGGAGGGTTCAGAAGAGCAGAAATAGTTTCTTTAAACTATGAAGATCTAGAAATAGTGCCTGAAGGCGTTAAAATAATAATTAGAAGATCGAAAACTGACCAATATGGAGAAGGAATGGTAAAAGGCCTGCCCTATTTTACAAATCCTCAATATTGTCCAGTTATTAATTTAAGAAAATGGTTAGAATTATCAAAAATTAAAAATGGCCCAATATTTAGACGTTTTAATAAAGGATCTTTGTTATCTAACGACAGACTTACTGATCAAACTGTTGCACTAATAATTAAAAAATATTTACAAAAAGCGGGATTTGATAATACAAATTTTTCTGGTCATAGTTTAAGATCAGGTTTTGCTACTGTTGCAGCAGAGTCCGGTGCAGACGAGCGGAGCATAATGGCAATGACAGGTCATAAAACAAGCCAGATGGTCAGAAGATATATTAGAGATGCCAATATTTTTAAACATAATGCATTAAATAAAGTAAAGATTTAGTTTATTTTAAAAAATTATCAATCCATATGTCAGAAATATCATTCCAATTATTTTGATGCCTCACATTAAACATTTTATTTTTTAAATTTTTATAAAAATCATCATCATTAAGTAATTTTAAAGTATAATATGCAAATTCCTGTTCATTTTCTGCAATAAAACCTGTCTCATTGTGATTAACTCTATCTCTCACAGAACCAATTCCAAATGTAACAACTGGTAGACACATTTTAACAGCCTCTTCGCAAGTTAATGTGAATATATCAGACTTATGACCTAAGTATGTTAAAGCGCGGTATTCTTTCATCTCATCAATCATTCCAGATCTTGATTTAATATTTCTTAAAAAAATATTATTTTTTTTAAGATTGTCATTATAATTAATAATATTTGGAGTTATATAAAGTTCAGAGTCTTTTGAATATGGGTAAATCCTTTCACACCAAATCTTGATTAACCGATCTAAATTTCTGTTAGATCTTATATTATAGACAACTTTTTTTTTTGGTAGATAATTTATATCAAGATCAAGATTAAGAAATTTCGGATCAACCGCAATAGGAATCATTTTTTTACCATAGTAAGAAGTAATAAAAGATCTCTTTTTGTATTGGTAATTACATAAAGTTACAACTGTTGGTTTATGTTTAAAAAAGGATAAAAATTGTTTTTTTCTGAGAAATTTCTCAAAGGGTTGATTGCTTACAGAAAAAATAACTTTTTTTTTTGCCTCAACATAGTCAAATTGATTACAATCAGATATGGCAATAGCTAAATCGTAAATAACTGATTTATCAATATCATTTTTATTATAATAATAAACATTATTATGATCAATTGGGGTACTGATATTATTACAAAAACTAACCATGTAATTTTTTTTAGCCAAATGCTCAGATAGAAGAATCATAGAAGTTTCTGTCCCTCTAAGAATTTCACCATTTATATCTTTACCAGAGTAAGATAGTCCAGAATTATCAATAATAATAATTTTTTTTTTCAAAATATGTAATTTATTTAAGTAGTTAAAATGTATTAATATTATAATCGATTAATAATTAAACAATTAAAAAAATGAAAAAAAATATAGCAATTGTAATACCACACAAGGGCTTAGGAGATATGCTTTTTCATTACAATTTCATAAAATCAATCTCAATAAAAGAAAAAACAAAAATATATTTATTTGTAAATAAATCTAGTAAAGCTAATCTCCTCTTCAAAAATAATAAATATATTAAAAAAATTATATTAGTAAATTTGAGAAGACCAACTATTTTTCTCTATTTATTAAGAATATTTGAATTATTTTATATTTTAAAAAAATCTAAAATAAATAAGGTTTACTATACTGGAAATAATAAGTGGCATATAATTTCGTTAAGGTTCTTGAAATTTTTTTATAACATTCATTATTTATTTATAAAACAGAGTGATGATTTAATAATAAATAAACTTAACAATTTCCTTAAAGAAAATAGGATTAAAAATAAAAATAATTATAAATTTAATTTACCTACTCTTAGTAAATTATCTAAAAAAAAAATAATACGAAATCATATTAATCCTTCGGTATTTATCAATATAGATACATCTGAAAATCAAATAAAATTAACAAATAGATATTTAATTAAATTAATCGAAAAATTAAAAAAAAATTTTAATACAATATATGTTAATTCTAACCCTAATAATGAAAAGAACATATTACTATTGAAAGGAATTAATATTATTAAAACATCAAAATACAGTGTTAAAGAAATATTTCATATTATTAAAAAATCAAATCTATTTATCGGTACTGAGTCTGGACCTGCTGTTATTGCAAACCTTTTAAATGTTAAATCATATATTTTTTTTAATTCTGATATAAAAAAAGAAAGTAGCTTAATTCCAAATAGAAATTTCAGAAAGTACTATAACAAATTAAAAAATGAAAAGTTATTTAATCCTAAAATAGGTTAATGATTTTTTTAGATATTTTTAAATAACCTAAGTCGGTCAAATGCACTCTATCAACAAACAACCATTTACCGGCATCATTTAAACCTTTTAATTCATAGTTTAAATCCGAGTAACTAATTTTATTCTTTTTACTATTGGTGCTCAAGATATTCTCAAAATTATCATAATAATTTAAGTCAGATATTTTTTGAAGAACATTATGTGCTGTATCGTTTGAACTATCAAGTATATCGAATATTTTAAATTCTTCATCACTTAATTCTTTTTTAAACCAGGAACAAAAAGGCTGTAAGAAGAAAAAAACTTTAAAGCTATATACATTAGAAAGTTTATTCCATAGAGAAAATAATTCATTATAATTATTATTCATTAATTTAAAATCAATCTGATTTGCACAACTGTCTTCTTCTGTAGTATTTTTTTTATTTAAAAAATCTAGAATATTTTTTTTTGGTTTGGAAAAGGCATTTTTGAACTTTTTATCAAAAAAAATATTTTCAAACATCTTATCTTGTCTAATTATATTTAAATAAAGGTCATTTATTCCTGAAATAATTATAACTCTTTTAATTTTATAAAACTTTTCAACATTATTTATAAATAAGATAAACTCTTGTTTTGCATTAAAAGCAGTTGCTCCATAATTTATAAAAATTTCACCAGTTTCTAATGATAATAATGACGAAATTGTTTTTTTATCACTGGTAGTTCCGAAACCAAAAGCTAAAGATCCGCCTATAACTATGTTAACCTCTTTCTTATTTATAATAATTTCTTTGTTACTAACGAATTTATTATTAATATAATTCAGCCTAAAGCCATCTATGTCAGTGTTTACACTCTTAGAAGCAAATTTATCTTGATTAAAAAACATAATATAAGGGCGATATACACAAGATAAATTATCATAATCTCTCATTTGTGGAGTTATATGATACCTATCACGAATATTGGACATTATTACCAAAGAGGATAGATATCTTCTTTTTGTTTTTTCTTTAATTTTTTCTTTTTAAAATAAATAAACAACACTAAAAAAATTAGCAAAATAATTAATACAATTTCCATACAGTAATAATAATTAATTTATTCTAAGTGTAAAGTTATAAATAAAAATAGTTTTAATAATGTTACTAATCAAATAATTTGTAATTAACATTTTTTTTAATTCTCCAACCTGTATTATATAACTTTTTATTTGATCCAACAATTCCATTAAAATATTTTTTTTGAAAAATAATTTTTTTATTTTTTTTGTTTAGATATTTAATAATATTTATCAAATTAAATTTTTTCCCTGAACATATATTAAAATCTAATGACAATTTATATTTAACCATATGCTTTAATGCACTAATAACATCTTCTACATGTATAAAATCTCTAAAAGTATTAACTTTATTAAAATATATTAATTGATCTTTAATTTTTAATTTTTCTTTAATATCTTTAATGAAGAAATTTTTATTTGACTTTTTATCGTAAAAATTAAAAATTCTAGCAATACCAACACTATATTTATAGCTTAATTGATTGTTAATAATTTTTTTTTCCATTAATAATTTGCTCATACCATAAATACTATTTGGTTTTTTAACAGATTTTTCACTTAATTTTAAATTTGTTTTTTTAAAAACGTGTGAAGATGAAATTGACAAAAAATATTTAAAATTTTTTAAATTGGCATTATTTATAATATTCATTATTTTTATAACGCTTTTGTAGTTTGTTTGAAAAATACAATCTTTAGATTTTGTTGAATTCTTTGATGAAGTTATAGCGGCAAAATTTACGAAGCAATTAATTGATTTATTTTTTTTTATCCATTTTTTAAAAGCTATATGATCGTTAATATTTTTGTTATAGATTACAATTTTATACGAATTAGTTTTAATAAATCTTTTTGCTAATGTACTGCTTGGTGCCGAAATCCCTAGAATTAATTTATTTTTCATACAAATTTAATTCATGTTCGATCATTTCATCAATCAATGAATTAATATTATATTTTGGTTTCCATTTAAGTATGTTTTTTGCTTTACTATAGTCACCTTTTAAGTAATCAACTTCTCCAGGTCTAAAATACTTTTTGTCAATTTTAATTATTATCTTATTTGAACTTTTATCAATTCCAATTTCATTAATCCCCTTTTTTTTCCAGATTAGATTTATTTTTAATTTTTTGGCACATAAATTTATAAATTTTTTTACACTTATTTCATAATTTGTTGCGATTACCCAGTCTTCAGGTTTTTTAAATTGCATTATTTTCCACATCGACTCAACATAATCTTTTGCGTGTCCCCAATCTCTTATTGCATATAAATTTCCTAGAGTAAGAATTTTCTGTCTTTTAAGTTTTATTCTAACCAAACCCTGAGCAATCTTTTTAGTTACAAAATTTGGTCCTCTACGTGGTGACTCATGATTAAATAAAATACCATTACAAGCAAAAATTCCATATGCTTCACGATATAGTATTGTTGTGTTGTGAGCAAAAACTTTTGAAACTCCGTAAATAGACATAGGATGGAATTTTGTATTCTCATTTTGAGAAATACTTTTTGATTGTTTACCAAACATTTCTGAACTTGAAGCTTGATAAAATTTAGTTTTGTATAAATTTAAAGATTTTATAGCTTCTAAAATTCGAAGTGTACCAAGTGCAGTTGAATTTGCTGTGTATTCAGGAATATCAAAAGACACTCTAACGTGACTTTGAGCAGATAAATTATATATTTCATCTGGTTTTGTATTATTTAAAACATTAAAAACACTACTGCTATCTGTAACATCTCCATAATGTATAAAAAAATCTTTATTTTTAAAATTTATACTATCAAATAAATGATCTATTCTTTGAGTATTAGCACTTGATGACCTTCTTTTAATACCGTGAACTATATAATTCTTTTTTAACAAAAATTCGACTAAATATGAACCATCTTGACCTGTAATACCAAAAATCAAAGCTATTTTTTTTTTTCTTTTCATTTTACTTATCCCAAATATATTTTTGCTTATCTTTAATGTCTAAAGTTTTATTAAGCATGTATTTAGCAACAATTGTTGAATTAAAATATTTATGATACTTATTTCTTCCATTTTTTGCTATTAATTTTCTTGATTTATCATCTTTAGAATATTTATTTAATTTCTCTATTAAATCGTTTTCAGAATTATAAAAAATCATTTCTTTATTAGAAAAAAAGTCCTGATAATGAGTATCTTTATGGATAAAGGTTAATAAACCATTTCCAATTAATTGAACAATTCTATCACTACTATAATATTTTACTGGCTTTCCTCTGCTTAAATTAATGCCCATTTTAGAATTAGAAATGACATTAATAAACTCATCACCCCAAATAGGTTGGTTATCATTAATTCCATATAAATCGTATTTTAAATTTGGTGTTTTGCTTTCAATTTTTTTTATAAATTTTTCCCGCTCATCAATTTTTCCTTTTTTTAAAACACCCCTGTGAACTCCGTGGCTCATTGCAAAAAAAATATCATAAAAACAATCATTTTGATAATTTTTCAATGTTTCAAAAGATAAATCACAAGGATTTGGGATAAAAGACGAATTTTTAATATCAAATTCTAAATCTTGAGGAGATGTTGTTAAAAAAGTCGAGTCTATAAGATCTATATTATTTAGAATTCTATCTTTATTTTTTTTATGATCTGGACCTTTCTTACTTAATGGATCAAGAAACCATTGTAAAATTTTGATATTTTTATTTTTACCCTTTAAATATTGTAAAGTTTCCAGTGAAACTTTATCAGCATGTCCAAGAACAACTATATCAGGTTTAAAAAAGTTTGAATTACTTATTATATGCCTTTCTAAAGACTTTGATCCGGATGGATCTCTAAAAGATTTAGAAAAAAATGTTATATCTCTATCACTTATTGAAAGGACATTGTGTCCTAATCTTGTAAAACCGTTATTAATTCTTTTACCTGTGTTGTAATGGAGTCTTCCAAAATGTCTTTGATTAAAATTTGTTATGTGCAGTATCTTTAATCTATTGTACTCAGATTTGTTTAAATTTATTTTTAAGTCAAGCTTTTTTCTGTATTCATCAATTTTTGAATTTATATATTCATGCGTTAGATAAAAATTATTATGAGTTTTTTTTTGTGAACTTAATAGTTTTTTTTCATTTTTAATAAAACCCTCAAGAATCTTATAAAGATAATCTGGAGATAATTTATTTAGAATTATGCCATTTGTAACGGTTTCACTTAGCCCTCCTCTATTACTCACAATTGGCAAACATCCATTCGCAGAAGCTTCAATTCCTGCTCTACCTAGAGGTTCCTCCCATCTAGAACAAGTTACAGATATTTTGGCAATTTTATAGTATTTGATTACTTCAGAATGAGTTTTAAAACCCTTAAGTAAAAATCTTTCATGATTAAATATAATTCTTTCTCTAGGCTCATCACCAATAATTATAGCTGACCATTTTTTATATTTATTAAGAATCTTAATTACAGCATCTCCGAAAATATCATAACCTTTTGATGAATTCAATTTGCCTACAAAAATTAAATAATTTTTTTTATTATTAAAGTTGATTTTATTTTTTTTTGCAGAATGAGGTATGATTTTTATTTTGTGGATATATTTGTTAGAGTTAATACCTTTTAAAAATTGCTTCCTCAACCAATCACTAATAAATATAATATATGAACATTTTTTTAAAATAAATAATCTTTCTTTTATAGACTGAGAACCCCTAATATTTAGTGGGTCGTTGTGAAAATACATTGCAAAATTTGTGTTAATTTCTTCTTCTAAAATATATTTTAAATAACTTGGCCTATTATGAATTTCAATTAAATCAGAATTTTTTACTGAATTTAATTTGGTGAAATTTTTAACATAACTATAATTTTTGCTGGAGAATTTGTTATCATTTATTTTTAAATTATAATAATTTGAAAAATTACTTTTAAAATTTGTATTACCATAAATAGTTATATTTTTTTTAAATTTAGATATAGATGTAGACTCATTAACAAATAAAGAGACTGCACCTGCATATAATGGTGAATAATTTTCCTTAAAAGGTAAAAGTATTGAAATTTTCATTTTCTAAATATCTTGTTTTGATTTCTTTTCTTTTCTTATAATTTTTTTTTAGCTTGTATTCCTCTATCATAGCTAATTTCCTTGAATTATAAGATTTTTTATAAATAAGAAACCATTTATTCCCCTTTGTAAATTTAGCTCCTTTTGAGCTATTATGCAGTTTTAACCTTTCGGATACATTTTTTGCATATCCTACATAAGTGTAAATTTTTTTACCTTTTTTGGATATTATCAAATATACAAAGAAACTCATTAAATTCAATTAATATAAAATTTTAATTTATATAAAATAAAATATATAAACAGTCAAAAGTATATAATTATGTTTGCAAGAAAACTTATAAAACAAAATAAATTCAAAAGATTTTTGCTTAGGCTTCTAGATATTTATGCTTATGATAAAGAAACTTTGAATATAGTGAATCCCGATTATGAAAATGATGGAAAAAATTATATTGAATTTAATAACAAGTCATTTAATTTTTCTAGAGGGTATTTAGATCTAGCAAGAAAAATTAATCAATTAGATATTTATTTTAGATATTCACCTGAAAATAATCTATGGAATTCAACTGATAGATGGAAAAGAATTATTCCAAATATTAATAAAAAAACTTTAATTTCTGTTTGTTTAATAAGTCTAAATAAAGCAATTGAAAATTTCTTAAACAAAAATTCATTAAATGTTAAATTACATTTAATCGCGGATAATTCAAATCAGGAATTTGACAATCAGATAATGAAATTAATTAATACAAAAAAAATTGACGTTATTAAGCATAATTCAAAAATAAAAGGAAATAGAGGATCATATTTAGAATGTTGTGATCAAGCAGAAAACGCTGAGGATTTAATATTTTTTGTTGAAGACGATTACCTTTTTGAAGAACATAGTATTAACGAATGCATGTTAACATATTCTAGAATTAGCTCACTTTTAGAGACCGAAATTATCTTGTGCCCTAGCGATTATCCTTTTTTTTATGATTCACTTTACAAGACTTCATTGTTTATTGGTAATAAGCATAGATGGAGAAACGTAGGAGAAACATTATTAACATTTATGTTCTCAAAAATAATTTTTAAAAAATACAAAAAAGAAATAAGAGAAGTTGGTGAAAAAATAAATGACCCTTTTGAAAAACCTTTACACAGTATTTATAAAAAAGCTATATGTTTAGCACCAATAAATTCCTTGAGTTATCATATATCAAGATCTGTGCCAGACATCGACAATGATTGGAAGAAACTATGGGAAATTAATTATGCTAGATTACTAAAATTGAAATCTTAATGAGCAATAACAGCCAAAAGCAATAAAGCAACAATATTAGTAATTTTTATCATTGGATTTACAGCAGGTCCAGCAGTATCCTTGTAAGGGTCACCTACAGTATCTCCTGTAACTGCCGCTTTATGAGCCTCAGACCCCTTTCCCCCAAATTTTCCATCTTCTATATATTTTTTTGCATTATCCCATGCTCCACCACCGGCGGTCATAGAAACAGCAACGAATAAACCTGTGATAATAACACCCAATAGCATTGCACCAAGTGAAGATAATGCTGCAACTTGACCACCAATAAA
>MDTB01229380.1_pt1 | contig 10555 bp, 9 predicted proteins | sample 811161 | NCBI WGS metagenome assembly MDTB01 (sample SAMN05326650, study PRJNA326480) | marine metagenome | isolation source: seawater | place: Mediterranean Sea | collected 2009
AATATATCTATCGTGACTTAGGCCGTGAGCCAACTGGACTGATTCCATCAAACACCCCTTTATTTGCTGCCCCGGATAATCTCATAAGCTTTGACTTAGAAAAGTCTAATAAATACATAAAGCAATCAGGTTTATCAAACAAAGAGATCAACATTGACCTTTCCTATGTTTCTACTTCTGAAGAGTATCGATTGACCGCACTAACTATGTTTGATAATTTGAGAAAAGTTGGTATAAACACAAAACTTAAACCAGGGTTGTGGTCAACAAATTGGGAAAAAGCAAAAAATTTACAAACTGCGCCAAATATTATATCTATGGCATGGTGGCCAACATATGCATCCCCATCAGATTGGTTCTTTGGTTTATATGAAACGCAGCAAAACCCGTTATTTAATTTATCTTATTATAGCAACCCAGAAGTCGACTCATTAATAGCCATAGCCTGGGAACAGGAGGCGACAAACCCGCAAATAGCAAAAAAGCACTATAAAGCAATTCAAGAAAAACTAATTGATGATTGTGTGGTTATTCCCGCATCAGACTTGAGCGTTCAATCGGTTTCTAGATCAGACATCCAGGGACTTAGGGCAAACCCAGCATACTCCACCCTTCTAGTCTATAATCTGCAAAGAGAAAATGATTAAATATTTTCTTCAACGATTGCTTATGATGGCGGGGGTGATTTTTGTTGTAGCAACAATCACTTTTTTCATTGCTCACTGGCTTCCTGGAGACCCAACCGCATTATGGGTTGGGTCACACCCAACAGAAGAACAATTAGAAGTTGCGAGGAAAGATCTAAATCTGGATAAATCTTTGGGCACACAATATATTAACTATATAACAAATATTTTGCAGGGTGATTTGGGGGTATCATTGCGGACAAAACAGCCAATAACAACAGAGCTATCAAGCCGTTTTTTTGCAACATTTGAACTAGTCAGCGTTTCCATGTTTTTTTCTGTTTTAATTGCTTTTCCTTTAGGATTAATTGCTGCATTAAAAAATAACACAACCGTAGATATATTGATACGAGGATTAGGCTATGTGGGTCTTTCTATACCTGTGTTTTGGTTAGGAATGATTCTTCAAATTGTTTTCTTTGCTTGGATTGGTTGGTTCCCTCTTCAAGGAAGATTTTCAACCGATATATATATGAATGCTGATTTAATTATACACACAGGTTTTATATTGTTTGATACACTTATTTCGGGCGAATGGACTTTATTTATTAATGCTGTTCATTACATATTTTTACCCGCGATAACAATGAGTGTGGCGGTAATGGGTATCATCATTAGAATATCTAAATCCTCTTTAGCAGATACAATGAAAGAGCCCTTTTTTACTACATTATTATCCTTTGGTTTTACTCCACAGCAGGCGGTGGTGGGCTCTGCGTATAAGAACACGCTTGTTCCTGTTTCAACTATTGTGGGTTTAAGCTATGGAATGATGCTTGGTGGTACATTCCTTATTGAATCAATATTTGATTGGCCAGGCCTTGGTCAATTTGGTGTTTTATCTATATTAACAGGGGATTTTCCAGCAATCGTTGGATTAACATTAATTTATTCCATTAGTTATGTGTTGATAAATTTTTTGATTGATATGCTATATCTAATTATTGACCCTAGAACGATATGATAACATGAAGAGTTTTTTCATATTTGCTCAGCATAAAAACACTACGATATTTTCTATATTGTTTTTATCCACAGTCATTCTATTCGCTGTGCTCATCCCTTTTTTATCTCCCTATTCCGATGATTTAAGGGGCGCAGTGCATCTTGAAATAAACAACCAAGCGCCATCATTATCTCATTTTTTTGGAACAGATGCCGCTGGTAGAGACATGTTTACATTAACCCTCCGGGGAGGGCTAGTATCCATTCGAGTTGCCATCAGCGTGGTCTTCATGTCAATTGCACTTGGGGTGCCCTTAGGTCTTGTTGCGGGCGTTTCTGAAAAAAGAGTAGATGAAGTTATTATGCGAATATGTGATGCATTTCTTTCGTTTCCTCCTTTGGTTTTACCAATCGTAATTGCTGTTGCATTAGGGGGGTCATTAAACAGTGTAATTGTTGGAATTTCTATATCTTGGTTTCCTTGGTATGTAAGAATTGCCCGCGCACAGGCAATAACAATAAAATCTTCCGACTATGTTCTGATATCAAAAAGTATGGGCGGATCATTATTCCATATCGTAACAAAACATATTTTACCAAACAGCATTAGCCCAGTAATTGTTCAGGGAAGCATTGATGCTGGGTATGCCATTTTGACTGTTGCCGGATTATCTTTTATAGGCCTAGGGGCAGAGCCACCTTTGCCCGAATGGGGATTGTTAATAACAGCATCGCGAGCACAATTTCTTTATCATTGGTGGGTGGTTGTCTTTCCTGGGGTTTTCATTCTACTTACAGTTCTTTGTTTTAATATAATTGGCGATGATTTGCGAGATTATCTAAACCCGAAAATTGAAAACAACTAAGATGTTATTATCACTACAAAACGTTAGTTTAAAATCATATAATCAAAATATTGAAACAACATTTCTTGATTCAATTAATCTGGAGATTGAATCGGGTGAAGCTGTCGGCCTTATAGGTGAAACAGGAAGTGGAAAAACCATGTTAGCCTGGACTATTCTAGATCAGCTTCCGGTTTTAGGTTGTGTCATAACTGGAAAAATATTTTTTAAGAACAAAGACATGACAAATAATAGAAGCAGATTAAAAGGACGCGAAGTTTCTATGGTCTTTCAAAACCCAATGCTTTCCCTAAACCCAATACAAACTATTGGAAAACAATTTTCATTGATTGTTATGAAACGGTTTGGTGTAACAAAAGAAGAGTCTTTGATAATAGCAAAACAATGGTTAGAACGTGTATATCTAAAGAAAGAAATTGATATTTTAAATCGGTACCCACATCAACTTTCAGGTGGACAGATGCAACGAGCAATGATTGCAATAGCAATGTCTATTAAACCCAAACTATTAATTGCCGATGAGGCTACAACAGCCCTAGATGCAAACCTGCGCGAAGAAATCCTTCACTTGATTAACGAGTTGCGAGTACAAAACAATATAAGCACGCTGTTGATCTCACACGATCTGCTATCAATAAAGAAATACTGTGATAAAACAGCCGTAATGAAAGCTGGAAGTATTGTTGAGTTTTCCGAAACCGATATACTGTTTAATAAACCAAAAAACAGTTATTCTAAATCATTAATTCGGAGTCTCAAGTTAATTAAACCAAACAATTCTAATGATGAAGATAAAAAACTTACCATTTGCTCAATAAATAATTTATATAAGAGCTATGCTCATTCAAGTAAACAAAAGAACGTATTAAAAAATATAAATCTTGATATATATAAAAATGAAATCCTTGGAATTATTGGTGAATCTGGAAGCGGAAAGTCCACGTTAGCAAAAATATTGCTGCAAATTATTCATCAAGATAAGGGAGAGGTTTCTGTTCTTGATGAAAATGGAAACATGACGATCCACAATAAGCCAAACAGGCGCCTAAGTGCAGTTTTTCAAGATTCATTAGGCTCTCTAAACCCGCGCATGACAATTGTTGAAATATTAATGGAGCCAATGGAAATTTCTGGGGGTCTTGATTTATCCGGCATGAATGATAAGTTAAATAATTGTATTGAAAAAGTTGAACTAAGCACCAATTTATTAAGCAGATATCCGCACACGCTCTCCGGTGGGCAGCGTCAACGTGTTTCCATTGCAAGAGCCCTAATACAAAACCCTTCCTTGCTAATTTTAGATGAACCAACGTCTGCTTTAGATATAAAATCTCAACAGACAATCCTTGATTTATTACAATTCTTAATAAAGGATGACAATCTTACAATTTTATTAATTTCACACGATATTAGAATCGTTATGGAAACTGTGGATCGATTAGCTGTATTATATAAAGGAGAAATAATAGAGGAAGAAGACCCATATACTATTCTTAACCACCCAAAACGCCGATACACAAAAAGCTTAATTACGGCAGAGTATAATATTGTGTCATAATGTATAATGAATAATAAGAGAGTAAAAACGAGTTTAAACATTGCATCCGTTCAGATGCACATGACGCAGAGCCAAGATGAAAATCTTAAGACGATGGAGCAATACTTACAGCACATACAAAAAACATTTCCCCAAATTGACATGGTTGTATACCCAGAATTGTGTGCTATGAACATTGGCAAAGAAATGAAAAAAGATGCTCAAGAAATTCCAGGGCCATTAACAGATATTTTTTCATCATGGGCAAAACAGTATAACTTATGGATAATACCAGGCAGCATGTATGAATTATCAGATCAAAATATTTATAATACATCAGTCGTTTTTTCTCCAAAAGGAGAAATGGAGGGTTTGTATAGAAAACGATACCCATGGAGACCATATGAAAAAACAACTTGCGGTTCATCCCCTTTTGTTTTTAGCCTAGATGGAATAGGGAACATAGGTATAATGATTTGTTATGATATATGGTTTCCAGAAGTAGCAAGAGACCTCATTCATTTGAACGCAGAACTTATTATTGTCCCAACAATGACAACTACAGGAGACAGAAAGCAAGAACAGATAATATCACAAGCAACAGCTATTACTCAGCAGAGTTATGTTGTGTCTTGTAACGGTGTTGGATATGGCGGGGTGGGGGGCTCTCAAATAATTGATCCAGAAGGAGTGGTGTTACAAAGCAATGGAGAGGGGCCTTGTATACAAACATGTGTGATTGACTTTGAACATGTAAGAAAAATCAGAGAGATAGGCGTTGCTGGTGTTACAAGACCTCTGGAGGCGTTTAAAGATAACCCCCAAACGTTTTCAGTGTATAAAAAGTAAGTTTTGTAAGTGTTATTAAAAACATTGAGCAAGTATCAGCTTTATCTTTCATGATTCATAAACTACACACCATGTTTTTGTTGCTAACATTAAGTGTTTCAATTTTACTAGCGCAACCACAATGGGAGACAGCAATATATGCAGAAGACACATGGAGTTATTTTGTCGGAACAACATCTCCACCAGAAAATTGGAATCAGTTAAACTTTGATTCAAGCAATTGGAATACAGGGCAAGGAGGCTTTGGGTATGCAGATGGCGATGATAACACAATTATAACTAATACATTATCAGTGTTTTTCCGTAAAAATTTTAACGTCATATCTCTGGATGAAATACTATCTTTAGCCATACACGCAGATTATGATGATGGATTTGTAGCATACATAAATGGAACTGAAGTTTTACGATCTGCGAATATGGGTGAGCCAGGATCACAGGTTACATATGAACAAACTACCGAAACAGACCACGAGGCAGTAATGTACCAAGGGCAAGCACCAGAAGCGTTTGTTTTATATCCTAGCGATTTTGAAGATGTTCTATCCACAGGAGAAAACGTTTTAGCCGTACAGGTGCACAATGTCAATACAAACTCTTCTGATATGTCTAGTTTGTTTTATTTATCATTTAAACTAAGCGAAGGGTTGTCATACTATGGAGAGACACCAGAATGGTTTTACATTCCGACAGATTTTTCTTCATCGCATCTCCCAATAATAGTAGTGAATACCAACGGCCAAGAAATACCTAATGAAGAAAAACTCACAGCCCACATGGGAATTATTGATAATGGCCCAGGAGTAATAAACTATCTATCAGACCCATATAATCACTATGATGGTTTTATTGGAATTGAAATACGCGGATCTTCAACAACGTGGTTTCCAAAGAAACAGTTTGCGGTTGAAACAAGAGATAGCGTGGGTGAAAATAACAACGTTTCTCTTTTTGGTATGCCTGAAGAGAATGATTGGATATTTAATGCACCGTACACAGATAAATCACTAATGCGCAATGCAATCATTTACACAATGGCTAGAGAGGCGGGAAAATATGCATCAAGGTCACATTATTTTGAATTGGTGGTTAATGGTGACTATAGAGGACTGTATGTGATGTTTGAAAAAATAAAGAGGGATAATAATAGAGTAAATATTTCTAAACTAGAGGCAGAAGAGGTTTCAGGGGATGATATAACCGGTGGATACATAATTAAGGTTGATAAGTGGGATGGAGAAAATATTGGCGGTTGGCACTCTGAGCCACCATTGGATTCATATGGGGGTTTCTATTATCAATACCATTATCCTAAACCAGATGAAATTGTCTATGAACAACAGCAATATATAATGAACTATATGGATACCTTTGAACAGATAGTTTTAAGCGAAGACTTTGCAAATCCAGAAACAGGATACCCCAGCATTATTGATTGGGGGTCCTTTGTTGATTTTTTTATTATGCAAGAAATAACAAAAAATGTCGACGGTTACAGGCTGAGCAGTTTTTTACATAAGGATAAAGATAGCGAAAGTGGCCAATTAGTTGCAGGGCCCATTTGGGATTTTAACCTTGGGTTTGGAAATGCGGACTATTATAATGGCTGGGAGCCAGAAGGCTGGCAAGTAGAAGCAGATTTACCTCTTGATGATTTTAGTATTCCATATTGGTGGGGTATTATTTGGACAGATCAAAGTTTTCGATGGTCAGTGCAGCAACGATGGAACAACCTAAGAAACAATTCTCTTTCTAATGCCTCAGTACATTTACTAATAGACTCTTTGCAAGCTCATATAGGTGAAGCTGCAGAAAGAAATTTCGAACGTTGGCCAACGTTGGGAGAACACGTTTGGCCTAACTATTATATTGGTCAAACATATCAAGATGAAATAGACTATCTAAGAAGCTGGATTATAACGAGAATGGAATGGATGGATAATGAGTTATTATCTACACAAACAGAAATGAGCTTAATTCCCGAAAAATTTTCTATGAATCCTTTATATCCAAACCCCTTTAACCAATCTGTATCAATAAAGTATAATATGCCGCTAGATTCAAGAATTACATTAAATATTTTTAATATTAAAGGCCTTCACATCAACACACTATTTAACGGTAAGAGCCGTGCTGGTACCCATTCAATGTCTTGGGATGGGTTAGATAAATATGGAAAGGTTGTTTCTAGTGGCACGTATATAGTGCTATTACAAGCAAACAATTTTATATATAATCAACAGGAAAATGTGAACTACATTTGGGATGATTATAAAGAGGCAAGAAAAGTAATTTTAGTAAAATAATAAGGAGAACACATGCAAAAAGGGAGTGTAAATAAAGTTATACTAGTTGGCCACTTAGGGGGAGATCCTGAAAGCAGATTTACCCCAGGTGGTACCGCTGTTGCAACATTTAGCGTGGCAACCAATGAATCTAGAAAAAATAGCGAGGGTAATTGGGAGGACCACACAGAGTGGCATCGATGCGTATTGTTTGGGAAGCAGGCAGAGTTTGCTGGAGAGTATGTAAAAAAAGGGCAAATGGTGTATGTGGAGGGCAGGCTGCAAACACGGTCCTGGGAAGACAAAGAAGGGATGAAAAGATATTCAACAGAAGTGGTCGGAAATGCTTTTACAACGCTAGGGCGTCGCAACACGGAAAGCGGAGGCAGCCAATCTTCGCCACCATCAAACGATGATGACTTACCGTTTTAATAAATAATTAGTTATATAATATTGTAATGAGTTCTGTACGAACGAAGCTGGATTCTTACAAATTATTACCAAAATGGGTTCGGTATCTATCAAGTTATTTGAATCTTTTGCTATGCACCGTTTTATTAAAGCCCAGAGTATATGGAAGAAATAATATTCCTAAAAACGGGCCATATATTATAGCAATAAATCATTTCCATATATTTGACCCAGCACTTGTGGCATATGCAATACGAAAGCCTATAAGCTTTCTCGCAGCAAGCGACCAAGATATTAAATGGGATGTCATAGTTGCAGGTAAACTTTATGGTTTTATTCCAACCAACAGACAGAAGCTAGCTCCATCAACAATTAAGATAGCAGTTCAAGCTTTGCGAAATGGTGAAATATTAGGAATATTCCCAGAAGCAACTACAGGGCCCGCGCTGCGAAAGCCAAAAAAAGGGGTTACATATCTTTCATTAAAATCTGATTGCAAAATACTGCCCATGAGCGTTGTTGGCTTGGATAAAGATATATGGCACAAGTGGTTTAAAGGTATAAGACCTCAGGTGAAAGTCAAAGTTGGAATTCCATTTTCTATTTCACGTGATCTTCCATCTGACCGAATCAACCGCCAAAACCAATTAGCTGAAATTGGTGATGATATCATGCGGAATATAGCAGCACTGCTACCAAGAAAGTTTCATGGCGAATACGCGAATGACACAAAATGATTTAATTCTATATCAATTAATTTGTATTATTCTTGATCAATAAAAGCAACCCCGCTGCTATAATTATTCCACCAATAAAAACATGGGAAGTAATACCTTCATTAAACAAAACAAAGGCAAGAATAGAAGCGATTATAGGCTCACCAAGGGGTATGGATGCTAAGATTGTGGGAGAAACATATTTTATTGAGTAGCTAAATATGGTATGACCTATCAACGTAGGAATAATTCCCAACATAAATAACCAAAAATAATTTTCTATACTATAGTTGAATATGGAATTATTTAACGATAAAGAAGAAATCAGAAGCACAACAGCCGATACAGTAAATAAATTTTTTGTGTAAGGAAGAACTCCGATATCTTGTCTGGCTTTTGAACCAATCAGAAATACTATACCCAAAAATACTGCAGATATAATAGCCATAGCATTGCCAAGTCCTTCACCGCTAAATTTTCCTAAATTACTTCCCTGTACAACTGTACATCCAATAAAAATTATTATTAAGGATATGGCGCTAAGAGTATTTATTCTTTTACCATAAATCATTCTCTCAATTAATAGCGTAAACGCAGGTGCAACTATTCCTAAAACAGTTGTGTTTGCTATAGAAGTTAGTTTCAAGGCTCCAAACCAAAAGATAAAATGCATCGCTAGAGATGCTCCTGCTAAATATACTAATTTTGTATTATTAGAGCTTTTCGAACTATGTGAAAAAACCCCAGCGTAGATCCATAAAACTGCGCTCGCAATTGCCATTCTCCAAAAGGCTATTACAGCAGCAGGGACATTGGGTAATAGTTTCGCAATAACCGGGGATGTAGATATCGCTATTAAACCAACGATAAGTAGTGGGTAAATCTGCTTGTTTAGCACGCTATTGATCAATTATAGTATACAGCTTTGGAACACGAAAGCTATCTTTATTTAAAGGCTCAATATTAAGCTCCGTTATCTCGAGCTCCATTACGAAAGTTGGGGTTAATTCACCTTCTTCAAAAGTTTGAATTATAGCTTTAATTATTTCACCACTAATAGGAGGCAGCTGATGCTTGATGTTTTTGGATTTCAGCATCATATTTGAAAACCCACCACCAAACGTTGCTATCATTGTATCTGGTCTGCCAAGATACATCTGTAATGATTTATTTAATGAATCTGCAAGCCTTAATGCTGGCAGCTGGGGAGTTTCCCATTCTTCTATAATTAAGACACCCCCAGAAGAGTCCGTAAAAGTTGTTTTCCATTTCATGCTTTCGACCCCCAGAAGTAGCCCACCATTCTGTTTTGTTCTATAAACACTATCTATAGGGCTTTCATCATCACCAAAGGGCATTGACCATCTCGAATTTTTCCTTTTAGAACTTTTTTTTGTTTTAGTAGAGTCTTTTTTATATAATGCTTTTTCAAATGGTATTTCCCAGTATTCTTTATTTTCAATATTATATTTGATGTACAGTTTGTTGTTTGCATCAATTATTTTCCCTTTGGAATCATTAACCAACATTTTTGCATAAAATCTTTTTGCCTCTGTTTTTTCTGTGTGATGTGAAATATTAGGACCAAAAATAAATGTGTCTAATTTTTTGATAGGACCAACATATGGAACATCAAAGCTCATAGATAGCTCCATAGATACTTGCTGCCTAACTTGCGCTGTTACACAAGTTGCAGCTATGAAAATCAATAAAGCTGAACCTTTTATATATGTAAACAAAAATTATCAGATAACAAGAATATTAAAGATGTCATTGATTGCTTAAGACCAAAGTGTTTTGATATAATTTTCCGTTTTCAATAACATATATTGTTTGTTTTGTAGAAATATTATTAAAAAACTGATTAACGCCACTTGGCCATTTAATTTCTATTTTATCAATTTTATCTTCTGTCCCCAGACCAAAATATAATTCTTTTGCATGGGATGAAAAATACCCTTGACCAGAGACTAACGATTGAGAGTATATACCGCTTGCTGTATGGATGATAACCTGCGATCCAAAGGCGTCTTTATTTGATGTAACGCCCTCCAGCCTCACTTTAATCCAATGGTTGTTATTTTTGGTTTCATTATGAAACAAAACGCCTTTTCCTTGGTGTTTATCAAATATATTATTTCCAGATCCATCTTCTACTTGTTGTCCATTAACTGTAACAAACATATCAACCATACCATCATTATCATAATCTGCATATATTGCGGATCGGTGAATACGGTTTCCTGCGCTTAAGACGCCA
>MDTB01014414.1_pt1 | contig 10554 bp, 10 predicted proteins | sample 811161 | NCBI WGS metagenome assembly MDTB01 (sample SAMN05326650, study PRJNA326480) | marine metagenome | isolation source: seawater | place: Mediterranean Sea | collected 2009
CTAAGAAATGGGTTGAAGACAATACAGTTTCATCTGTTGATGATTTAACAATTAGAACTGCTATTTCTTCAGGTGCAAACTCTGTAACTATTGGCACAATGCCAAATGCAGGTTCAACAACTTACTATGTATCAAAAGTTACTGTTCACGTAGCAACAGGCTTCTCAGGTGGTTCAGTGGATCACATCACAATTGGTGATGGTTCATTAACTATGGTAGCTGACGCAGACGCGGACATTACAACTGCTGGTTCATACGTAATCGATCTTCCGTTCGCAACAGCAACGGCGGGCGGTGCTACAATTTCATTAGCATTCTTGGATTCAGGCGCTTCAGCGGCAACTCCAACAGGCGGTGCAGGTGTAGTTACAGTTGAATATAAAGCATTAACATAATAGGTTAGTTTAGGCTAACTTATTAGTTAGGCAAACACTATTAATAATACTTTGGGCGGGGATTGGAAACAGTCCCCGCTTTTTTGTGGATAAATACTTGTCGCTTACAAGGAGTAGAGATATGAAAATGTTTGACAAAGTTAAATCATCAATCAAATCAGCAACTGACAAAGCAAAAGGTTCAGTTAAATCTGTAACTGACGGTGCTAAAAACTTAGGCAATAAAGCAAAAGATTCTGTTAAATCAGCAGGCAAAAAAGCAACTGACGGAACAAAATCAATTGGCGGTAAAATTGCTGGCTTAAATCCATTTAAGAAAAAGTAAATCTATATAAAGCAGTGTTTTTATATACATAGAAACCTATAAATACTATTATGCAGTGTAGTGTAGTGGCAACACATAGGTCTCAGTAGCTTAAATCACGGGTTCGATCCCCGTCACTGCTACCAAAAATATAAATTGTTCTTTTTATATTTTTTCCATGTTATATAAATAAAATTATAAGCAAATCAAAAGGTATCGCGTCAAATTGATTAGTTTATTCTACATACACAGACAGAATTAATATACACTAAACAAGGGGAAAATTATGCCCCTTGTAAAGTGCTGTCTATTTTATCATATATAGGACACATCTCTTTTGCTGAATAGTTTCTTACATGATCATAATATGTCAAGAACTTTTTAGTATCATTCCATGTAAGTTTGCTTGAGGACTTTTCTATGATGTTTATAAAACTTTTTACTTGAGGATACAATTCAATATACTGTTCACATTCTTTTATTACTTGTTCTCTTATATCGTTAGGTACAATACCAATGTTCAGTGCTTCAGGCCACATAACCAATACAGGAGAAAATTTGGTAAAGTTATATTCTTTACCATACTGTAATAATTCTGGTAGTTGATCTATGTTTAAAAGTTGTATAGCTGAAGTTAACGTTGACTTTATGTTACTGTGTTGTTTTATAGTTTCATTAAAGTTTTGTTGTATCTGTTTTGTTTTTTCCCATTTACCTGGATATCTAATATATTCAAACGTACTACCTATTCCATCTGTTGACCAATTTATTTCTACAAGTTTAAACTTGCTAAAAGTAGGGATCCATTTGGTTACATCAGTCGTACCATTTGTAACAATAATAACTTCGATGTTTTTAGCATAAGGTGTTTCAGATAGTTGTTGTATAAACTCTTTGAATCCATCTAGCAACGTTGGTTCACCACCAGTGAATTTTAATCTTAATAAGTTTGGTGCTTGTTCTAATAATTCTTGTAAATTGTTTCTGTTAAAATCATTGTCTTCACCTGTTGATACTATCAACTCTTTTAGTTCATTAGGTACAGGATATTTTTGTTTTTCTTTTGTGTGCAAAGAAGAACTATGCCCGTCACACATTATACAAGCAAGATTACACTTGTTACCAAATTTTAAATCTAAAGTTCTAAGTGTTAGTTTACCTTGTTCTTTTATTTTTTGTATTGTTCCTGGAAATTTATTTTCTATCTCAATCGATTGATTAAGACGTTTGCTTAAAGAATATGCTCCATCTTTTTCATACTGATAACATCTACGACATTCTTTTATTGGTTCATTGTTCAACATTTTGTGTCTTACGTTTTTTAATACTTTATTTTCTTTCCATGTATTCATAATATCTTTATTATACATGTCTTGATCTATTGTATCAGAAAAACAACATAGTTGTCCATGTCCTTGTGCTGTATTACATATTTCTGTAAAAGGTAATGCACAAAAAGAATTACCATGTTCAGCAATAAATTTTTGATAGTCTTTAGACATTCATTGTACCTCCTATTACAGGAGTAAGATTTTTTACTGATTTTTTAAACATAGCTTCAGTTATATCGTGATGCTGTGCTTTTGGTACACACAATCCACATCCACAAACTTTATTTGGGCAAGTTATCACTGGCATAGTTCCTGTAGCAAACTGTTTTTCTAGTTTGTTTATTATTTGATCACACTCAGTAATTGTTCCTATTTCACCTTTTTTGCCTCCAAAATTTGCTCTGCAAGTTTGATGGTGTAAAATTTTGTTGTACTCTTGTTCAATGTGTAACCAGTTCCAATTGATCATGCATGACCATTCTTTGTATTCTGTTGAACAAGCGAACACAGATGCTTTCCAATCTTTAGTATCTAGTTTAGTATTATCTTTTTTATAATTTGATTCATCTAATGTATAAAAAGTTCTTTGTCCACAGCATGGTCTTCCTAGTGCTTTTCTAGTGTTTACTTTAGGTTCTTGTTTTACTTCTTGTTTTACTTCTTGTTTTTTAGGTTGTTCTACAACTTTTTTCTTTTCCTTTATTTTGTTTTGATCATCTTTGTATTCATATTCAGCATCTTTATTTGCATCTGGTTTGCTTACTTTTTTATTTTTATTTGCCCAATAGTTTCTAAACCATGCATGTTGTTCAGGAGTATATCTGTGTACATACTTACTATCTTCATAACTTTCACCTATAATACGTGGAACAAACTTAATATTATCGTCTGTAAACCTATCAACGAGCGTCATACACTCGTCAAAGTATTCTGGCTTGGCATGAATCATCAAATTTACTTTATATTTGATTCCTGATTCAGCTATTTGGTATATTCTATTAACAACATTGTCTTTTACTTTTTGTTTTGCTTCACAATGATAACTTACTGTAATAGAATCGACGGTTTCAATAAGTTTTTCACAATATTTTTGACTAAAAGATCCATTCGTTGTGACATCAACTAACATGTCTGGGTCATCTTGTGAATGTATGTATTCACACATTTCTAAAAAGTTTGGATTGTTAGTTGGTTCACCACCGGTGAATCCAATATTCCATTTTCGATTAAAAGTCATTTGTGATTGCATTAATTTTTTATAATCAAAAACAAACTTGCTTGTTTTAATTAATGTTTCTAAACTTGCATGTGATGATGTGTTGTTGTGTCTGTGTGAAGGACAATATGTACAATCATAGTTACATCTCAATCCTAAATCCCAAGTTACTTCAAACGAATAAGGGTTTTGAATATCGTTATCAATTGCAATTACTTTTCCCATGACTCTATTTCTTTGAACCAATCTGTAAACTCTGGTTTAATTTCTAATAGGTTTAAGCCTCTTACTTTGTCAAGTGCATTTACCCAATTGTAAAATTTAATTTGAAGTTCTTTATCTTTTTTAATTCCACCTTTTGGCATTTTTACTAACTCGTTTTTTCTTAATAGCTCATCAGGAACAACTGACCTAGCATCTAAATGTCTTGGTGTGTAAACAAAGTTTAAATTATGCCAAACGTTTTTGAATCCTTGTTCATTAATCCATTGTACGCCCAAAGGTGCTTGATCATATGTGATACAATGTAGTGTATCTACTATACTTAATTTTCTTGCCACTTTTGATAAACTCTTTATGTTTTCTTTTACAGTTGCAAGAGTGTATATACCTCCTCTTGCATATTGATAAACATCTTCTTGCCAACCATCAACACTACATAGAAGCTCAACATTAGAAAATTTATTTAAAATTTTATCAATCTCTTTGTTATATAAAGTAAGATTAGTTATGATTGTAAGAGAAACGTTTTGTTTTTCTATGCTTATTAAAAACTCAAGGAATTCAAATAGCATTGGTTCATAGAAAGGTTCACCACCTGATATTTCTATTTTGTTTACAGTTCTCCACCATTCTTTTTCATTGTTCAGCCACCATTTGTCTGCTAACTTTTCATACTTATGAATACTGCCAGGGGTAATGATACCCATTTCTGCTAATCGTTGTTCGTCCTTGACCCAACCTGTTGATCTTCGACTGCTACACATTACACATTTTAAATTACATTTGTTTGAGAAATCAATTTTAAGAAAGAAAGGAGTTTGACTGCCTTTTTCTGCTCTCGGACCAATCATTTTTTTGTTTGCCCAATCATTGATTTTGTGTCTCACTGATCTTGATTTATCATTATCTGTTAAAAATCGATCCTGTGAAAGACATTGTTCACATTCACCACCTGGTAGTTGTTTAAATTTCAAGTATCCAAAAGATCTTTTCCATTGATCACTTTGCATTACTTTTCTAAAGTCAGATTTTTCATCTAACTTAAAAATAGTTTTGTTCAACGCACTCGTTTTTAATGCACAACAAGGCATGATTGAATTATCATTGCGTAGCCATACATGTGATGTTCCAGCATTACACCAATTAGATACTTTTTTCATTACATTCTCCTACGAATAGATTTGGAAATGGACTGTCTTCTAATCCAGATGTATTTTTTAACACATCAATTTTAAACTCTATATGATTACTATTTACATTCTGTAAGTTTATTATTCTTTGATAGTAACTATGTGATCCTGTGTTTGGTCTATTAGGATGATTGGTCATTACAATATCTTTATCCAAGATAACTTTGAAATACATCATTGCATTGTCATTGACTGTTGGATTGTTCTTAAATTTAACACAAGACTTGATATATCCTCTATCAATATTCATATCACTAATTTTTTCAAACTCAAATAACTTGTGTTCTTTTTTTGAACTAATGAATTTGTAATAGTATTCTGATATGTCGCTGTTGTTAACAAAGTATGCAGTATCAAGCAGTTCATTTGGTAATAATTCTTTTGATATATCAAGTTTAATAGGTAACTTTACTTTTTTCTTTTTAGGTTTGATATATGCACCATGAACAAACAATTCAAACTTTTCAGGTATCTGTTTTTTGACTTTGAATTTGTCAGCAAAATCTAAAAAGTCATACAACATTCTGCTTTCAAATAAATGATCACCAATGCATTCAGATACAATTAAATCAACTTTTAGATTAGATTTTTCTTTGATAAATGATTCACTTGATCCTAAATAAAATTCTACAATTTTTTCCATTTTGTTCAGCTTTACATTATGTTTTAGTTGCTCTATAACAACTGGATCTTCTTCAATTGCATATACTTTTTTAGCACCACAATATGCCGCCATTAAACCAAGCACACCAGAACCAGCACCAAAATCAACAACAACATCTCCTTTAGATACTTTGTTTTTGATTGCTTTATAATATGTTTCCATACGATAGCTGTCGCTTACCATGATGTCGTGAGATATAGAATTTGAATACTTGCCTTTGAACATTTTAAGTATTTATTTGGAATTTTTATATGTTTCAGTAACGTAATCGTATATGTCTTTCCAATTAGCTACTTGATGTACAGTCTTATTTGTGTAGTGAATATTGTAAGCATGTTTCATTAGCACAGGTTTTAAACCAATTTTCATTGCATCTTCTAAGTTAGAAATACGGTCGTCGATGTATATCAATCCTGTGTTTTCAAAATCCATCATTGCTTCTAGTTTAGGTGCACCAGCTGGCAAACATCTTACGTCAACAAATGTTTCTGTTTCAAAATAATCTTCAATATTGAGATAACGATAATATTGTGCAATTGGCTTATCACTCAATGAAGTAATCGCAATGAAATGAAAACCTTCTTCGTGAAGTTTTTTAATGTATTCTTCTGATTGTCTCATTGGTTGTAAAACAGAACAAGCCATCGAAGCATTGAATTCTTCTCTTTTTACAGTTGCTTCCTGTAATGAAATGCCAAACTCATTGTGTATTTCTGCATCATGATGAATCACTCCAGTTGATGCATAACCTTGAAGTTCCATCCACTTCACAAATGCTGTGTGCCAGTCGAAGACAACTCCATCTATATCTGTTAGAATAATTTTATCCACTATGTTCTCCCTACTATAATATTTAATGATAAATCCTCAATCTCAAACACACCTGTTTAATAATTAAAGTTATGTTAATGATTATGTGCATTAGCTTTAATAAATACTAAAAAGAGGCAAAAATGATTGTAAAAACATCACAAGATACCATTAAAATTAACGTAGATCCTAGTCAAACAAAGATTGGTATAAAGTTAAGCGGAGGTCTTGATTCAGCCATTGTAGCCTACTTATTATGCAAATACATACATGAAGAAAGACCAGACTGTACTCTTATACCATTTACAGTTATTCATAGTTTTAAGCCTTATAATCTTTGGTTTGCTTCAAAGGTCAAATGGTGGTTAAAAGAACATTTCCCAACAGTTCAATGGCACAAAGAACATTTTACAATACATTCAAACGGTGATGACTACAATGAACGCATGGAAGAACTACAAGAAGATCTTAAGAGCAAAAACATAATTGACTGCAAGTTCAGTGGTGTTACTGCTAATCCACCTTTAGAAGTATACAAACAATGGTCACCAGATGACACAAATGATGAACCAACTCCAGGCAGAGATAGAGAACAAGAATTAAAAGATACATCATTTGGTAGAATACTTGTAAACATTGACAAGAAAGGTGTTGCTGAACTTTATAAAAAGTTTGGTTTAATGGACACATTATTTAATGTAACAAGGACATGTGAAGAAACAGAACTTGATCCATCAGTGACTCCACATTGTGGCAAGTGTTGGTGGTGTGAAGAAAGACGTTGGGGTTTTGGGAAACTTTAATTTTTAATAATGCTGATGTTAACAGGCATTGGATTTTTTCTATTAGGTACGTAATAATAATTTTTCCATTGTGCGAATCTCTTTGCAATTCCAGGCTTATTGACCATTTGAGGATCATTATCTAGTTCAGGACCAAAAGCAACAGAACAACAAGGAAAGTATTCTAATTCATCCCATGCTTTATATTTTCCTAGTATTGAATCAAGTTCTTCACTGTAATTTTCTAACAAAAGTTTTTTAAAATATTTTTTATTGCCTTCCTCATTGTTATGCCACCCATCAGTACATCCAAATGTTCCAATATGATATCCAAGATGCATTAATTCACTCATTATTATTCCTGTGTATATTCCTTCTTCTTTTATTGCCAATGTAGAAATATCATCTTCGACTTTGTTTCTTTCAGGATTACAATAAGGCTCATCAGTTCTTATAACACAGAAAATAGCAGGTGCTTGTAATATTGGAATCATATGTTCTTTGATTGGTTGGTTTTCACTGTCTGGTCCTTTTGTATTACTGTTGATTGACATTCTCCAATAGCAATAATCAAGTAAGAATTTCCTAATTTTTAAGTGCTGTTTACTTTCACCTAAGTAAAGTACAAAGTTACTTCTTATACCACATTGAGAAGGCATATTTGATATCACACTTTTCATATGATCAATGTGTCGTGCTTTTATATCACGTTGTGTTGAAGAAAACAATCTACAAGTATGACGGTCATCCCACTTTTTTGAAATATCCATAATTTAGCTCTTTCCATATATTATCAAATGCCTTGGTACCCAATGTATCTTGTGGGTGTTGATCGTCTCGCCAATCTTCTTCTTTAGTAGATATCTTAATACATTCAGAAAGATAATCCAATTCAGTAAATGTGATACCACTTTCTTTCATGTATTTTTTGCTATCACTCCATGTTGGATCTGTAATGTTCTGCCAACCTCTAAAAACATATACATCTGCACCAAGTTTAGATAACATACATAAAGAACTAATCAAGTTAACATAATTATAATTTCCACTGAGCTTAATGTCCATATCTCTAGCGAAATTAATTGAATGATAATATTCTTTTTTTTGGGTTAGTTTGTTAATTATTGTTTTCTCTCTTTTATATTTTTCACTTGTTACCAATGTTTCTCTATTAATACCAGTTAACTGAACTATGATAGTTGATTTATAATCGTTGGTAAGAAAATAATCATGTAAGCCGGTGACCATATAACCATGCCCACCACCGCTTAACTGAATTTTAGTTGTATCCCATTTTTTTTTACTTCTTGTAACATTATCGTATCCAGCTAAATCAAAATAAGGCATCCAAGAGTCACCAAGGCTACAACCACACAATACTAATTTTTTCATTGTCTGCCACCTTTTTGAAATATCCATGCTGTTAACCAAAACTTTTTTTAAATAAATGCTCTTAAAACCAATTATCTTGTATTTTTATTTACCTATAGAGGTGATAACTATTATTACCTAGGGTACAAAGAACAAACTGAGGCATATAGCATAGAGCTACACAGACGCCGTTGACAGTGTTCTTTTTTTAGGTATGTTTACGTAGTAAGCGACCCCGAGTATACTGCTAGGCAGTTTGGTTTAAAAAGGCTTTTAAATTTTGCTACTTTTGATAAACAATAATACCTATAACATATAAAAAATGTTCTTGATTTTTCCCCGGCAGAGCTTGATGCTCACAGTCCGGGGTTTATGCATTTTAGCACTCCATAAATAGTTGTATGTCATGGGCACTTACAACAGATCAGATTACACGTTTACAGATAGAGCTTACAAATTATTGTAATGCTGGTTGCCCTCATTGTGCAAGAGTAAACTATCTCAATTCAGATTGGGTACAAAGTTACAAACAAAAATCACCCTATCCAGTCAGCATAAATTCAACACATTTAGACATAGACAGATACAAGCAAATGATCATCAATGATCAATGGCAAAGCCTACGTGATGTACATTATTGTGGCAACTATGATGAACCAACTGTACATCCAAAAATATTTGAATTCATTGATTGCACTGTGGAACACCTACCTCAAGTCAAATCAATCAGCATCGCAACAAATGGTGGCACCAGAGATGGTGAATGGTGGCAACAATTGGGAGAAAAAAGCAGTCAATTAAAACAGCGAAACATTGATTTAAGAGTTGTATGGGGCATTGATGGATTAGAGGACACAAATCACATCTATCGCAAAGGTGTTAATTGGAACAAATTAAAAGAAAATTACACAGCATACAATCAAGCAGGAGGTAATTCAACGTGGCAATTTATTGTGTTTGATCATAATGAACATCAATTAAATGAAATCAAATCCAATTATCAAGCATGGGGATTTAATTCTATCAAAATAATCAACAGCAACAGAAAAAATCCACAGATTAAAATTGATAACAGCACAAAGAAAAAATATGTACAGCATGACACCAGCAATCAAATAAAAAATACACCAATTAATAAAAAAATACCATCAATTTCTCCAAAAAATGATGCCATTTTTCCAAAAAAAGATACCATTTTTTGCAAGGCATTGGAAAAAAATAGCATAATTAAACGCAGTCTCTACATCACAGCACATGGATTTGTTACTCCTTGCTGTTGGATGGGCACAGATCGTAGCTTGAAAGAAGGCGCATCTTCCTTTTCACAAGGCCTGTCTCCGGAAATTCATTCAATTTATTCACAGGATTCCATCACAGACATATTAAATTCACCTTATTTTTCTCAGCTACAGTCAGCTTGGAACAATAGATCATATGTGACCTGCAATGAAAAATGCTCAACAGCACACAATCCCGACATACAACACATAACAAAGAGGTAATAAATATCTGCATGGACATCAAAAAAGAACAAGATTATATCAAAACCATACAAAAGTGCCAACGCAATTGGGATCTCACCAGGACGATACCACAAGAGCACATCAATCATTGGTTGTGGATAGCTCAGAATGCCCCCAGCAAACAGCACGAAGCATACTATGATGTGTACTTCATACGCAGAGCTGAAGTGATCAAAGAAATGATGGACTACACATGGGGATTCACTGCCACCACAACACCTCCCGCATGTTGGAGAAACCCACAGATGGGTGCCAATTTCTACATGTGTTTTGTCAGCAAATATCCCAAAACCATGCGTAACTACAACACAGATGGCTCTGGTCGCACATCAGAATATGCTGGCAGGCGTGACAACTGCATGGCTTCCATAGGGCTGGCCATGGGTTTGATTGCACGTTCCGCCGCTGAAATGGGCTATGTGACTGGCTTCAACAAGAACATGAGCTCACCCCCGGACAAGGAGTATTGGTGGAAAAGGCTCAACATATTGGATGGCGTCAATGATGGCACCAAACAGCTGGAATACGGCATAGGCATAGGATATCCACAGCAGGATAGGCCGCACAATGAGTCAGATGAACATCAGGTGATGATAGGACAGGCCACAGGAGCATGGACAGATCAAAAGAGTGACATAGTGGAGATCACACGCAGATCCGCTGAAGATCCACAGGGCAACATACACTATCTGCCCAAAGAAATTAAATTCCCATCATTTTCCCAAGAAGCAAGAATGATCAACTGC
>MDTB01048788.1_pt1 | contig 10554 bp, 18 predicted proteins | sample 811161 | NCBI WGS metagenome assembly MDTB01 (sample SAMN05326650, study PRJNA326480) | marine metagenome | isolation source: seawater | place: Mediterranean Sea | collected 2009
GGCTGCCTTGTCGATGTCATTGAAGAAACCCTCCTCAATAGCCCTCGCCCGTAGGATAGGCTCATACAGCCTCAGAAGTCTAGAACTCAATTTCAAGAATTCTGTAAGCGCATTGAGAAAGGCAATCATTTCGTAGCTTTATGGCGACCATGAAGTTCGTTGAATCTGACCTCAGCCTTGGCTGCAATCTGTGGGTTCATCTTCACTTTGTCACGGGCGAGCATTGTTCTCAGTTGACCGAGCGCTTCAGCGGCCTTGTCGTCCACCTTAGTCTCCGTCTGAGTCTTCATGTTCTCGACCACATAAAAGGCAGCATCGATAGCCTTCTCTATTAACTCGCGACGGCCTTCTAGTCTCTTCCACGTGGTAATCGCTGCGAAGACGGATAGCGCGAACAAGTAGGGCAAGTTTTCTAATATCAGTGCTTTCATCATACACCTCCTGCCCGACATATTTATACAGCATCCCCCACGATGACAAGGAAATATAACAGTCCGAGCACAACTTGCGTTTCTTATTTGACACGCCGCTCTTATTACAGGCCACGCATTTTGTGTACCTACCGAACAGTCTGGCCTTCAGGCCCATCTTGTTAGCTTGCTGTTGTATTGCGGACCGGGACCGATAGTTCATCCACTTGTCTCTTACCTCTGTCCAGAAGGCGTACTTGGTTGCGGCAGGTGCGGTTGCGGTTGTCGCCTTTCGGAGCCTTTCTTTTTCGGCTTCCGTCCACATATGCTCTTTGTGAGGCATCCTTTTCTCCTGGCGCGTGAAATAACCCTATCAGCATAACCTAAAGCCCTCGGCATTTCACCGCGTAAACCACGGTTGCCTCCGTTATATCCGGCAAGTGCGAGCCTAAGGTCTCCCCTAGCACGCCGATGCCACCGGCACAGTATCCTCGTTCCCTCGTGACGGCTTCCTGCAATGGAGTAGAGTTGCCATCTCGGGATGATAGAGAAGCGAGGCATTACTTGCATCGTGCCGATGGCACCAGCCGAAGACACTGCAAAAGGTTTACCACGACTCTCGTGAAACTCAATACTTTTAATCAAACATTCTGGAACTTTATGGGTGCTCAAGGGTGGCTGCCACATAAGGTACAGTGCAAACAACCACTCCATCAGTGTATCTCCGATGAGCCCTGAATGTTCAGGCCACTCCAGTATCTCTGTGTTCCCCGTCGAATCTCCCGATAGCCTAGGCGTTTGACCCGCTCGTTCATCGACCGCTCCGTCAACTCCCTCACGCCACTGCGCCTTACCCACTCAAGATACGCCTCACGCAGAGCCACCTTTGCACATGCCTCTGTGGGTCCAGTCACACACATGTTGTCAATGAACTGCCCAAAGGCATCTTCTTCATTGCGATAGGCGTTGGTTGCCCGCTCCACCGCATCACACTTGACGAAGCCATTGGCGTACCAATCGACAGCCGCGTCCACTAGTTTTGCGAGAATGCCGTCACGCTCTGCCCACAGCTTCTTGTTCAGGTCTTTATCCTGCTCATCATCAGGCACAATATTGTCAAAAGGAATAAGACGGGTACGTCTCCACACTCCATTGTCTACACCTTTGATGCGAGGTTTGTGGTTGCCGAGGAGCCACAGGCTATGCGTTGGTTTGAACGTGATATACGCCCCACCCTTAGGGTCTGCCGTGATGGGGTCACCACCAGTCAGGTTCTTCATCCTAGCTTCATTGAGACGCCTGTCTTCCTGGGTCTCAGCCCCGACAGCCATACGCAATCCCTTGAGGATAATCAACTCAGCTAAATGTTTATCCCCTTGACGGGCCATCAGCAATCCCTCAGGAGTGGCTGCGGCGTAGTCTCCCATCATCTCCATCACAAGGTTGAGGAGCGTGCCCTTACCATTAGCCCCGGTGCCATAGCAGAAAAAGAATACATGCTCCCTGACGCTACCAGTTAGGGAGAAGCCTAGTGCCTGCATGACATACTTCTTCAAGTCCTCGTCACCGCCAAAGGTCTTGTCCATGAAGTGGTCAAAGTTTGGCGTCGCCATGGTACTGTTGATTCCGGCCTGAGTCATCTTAGTACATAGCTTGTCTGGGTCGTGAGACGACATGTCCCCGGTACGCAGGTCCACCATCCCTGTCGGCGTGTTCAACACCCATGCGTCCGAGTCGAACGACTCTGCCATCACAGGGATGTTGCCTTCTGACTGGGCTAGGTGGAGCATGTTCTTTAGACTGGCGCTGGAGCGAGACTTCAATGACCACTTGTTTTTATTCTTCCGGTCCTCCTCGCTCTCCAAGATGGTGGCCTCTCTCGCTATCTCTCTGGCGGTAATCTTTGCCATGGACATGGAAAAGCCCACCCTATCAATCGACCACTTGTTGCTATCCCAATAGTACCAACCATTGAACTCGTAGCAGTACCGCACCCGACTGCTGTGACGGTCCGCATATCTCTCCCCGTTGCCAAGGTCGTTGTCTTCGTAGAGTTTGACCGGCTTCTCCAACTCGGCATAGAAGGAGTCATCATTCTCAACATACTTTGGCCGCGAAGGGCGGTCTGGCATGGAGCCGAATGGTTTGGTGCCGTGACTTAGAGCATTCCGCATCTTCTCTTTGAGGGCCTTGGAACTCCACGGTGGCTGGCACTTCATATTCCATTCAGCCAAGAGTTCATAGGCGATGCCGGGCTCCACATTGAGGTCCCTGAGAATCGTCGCGCATGTAATATATGTGTGAGGGTCTCCCCCACACCCCTCAATAGCACCGGGCCTTTCTTTTAGGTAAGCCCTAGCCCTCTTAACCCTTACGTCTGTAGAGCTGCCAAGGAGGTTCTTGTCTACAACAGGTATCTCAACGTTGACTCTCGGTGATGCGGGTAGCCAGTCTGGGTTGAAGACCGGAAGGTTCTCAGGGAATGGCATGCACTCAAGTGGTGAGGCCCACTTATATGGCTGGTTGTTCTTGTGGATGGATGGTGGGATTGCAGCCCAACCACCGTCACCACGCAGGTCCACATTCAAACCCCCAATCCCTGTCCGGTTCCCTATGATACCACCAGGATGCTGATAACCCCAGTGCTCTCCTCTGCCGGTTTTGATTTTCCAGTTGGTCTCGGGGAGGTCGCTGTTGTCAGCCCAATCCAAGGCCGCCTTGTCGTCCAAATCCACTATCACTAGGTTTGATATTGCCCCTGTTATTGCCCCTACGTTGTGGTCTGGGTTTTCTCTCCACCAGTCCTCCACCTCCGATGGGGTCATCCGCTTTTGCTGTAAAGCCTTCCAGCGCATCATCGGTTTTTTGCTGCCACCCACATACGCCCATGGCAATATACTTATCCCAGACCTTGCCGCATCCAAAGCTGCGTCCACCAACATCATCCCACACCTCCATAGCCCGCTTATAGAGCCTGTCGTCTTTATACATTATTGGGTCTAGAGGATACATGCCCTTCCTACTGGCGCATATCCAAACCACGTTACACCTATCTCCTACTCCAAGCTGGCACACGGCGTATTCAATGAACCGCATCATGCCATCCCATGTGTCATGTACCCCGTGCATAATCCTGCGACGGGGCACAGTTCCCTCAACCTTCCACTGGTACACCAAGGAGTTCCCTCGCATCCCTTTCTCTCCATTTGCTCGGGTTCTGAAGCATAGCAGCATCGAGCATTTTGTACATCAAAATAGCGGGCAACTTCTGGTTACGCCTGAACAGAGTAAGCCGTTGAGGCGTCGTCTCAAAAACCCTGGCTGCGGCTGCCATACCACCAAGCTCTTCATAGAGTTTATGTATACGCCCCTCCTTCAAGGTATCGATTGACAGGGCGTCGCCAAGGCATCTCTCACACTTGCGCCTGCCAAGGACAACGCGGGAGTTGCCACAGTCACACATCTGCCCGTGGCTTTTCCCAAACATGCCAAGCGATTCAAGCTTTGCCCTCAAGGATGCCGTTGACCTCTCAGGGTACCTCTTGCTCAACGCCACCCAGAAATCTTGCACACTGTCTTTGGGGTTGGTGTCGTCAAACAGTTGACACGCCCTCTCTATGTCAGACTTAGTCCATCTACTATTGTTTCTCATACTTGCTCCTTATCTTACTCCACTCACCAGACTTTCCGATGGCTTCCATTACATCATCAACGGAGCGGCATATAGAATACCCCTCTCCGAACCGTGGCTCCCATACCTTGGTCTGCCACCTCTTCTGAACCTTGCTTTGCCTCCCCTTCTTGGTCTTGAGTTCTACCGCGTGAGCGATGGGGCCATGTTCAGACGCGACCAATATTAGGAGGTCTGACTGCCCCGTCATTTGATTCAGGTCTATGACCCGGCCAGACATGGAACGGACAATACCGATGTGGCTTGTGTCGTACATCAACACCCCGGGCAACGCCCTTACAGCCTTCTCAACATCCCTTTGCAGGGTGTATTCTCTCATGCAATCTCCTCATAGAAGGCATCCATCTCGCGGAGCTTCTTGTTGTAGAAGTGTTGTCTCAGCCATTGCTTCTTGCGTGCCGATACGGGTGCCTTGTTGCCCTTCACCTCAACAAGAGTCCCCTTCCTTGTGTCAACCTTGCGGGGCCTGAGTAGAATTGTCCCACACTGCTGGCAATGCAGCTCTTCAGGAGGGTTGGCAAACATGCAGTCCTTGCAGACTCTGGCCATAACCATGCCCTTCTCCGCACGCTTGCCCTTCTCTTTAGCCTTGATACTCCACTCTCTCTCGTGGTCAGGGGTGCCGTGCCTAAGGACGCAGCCACCGTGGTCTAACACTAGGTAATCCGTCTTACCCGGATGTGGCCGCGATGCCCTGCCTACCATCTGTAGGTATTTCGATAGGCTGCGAGTGGGGACTGCCAAGGATATGACCCCTATGGACGTAATATCTAGCCCCTCCACCAGCACCGAGCAGTTGGTTATGACTTGAATGTCACCCGTCTCCAGTGCTTTGAGGGTTGCAACCCTCTCTGGTGTCGGCGTGCTTCCGTCTATATGTCTAGCCTTGATGCCTTTGGCCGTGAAGTCGTCAACAATACTTATGGAGTGCTCGACCGATGTGCAGAATACGATGCCCTTTCTATCCTTAGCGTGCTTGATGTACTCATCCACCACGTCACCAACTAGAGACTGCTTCTCATATTGCATCGCAGCGGACTTCATGTCATATTCCCCGTGACGGTTGGTCCTAATCTCAGCAAGATTAGCAACGGGGATGGACCAACACCGTGCAGGGACAAGGCCGCTGTGACTGTTATTCCTCCATATAGCATTCATATCTCCAACCGTTGGTCCTTGGATGAGGTGGCTTCCTAGGCTTTCGAGTCCCGCCCCGTCCATCCTGCAAGGTGTTGCCGTCAGGCCCAGCCTTCTTACATCGTGAAAGTGGTCTAGGATGGTGGTGTATGTTCGCGCCGCAGCCAGATGGCATTCATCTACTATGATGTAGGTGGGCTTGCGTATCTTATCGAGACGGTTGCGTAGTGTTTGCACCATTGCAATCTGTATAGGTGCGTCCGGGTTAGGGTTCTTCCCCCACTTGGCTGCGATGACTCCGTAGCTCAACCCAAACTTTTCTAGCTTATCAGCAGTCTGCCTCACCAACTCGTCACGATGCACAAGCAGCAAGGCAGAGCCACCTCTGGCCACAATGATGCGACACGGGGCAGCAATACCGGCGACAGTCTTACCCGCTCCGGTTGGCATCTGACCGATGACACCAAGGTGCCCGGCACGATGCGCGTCACGTATGGCATTCAGCCACTTCTGCTGATAGGGGCGGAGTCTCATGACAGACCCCACATGCGCCGCCACTTCTTGTACTGGTCTGGCATCATGATAATAGCCTTGCCATGGTCGGTTGGGTAATACTTGCCATCTTGCAGGTATAGTAAACCCCTTGCCACCAGGGACTCTATTGTCCTGCCCATCTCCCGGGCCTTCAGCCTATTCTCTATTTCATCAGCAGTCTTAGGCACCCTACTAACCATCTTCAAGATGGCGATTTGGGTGCGACCAAGAGCGTTCCATTTGCGCGGCATTACTTACCTCCATGAAATAGGTCACCATTATCCACACGCTCCATCCCCCGCACCAAGTGAGACCACCACCCGAAGGCGACGGCAATGGCTTGGTCCAGCTCCTTGGTGTTGGTGTCTGGGGCAACCTGATACTTGCTTGGCTTGCAGTAAACGGCGTGAGGGGATGCGTCCAATCGGTGCCTAACACCCTTAGAGAACCCATCCCCTCCATACACTATTATACAAGGAAATCTCACCGCCATGGCATCCTCCAGGGCGTATGGTATTTTCTCCTCAACAGTGCCTGACACGCCCTGATATTTACACTCAATAGCAAGCGCTTTGGAGCCGTCATTAGATATAACAAGCACGTCAATCCTCCGAGATTTTCCTAGCGTTGTCTTGCCAATACTAACCTCTCTATAGACCTTGAGGTTTTCGGCAGCGAACCGTCTAGCTATGTAGTTGGCGATGATGTCTGAGTATTTATCTCCGGTTCCTGTATCTCTCACTTTATATCTCCACCAGAGATGGCGGTGCCCTCCTCGACGGCATCCTCAAGGATGGCTGCCAGTCCATCCAACCTCTTGTCTCTTTTTTCTAGGGTTTCCTGATAGGTGTCTATGTCATGCAAGACATCCATCACTCTCTTATCCACACTAGACAACAAATTTTTCATATCTTTTGAAATCATCTCGCTCTCCTTTTGACAACATAGCCAGCTTCTAACGGGATACCTTGGATGCGTGGCGGGTCGATACCCTCCTCCATCTGGCGACGGACCTCACATTCAACAGCAAACTCATCGAGCTTTAGAAACTTCAAGTCCACCTTAGACTTGTCTACATGTGCATACATTACATTGTATGTCTTCTCCCTCACCGCCTTGCCCACTGCGGGACTAAGGCCGGACTCAATGGTCTCGTTCTTCAAAAGATACCTCTTGACCATCGCATCCAGTCTTGTTTTCTCGTCATCAATTAGGTCTCTAACCTTTTTGAATGAGGAGTTGATATGTTTGACCCGCTTGGTGGGCTCAGAGACGACAACCTTTCGCTCCTTCTCTAGCCTGTTACGGAGCTTCTGAAGATTGTTGATGGCGGAATCCATCACAACAGAGTCATGGTAGGTTTCAGCATCAAGCTCTGTGGTGACCTCTAAGACCTCCTTTATTTCTAAAGCTAGCAGTCTCAGGGTGGTATCCATATCGTTGGTCTTACGCGCAGCTAGGGCTGTTGAAATCTGCATTAGAATCTCAACGTCTCGCCCTGCTGTATGAGAACCACTGGTATCAATACCAAAATGCTCTGCAACGGTGGCTTGCTTATGGTTTGACAGGCCTAGTTCCCTGGCATCCTTTAGTACGTCTACCCATTGACATTCTGGAAACGGTACCAGCCACCTATCAAACTCTTGGCTCAACATGCGACGGTCAAACCCTGCCGAGTAGGCGTGAATGGGTAGACCCATACGCAACCAGTCTATCACTTCATTAGGGTGAAATTGTTGCCTGCCCTTCAAGTCCCGGTCATAGTTGAGGCCGGTGACACGCTCTGCGTCCTTGTTGAGCGGCATGCCCGGGTCAAACATCTTATGGTATCGGTCAATAACCTCACCGCCTACCACTTTGACCATGCAAAGCTCGCAAATTCTATCCTTGGACCCTAGCCCTGTGGTTTCGCAGTCTAAATATATTCCATCTTTCATCACTATTACCTCCATAGTTGAGTGAAGTGGGGTGTGTACAAATTGTGGTGGGTGCGTATCGGTGCTGCCGTCGAGGAGGCCACCCTGTGACCATGACCTCCCCTGGCACCGAAGGCATACTGAAGATTATTGAAGTTGGGTGTGTAGGTTTGTGAATTCACACAGGTTACGACCCCACTTCACTCGTGCCTAGAATGGCATATCTTCCTCCACCAAGGCTACATTTAAGTGCATACACACGTTGCCGTTTCTGGTCTTACGGTTCTCGCGGTAAATCTCAAAGACGCGGCCACTGATGTCGTAATCAGATGGCTGCTGACCGGGAGCCCAACCAGCCTCACCCAACGCCTTCTTCAGATTGGCTGTCAAGTCAGGACACGCTGTGTATTTCGCGCAAATTTCCTTATCAAAAGGGCCACATGTGGCAACGCTTTCCCCTTTGGGGCCGTACCCAACCAATTTCACAGGACCAAGTAATGCCTTATATGGGGCGTAATTGCCCCCGTCGGGACTCATACCCTGCTTTGGTAGTTCTAGGAACTGCACCCTAAAGCGTTCCCCTGAGGTGTTACGGTTGAAAAATATGGTGCCTCCATCACCAAACATATCCCCACCGCCAGACTTTTCTTCTTCACTTAGATAATCAAAACTCATTTGTTATATCCTCTTCAATTCATACCAGATTACGCCACTGGACCATCCAATATTGCTTTCCGGCTCTGGTAAAGTTCTTATCAAGACTGTGTATCTGAGTCAAGAACTTTATGATAATTCTCGTAAGCCTCTTGTTTCATCTCCTCCGTTGCTTGCCTAAACATTTGTTCAGCAAGCCTGGCTGTAGCAATGCGGATGGCAGACATTGCTGTGGGTGTGTATTCATTCACGCCATCCGATTCTATTCGGTAGCATCCCTTGCTAACCGTTACTATGGTGATGGTGGCGTATGGCCTGTAGCCGTCCACCATCCTCTCAAATTCCAACGCCACGTCTTCATCTGTCATTGCAATACTCCACAAATTTACGGCTACCCTCTTCGAGTGCCTTGTTTTTGCCCCAAGCCTTGAGCCTTATCATGGTGCCATCTGCCATGGGGTCGTTGGTAAGCCTGACTTCAAACCACCACGTCATCCCATCTTTATATATAAAGGCCGTCTCTTTCCTGTCGACTTCTAGCTCAAAGAGGTTAGGCTTTGCTTCAAACCATGGCATCGTCATCCTCCTGCACTACAGAGTATCTTGAAAACGTTGCATAGTCCCCAATAGGCACCTGATATACATTGTTTAGGCTGTCAACGTGTCTATCTGCGGCCTCTCTGCTATCAAAGACATGCCTTGTTGGGGAGAAATCTATGACACGTCCCGTGTGATAGTCAGATAATTGCTGGTATATTTTCCACTTCATTATTTGCCCTCCACTTCATCGACCATCGCGGCCATAATATAGGCAAGATTGCGTACTTCCTGCATCTCAAGGGTCAGTGTTGGCCTGTCGTTTGGGCTATACTCAATTGTAATCTCAAGTTGTGGTGGGTTGTATTCATTGTTGAGATGGATATCAATCCTGTGGTCGCCGTTTGCCGTGTAGTCTGTGAATACTTTCTTAAACATAGTGCCTCCTAAAGCGCTAAGTAGGTTACATAAGAGGCCATCCCCATGATGGCCGATATTATCGCTATAGATATGATGTCAACTAGTTGCATTGCTTCCTCCATTCAGTTGCAATCCTAATATGATAACAATCAAGTTTACAATGTGTATCTGCAAGTGACTGTATTTATTTGGTTTAGGTTTTTGTACAAATGTACTAGACCTAATGTTAGGTGTGTAAGCCTATGTTATAGTTCATTATTTTCTAACACAGGTCTAACGCAATCGGGGTTGAGCCAGTACTCTTTGCCATCTTCAGATATGATTTGCATGCCTCTAAAGTGACCGTGAAAGTCTATCTCTTCAAACGTTTTACCAGTACTGTTACCTGTGACCGTGGTTCCGTCATAGTTGAAGCCATAGACCTTGCCCTTGTATTCATCCCAATAATGGGACCAGTTTCTAAAGTAATACTCAATACGCCATTGCTCGTTCATTATTTACTCCATTGCTCTGCCATAGCCGTGGCTATGCCTTGATAGGTTCTGCTTCGTTCCTTCCATCTGTCCTTGCTTGGCGGTAGCTTCCAGACTCTTTGCTCTCTGCCCTCCACCACATTGCTAGGTGTTAGCGGGTCCAAGCCCTTTAGCCATAGGCATGTCGCCTTAGACTCACCATGACCGTGTTGCCATGGGTGGATTATCTGGGTGTACTTTTCCCCTATGCGCTCCACTGCATACTTGTGTGGTATCGGGTTTTCTATACATATCCTTGGGATGCCACTGTTTAGGATTGCCTTGAACAATTCGCACGCTTCATCTAGTAGGCTCCATCTCTTTGGGTCCGTATGTAGCCATCTAACCCCGCTATTCGCTAGGTAAGTGCAAGGTGGGTGTGCAATTATCATGTCCCACCCGTCGCCAAGAATATCCAAGAGATTGCCTTGATAGTGTGGCCCCGGCTTTTCAGTGGGTAGGATATCGCAAGACATGGCGTCATGGCCTAGTCTGATAAATTCATCTCGTACCGCTCCAGAAAATTCACATGCTACTAGAATTTTCATCTTCTGCCTCCTCTATCCAGTTATCTGCTTCTCTTTCCGTTCCTAGACCTTCAATAACTAGGCTTGACTTGAAATAGACGCTGTACACATTGTGTTTCTCGTCATGCTCTACCCAATAGTCGCTTATGTCGTCGTCATGGTGGTCATGCCATTGGTTGTGCAGGTAGGTATCTGTATCCATGTTATTCTCCCCTA
>MDTB01191750.1_pt1 | contig 10553 bp, 9 predicted proteins | sample 811161 | NCBI WGS metagenome assembly MDTB01 (sample SAMN05326650, study PRJNA326480) | marine metagenome | isolation source: seawater | place: Mediterranean Sea | collected 2009
AAAAAGTCTAACTTAACTGACAATTCTGAGGATGACCATGAAGATATTTTGTAATGAAAAAAAACAAAAGTTCAAAAAATTGGATTATCAATCAACATAGAGATCAATATTTTAAAGAAGCAAAAAGCTCTGGGTTTAGATCTAGATCTGCATATAAACTTTTAGAACTAAATAAAAAATTTAAATTATTTAATAAATGTAAAACAGTTATTGATCTTGGTAGTTATCCAGGAGGATGGTCTCAGATACTTAAAAAAAATCTAAAAAACTCCAAAATTTTATCTATTGATATTAAAAAAATGGAAAAAATTGAAGGTGTAGATTTTTTGTGTTGTGATTTCTTAAATGAAGATTCAAAGAGAAAAATACTTAAAAAGTTAAAGAACAAGGCTGATTTATTAGTTTCTGATATGGCGGCTGATACAACCGGCAATAAAGATCTAGACTGTATTAGAACAAACGCTTTATGTAGTGAGGTTATTGAATTTTCAAAGATAGTTTTAAAAGAGAGTGGTGCCGTAGTTGCGAAGCTTTTTAATGGAAAAGACTTTCTTGAGGTTAAACGTTTAGCTGAAAATAAATTTCGTAAGGTTAATTTTTTTAAACCCGATTCTAGCAGAGATAGTTCAAAAGAAACTTATATACATTGCGTGGGAATTAAGACTTTATAAATTTATAAAATTGTATATAAGTTTATATGGAACTAATAAAAGAAGCTCTTACATTTGACGATGTTTTACTACTGCCACAGTTTTCTTCAATCGTCCCCGCAAATACTAATATAAATGTAAATTTATCAAACACTATAAAATTAAAAATTCCTTTTTTATCATCAGCGATGGACACTGTAACCGAATCAAAAATGGCAATAGCAATGGCAAAAAATGGTGGCATTGGTGTAATACACAGAAATTTAGATATAAAAAAACAGATTATTGAAATTAAAAAAGTAAAAAAAAATCGTCTAAACGTTGGAGCAGCAATAGGAACTTCACAAACAGAATTAATAAGAGCAAAACATTTAATCGATGCTGGTGCTGATATGATAGTTATTGATACAGCTCACGGTCATAGCAATAACGTTGTAAAAATATTAACAAAAGTAAAAAAATTTTCAAATAAAACAACAATTTGTGTTGGAAATATTGCTACCGGAGAGGCAGCAAGACTTTTATATAATTCAGGGGCTGATATATTAAAAGTTGGTATAGGACCAGGATCTATTTGTACGACAAGAATGGTTGCGGGGATTGGTGTTCCTCAAATTACTGCGTTGCTAAACGTAAAAAGAGCAATGAATAAAAAAAAAATTAAAATTATTTCAGACGGAGGAATAAAATTTTCTGGTGATATTATTAAAGCTATAGCAGCTGGAGCCGACGCAATTATGATGGGTTCAATCTTTGCTGGAACTGAGGAGAGTCCAGGAAAAATATTCAAATTAAAAAAAAAATTTTATAAACTCTATAGAGGCATGGGGTCGATAGGTGCGATGTCATCTGGATCGTCAGAAAGATATTTTCAAAAAAGCTATAAAGATAAATCAAAATTTGTCCCTGAAGGAGTAGAAAGCCGTGTTCTTTATAAAGGAAAAGTTTCAAAAATAATATATCAGTTACAAGGGGGGTTGAGATCTTCAATGGGATATATAGGAGCTCAAAAATTGCAAGATGTAAGAAAAAAATCTAAGTTTATTAAAATAACCAAGGCAGGATTTTATGAAAGCATGGTACACAGCGTAGAAACTATAAAGAGCACTATAAACTATAAATTATGAATTTTTTTAAAAGAAATTATTTTTTAATACCATTTTTATTTTGTACAATTTTAAACGCTGAAACAAATAATTTTCAAAAAGGAAAAAGTTTATTTGATGAAAAAAAATTTGATCTAGCTAAATTTAAGTTTGAAAAAGATATAGTTTTTAATCCAAAAAACGAAAATTCTTATCTTTATTTAGCGAAAATTTATAATTTTAAAAAAGATGATTCTTTGGAAGAAAATAATTTAAAAACAGTAATTTTACTAAATCCTAAAAATGAAGAAGCGGTTTTAAATTTAGCTTTATTAAAAATTAGAAAATCAAATTATTCTGAGACGAAAGAGTTAATAAAAAGTTTTAAAAAAATATGCAAAAAACTGTGTCAAAAGTCTATTATTTTGCAAAACCAACTAGATAAAATTCTTATTAATTAAATGCGCCCTACAAATTCTTCTATTAAAAAAAATAAAGTTATTATAGTTGATTTTGGCTCACAAGTTACGAAGTTGATAGCAAGACGAATAAGAGATTTAAAGGTTTACACAGAAATAGTAAATTTAAAAGAATTTGAGAACATCAACAATTATGAGAACATCAAAGGAATAATACTTTCAGGCGGTCCATCAACTGTAACTAAAAAAATTTATCCAAAAATTCAATCCAATATATTTGAAAAAAATATCCCAGTATTAGGAATATGTTATGGATTACAGCTTATAGCAAAAATTTTTGGAGGAAAAATAAAAAAATCAAAAAAAAGAAGAGAGTTTGGAGAAGCAACCCTTATAGAAAAATCAAAGTCAGTTTTGTTTAAAAATTTTTATGATAAAAAAAAATCAACTGTCTGGATGAGCCATCAAGATGCTATTTATAAATTACCAAAAAATTTTATTAATATCGCAGTTACTGAGAATTCGAAATTTACAGCAATTCAGCACAAAAAAAGGAAGATTTATGGAATACAATTTCATCCTGAGGTTACACATACGAGCAAGGGAAAAGAGATAATTAAAAATTTTGTTTTCAGTATCTGTAAAATTAAACGAAATTGGGTATTAAACATAGAAAAAAACAGAATAATTAAAAATTTAAAAGATAAACTTAACAAAGATAAAGTTATTTGCGCACTTTCAGGAGGCGTAGACAGCAGTGTTGCCGCTGTATTAATTCACAAAGCTATTAAAAATAATCTTAAATGTATTATGGTCGATACTGGTTTATTAAGAAAAAATGAATTTAAAGATTCATATAAAATATTTAAGGATAAATATAAACTAAATGTTAAATTAATAAATTCTAAAAAAAAATTTTATAATAAGCTAAAAGATATAACCGATCCTGAAAAAAAAAGAAAAATTATTGGAAATGAATTTATAAAAATTTTTGAAAATGAAGCCAGAAAATTCAAAAAAGTAAAATATCTCGCTCAAGGCACTCTATATCCGGATATTATTGAAAGCAGATCTTTTTCTGGTAGCAAAACATCAAAAATAAAATCACATCATAACGTGGGCGGGTTGCCAAAAAAAATGAAATTAAAACTAGTAGAACCACTTAATGAACTATTTAAAGATGAAGTGAGAAAATTGGGTAGATCTCTGGGTTTAGATGATTCAATTTTACAAAAACATCCTTTTCCGGGACCTGGCTTAGCGATAAGAATTCCTGGAAAAATTACTGAAAAAAAAATAAAAATTTTACAGGAAGTAGATGAAATTTATATTAATAGCTTAAAAGAAAATGATTTATATAACAAAATTTGGCAAGCATACGCTGCGCTTCTTCCTGTTAAAACAGTCGGTGTTATGGGCGATAGCAGAACTTTTGAATATACATGTTTATTAAGAGCAGTTACTTCTGAAGATGGAATGACAGCCGCAAAATATAATTTTGAAAATAGGTTTTTAAGCCAAATTTCAAACAAAATTATAAATAATGTTTCAGGTGTTAATAGGGTAGTTTATGATATAACGTCCAAGCCACCAAGTACAATAGAGTTAGAATAATGTCGCTAAAGATAGAAAATTTTAAAAAAAAAAAAAATAGACAAAAAATTACATGTCTTACAGCTTATTCAAAAAGTATAGCTAAAATATTAGATAATTATTGTGACCTTGTTTTAGTTGGCGATTCATTAGCGAATGTTTTATATGGAATGAAAAATACTCATAGTTTAAGTTTGGAAACAATAATTAATCATGCCAAAGCAGTTAGATTAGGTATAAAAAAATCATTATTAGTTGTAGATATGCCAAAAAATAGTTATCAAAAACCCCTTCAGGCAAAAAAAAATGCCGAGTTGATTATTAAAAAAACCAAATGTGATGCAATAAAAATTGAAAATAATCCGAATAATTTGAAAATTGTTAAATATTTAATTAAATCTAAATTTAAAGTTATGGGTCACATAGGGTATACGCCTCAGTTTAAAAAAAAATTTAAGGTTGAAGGTAAAAATACAAAGGAACAAAAAAAACTTTTAAAACATGCTAAAGATTTAGAAAAAGCCGGTGTTTTTTCAATTGTATTGGAATGTATAGCAAAAGAAACTGCACAAAAAATAAGTAAGGAGTTAAAAATACCTACAATTGGAATAGGGTCCTCAATGTCATGCGATGGACAAATCTTAGTTACAGACGATATACTAGGATTAAGTGGTTTTTATCCAAAATTTATCAAACGTTATGCGAACTTAGAAAAAATTATAAAAACTGGAGTAATAAAGTTTCAAAGAGATGTTAGATCAAAAAAATTTCCAAAAAACAAAAATAGTTTTTAATTATGAATATTGAAAATCAAGAATTACCAAAAAAAACTTTTGTAGAAATTCTAAAAAAAAATCAAAAAAAGATTATATTCTGCGTAATTCTTCTTATTTTAAGTGTTGCTGTTATTTTCGGATTTAATGAATATAAAGAAAAAAAAAACTTATCAATTTCTCAAGAATTTAATCAAGCCAAAATATTAATAGAAAAAAATAACAAGGAAAAAGCACTTCAAATATTGGATAATATAATTTTACAAAATAATAAATTTTATTCACCTTTATCTTTAAATTTGATAACTGAAAAAAAATTAATTCAAGATACTGATAAAATATTATCTTATTTTGATATAATTATTTCAAATTCAAAACTTGAAAAAGAAACTAAAAATTTATACATATTCAAAAAAATAATATTTCTAGGAGATAGTATTGATGAAAATGTATTATTAGAAAATCTTAAACCAATAATTCAGTCTAATTCAATTTGGAAAAACACTGTATCAAAATATATTTCAAAATACTATTCATCAAAAAAAGAATTTAATAAAGCTAAAGAATTTAGCTTTAATAATAATTAAAGATAATGAAAAAATTATTTTCAGCAATTATTATAAGTATATTTTTTAATAATTGTTCCTTTGATAACAAGACTGGTATATGGACAGGAAGCAATCAAGTAGTTGATAAGGATAGAACTAATCAAAATCTAGAATTAATCTTTAAAAAAGACAAAGATGTTTTAGAAGAAAGAGATTTAGCTTCAAATCAAAATATAGTTCTTGAAAACCCGAGATTATACCAATCATGGCCTCAAAGTAACCAAAACAGATTTAATAATATAAATAATTTAAATTTTGCAAATAGTGGCAGTTACGAAAAATATATAAAAATATCAAATACAAAAATAAATAAAGATATTACAATTTACAAAAACAAACTTTTTTTTTCTGATACAAAAGGTGATATTGGTGTATTTTCTTTAAATGAAAATAGATTAATTTATAAATTTAACTTTTATAAAAAAAAACTTAAAAAAACAAAAAAAATAATTAAACTTATAATAAATGATAACTTAATCATTGCCGCAGATAATTTTGGATACCTTTATTGCTTAGACTACGAAAATAATAAATTAGTTTGGGCAAAAAATTTTTTAGTACCTTTCAGGTCAAATATAAAAATTATAGAAAATATTTTATTTTTAGCTGATGAAAAAAATAAAATAGTTTTAATAGATTTAAACAATGGTAAGAAAATTGATGAACTTTATACTCAACCACCAGAAGCTGTATCTAATTTTGAAAGTAGTTTTGCTTTAGATAATAATAATAATATATTATTTTTATCAACTACTGGTACTTTGTATTCTATGAATATGATTAATAATAAAAAAATAAATTGGATACAAAACTTTAAGCCTGATAATGAAATAATCTTTAATGCTAGACCAATTATAATTTCAGATGATAAAATTCTTATTTCAACTAATAATAAAATTGAATTGCTCAATATCGGAGGAAAAAAAATATGGGATTTAAATATTAATTCCAATATCTCACCAGTTGTATCTGGTAATACCATTTTTATATTGAGTGAGGATAATTATTTATTATTAATTAACAAAGATAATGGGAATATTCTTTTCTCAAAAAATATCTTTTCAATATTTAAAAATGAATATGATAATAAATATCACAAAAAAATTAAGAAAATAGATAATATATTTCTTATTGGAGACAAGTTATTATTAATTTCTGATAACACTTTTTTTATTGAATTAGATTTAAAAAATAATTTAAGTGCCAGTTCTATTAAAAAAAATTCTTTCAATATTGCAAGTGAAATTGTTTTTTTAAATAAACAAATGATATTTGTCAGTAATAAAAAAAGAATTTATAAGGTAAATTAAGTATTAGATTTATTGCTTAATAGTGAAAGTTGAGTTATTTTTTCATTACCAAGTTTATCAAGTGCCTCAATTGGGTATTCTCCTGTAAAATAATGATCACTGAATTGAGGGTAGCTATCATTTCTTTTTTGTTTTAATAAAGCTCTATATAGACCGTTAACACTTAAAAAATTTATACTGGTTGCTTCTAAAAATTCACAAATTTCATTTTTATTTTTATTACTGGACAATAATTCTTTTTTTGTAGGCATATCTACACCATAAAAATCTGGATACTTAATTTCTGGACAAGCAATTCGTACGTGAACTTCTTTCGCCCCAGCTTTGTAAAGCATCTTAATTATTTTGCTACAAGTTGTTCCTCTTACAAGCGAGTCATCTATTAAAACAACTGATTTATTTTTTAAAATACTTTTCGTTGAACTCAACTTAAGTTTTACTCCTAGACTTCTAATATGCTGAGATGGTTCAATGAATGTTCTTCCAACATAATGGTTTCTAATAAGTCCTAGTTCAAATTTAATTTTTGAAGATTGAGAGAAGCCGATAGCAGCTGGAACACCTGAATCAGGCACTGGAACCACAATGTCTGCATCAACTCTAGACTCTTTTGCTAGCTCTTCACCCAGTCTTTTTCTATATTCATAAGCACATTCGCCATCTAATATGCTGTCAGGCCTCGCAAAATAAATGTATTCAAATACACATGGTCTTGATTTTATTTTATTAAAAGGTTTAAAACTTTTTAATTCATTATTTTCAATAACAACTATTTCTCCATTTTCAACTTCTCTTATAAATTTTGCATCCACAATGTCCAATGCGCAAGTTTCTGAGGCCAGTATGTATGAATTTCTTAGCTTACCGATTACCAAAGGTCTTATTCCCAAAGGATCTCTAATACCTATGAGTTTTTTATTTGTCAAAATTACAAGAGCATAACCACCTTGTATCTTAAAAAGAGTCTCAGTAATTTTATCCAAGATTTTCTCTCTTTTTGACTGTGCTATTAATTGAACTATAGTCTCTGTGTCACTCGTAGTTCTAAATATAGAACCATTTTTTACAAGATTGTTTCTTAAAGTAATTGCATTGGTTAAATTTCCATTATGTGCAATACTTAATCCACCATGAAATAAATCTGCAAAGAAAGGCTGTATGTTTCTTAAAGATGTCTCACCGGTAGTCGAATATCTATTATGGCCTATAGCTGAATTACCCGGTAATTTTTTCAAAGTTTCAATATTTGTAAAATGATCACCAACTAAACCTTGACGTTTTTCTGAATGGAAGTTATTGCCATCAAAAGATACTATTCCGCATCCTTCTTGACCCCTGTGTTGTAAAGAATGCAATCCTAGTGCAACTAACCTTGTAGCATCCTCATGATTTGAAACTCCGAAAACCCCACATTCCTCTCTTAATTTATCTAAATTAAATTTTTTCAATTTTTTCCTTTGTATCAATGAAGTCGTCATTAGATGGAAACTCTTCTATTAAGATTTCACTGCCTTTTTTTACTAAATTAAAAGAAAGGGCCTTATCAGCTGATATACCCCAATTCTGATAAGGATAAAACCAATTTAATATGGAAAATATACACACAGAAACTACATATCCTTTAAAAAAACCAAATAACATACCAAAAGTTTTGTCTATAGATCCAACACCAGTCCAAGTTATTGCCTTACCCAAACCTTTTCCAATAACTATTGTTAAAAAAAGGGTAAAAATAAATATTAGCGCTCCCAAACCAACATTGTTAATAAATTCAGACTCTATATATTCGCCTACAGTAGGTTGAAGTTTTGGCACCAGTATAATAGTAATAATTGTTGAAATAACCCATTTCATAAAAGAAATTAAACTCAAAGAAAATCCTTTCAAAAAACATTGCACTAAACAATAAAGAAAAATTAAGGACACAAAAATATCAAACAAATTTATATGTTTTATTATATTTTCGAGTAAGCCATCCATTATATTAGTTTATTATCTTCATTTCCAAAGGGTTTATAAATTAATAAAAGTTTAGGCAGTAGAGTTAAGACAGAAATCATAGCCAGCAACATTGCTATACCTGTGAATACACCAAAATATATTGTAGGAATAAAATTTGATAAAACTAATATTGAAAAACCAAATACTATTGTTATTGAGGTATTTAAAATAGCTATACCTACGGTGCTATGACAGCGATCTAAAGTTTTATTATAATCATTTATCTTTTTGAACTCCTCTTTAAATCTATAAATATAATGTATGCTATTATCTACAGCTATTCCAATAGTAATAGCTGCAATTGTTATCGTCATCATATCTAATGGTATCCCCATCAAACCGATAATACCTAAAATGAAAAAGGCAGCAATAAAATTAGGAACAACACCAATTAGTGACAAAATTATATTTCTAAATAGTATTAAAAACATTAAAAAAATTCCCAACATAACTATTCCTAACGTTAAGATTTGTGATTTAAATAAACTTTGAAGTAAATTATTAAACAAAATTAGAACACCTGCTAATTTATACTCTTCTTTGTTTAATCCTAAAGTAGTATTTATTTCAGTATCTATTTTATTTATCAATTCATTTCTTCTTAAATTTTCTAAAGAGTCTTTAATTCTCACTGCAACTCTAGCTTCATCGTTATCTACTGATATATAGGGAGATATAATTTCTTTTTTTATCTCATCTGGTATTTTACTATACAAGACTGCTATTTCTAAACTTTGTAATTCCTTTTTATTTAAATCTTCAGCAACTCTTAAGATTGATCCAAAAGATAATACTTTTCCTATCTCAGGTAAAGAGTCCAAGTAATCGTGAACTTTTAAAATTTTATCCATTTTATCTCTAGTGAACCAATATTTAGCTTTATCCTCATTACTTTCAGCATCTTCATCCCACTCAGAAAATTCATCATCACTTTCAACTTTCAACTTTGCTGGAAACTTTATTATTATGTTTAAAGGAGTTGTTCCTCCAAGCTCATCATCAATTTTTTTCATTCCCTTATATATTTCAGTTTCTTTATCAAAATAATTTATGAAACTGTTTTCAACTTCGAGCTTTGAAATACCAACGACGCTAGCGATAATAATTACAAATGTACTACCGAATAATACAGCGCCATTTTTTTTGGCTATTGACCCAAGTACTTTTGTAACAAAAGATCTTTCTGTATCTTTAATATTGATTTCATTCTCAGATGAAAAAATATTTAAGAGACAAGGTAAAAGAAAAAAAGTAACGAATAAAGAAACAATTAATCCTAAAGTCATCATCCAGCCAAAGTCTATAATAGGTTTTATGCCGCTAAAAATTAGAGATAGAAAAGCACAAATAGTTGTTAAAACAGTATATAAAATTGGGAGCATCATTTTTTTACTTGCCTCTAAAATTGCTTCTTTTTTACTTAAGCTTGGAAATTCTTTTTTTAATTGTAGAAACCTTACAGTTAAATGTATATTCATTGCCATATTGAGTATTAACATCAAAGCAATAAAGTTTGATGAAATAACGGTGACTTTCCATCCTATTAAACCTAATAGACCTATCATTATGACAACAGAGGTAGCACAACCAAATAATGGCATTATTACCCATTTTAAGTTTCTGAATATGAACCAAAGAGTAAAAATAATAAAAATAAAAACGCCAATACCAAATACAACTATATCATTTTTAATATAGCTCATCATATCGTCTGCAATCATAGGAATACCACCTAAGTGAATTTTTGCGTTTTCTCCGTATTTTGTAATAATATCTCTAATCTCAGAAATATTCTGGTGATTTCTCTTATTATATAAATTTTTGTAATCCTCGTATTCTTTTAAAAAATCTTTATATTTTTCTTTTTCTATATTACTTGTACTTTGACTTTTATTTCCGAAATAATATTTTTCTTTTAATTTAACATAATCGTTTAATCGTTCATCTTTTTTTAAATAAATTACAACACCTGATGTTTTACCGTCTTCACTAATTACATAATTTTTATAAATTGGACTATCTAATATTTCTTGAAAACCTCGATTTTTATCAAGGTTAGGATAAGATAGAGTTTTATAATTTTTTAATCTTTCCATTAACGGCTCGTCGCTACT
>MDTB01016083.1_pt1 | contig 10552 bp, 9 predicted proteins | sample 811161 | NCBI WGS metagenome assembly MDTB01 (sample SAMN05326650, study PRJNA326480) | marine metagenome | isolation source: seawater | place: Mediterranean Sea | collected 2009
ACTCCCTTTTCTTTGCACTTTTTTTCAATATTATTCATAAATTTTTAGCTTTAATCTAACTTAAATATATAGGTTTAATCAATTTATTTTCTATTAAATTTCTATTAATTAAAAATTCTATGTTTTTTTTATCGAATTTAGTTAAATCTCGGTCCTTATAACCATATATTTTTACACCTTTAGAGATTTTAATACCCTTAGCTGCTGCTAAAGAAGTTCTGATACCTGAAAAGCTTCCCGGGCCGATATTAACAATAACAGAAAAATTTTTATTAATTATAGCTTTTTTTTTCTTAATTATGTCTAATATACTACTAACAAGAGCATCATTATTCTTAATATTAATTTGAAATTTTTTAACAAAAAAATTATTATCAACTCTTAACCCAATTAAATTTTTTTTGCCAATGAAGTTAATAATTAAAAAGTCTTTTATCATCGTTTTATTTGTTTTTACGACAATTCTATCAACTAAATCCTATTCTACAAATAAAAATTTTGAAGACTACGGTATTATAACAATTATGTATCATAGATTTGATGAAAACAAATACCCCTCTACTAATATCAGAATGGAAGATTTCAATAAACATATAGAAATTATTGAACGAAAAGGAATTAATTTTATAAATCCGAATAATTTTGAAAAAAATATGACTGATAAAAAAAAAGAAAAAAAAATTTTAATCACGATAGATGACGGGTTTCTCTCTTTTTATAAAAACGCTTGGCCAGTACTTAAATCAAAAAAAATACCATTTATTTTGTTTGTAAGCACGAGGGAAGTAGGTAAAAACGGTTATATGTCTTGGGAACAAATTAGAGAAATTTCTAAAGAAGAATTTGTTCACATTGGTAACCATAGTCATTCTCATGAATATTTAATTGATGAAAGTTTTGAGGATATTTTAAATGATTTAGAACAATCTATCTCACTTTTTAAAAAAAACTTGGGATCTAATTCACATTTTTTTTCTTATCCATTTGGTGAGTACAGTCTTGAATTGAAAAAAATTGTGAAAGATTTAGACTTTAAATTTGCTTTTGGCCAACACTCTGGTGTAGTTGATGAAACAAAAGACCGCCTGGAATTACCTAGATTCCCAATTAATGAAAAATATGGGGAGATAAAAAGATTTGAAACAATTTTGAATACCTTGCCTTTTAAGTACAAAGAAATCTTGCCTAAAGAAAAATATATAATTGACAATAATAACCCTCCTGAAGTTTCTATAACGTTTTTTAATAACATGAAAAATATTAAACTTTTAAACTGTTATTCTAATGAAGAAAATAAATGGAGAAAATCTATAATAAATTTCGTAAGTGAAAATAAAATAAAAATAAAACTTCAAGGAAAATTTACTACTGAAAGAGGTCGTATTAATTGTTCTTTAAGAGAAAGTAATGGACTTTGGCGATGGTTGGGTATGCAATTTACTATTGCAGAAAAATAATATTATAAATTTAATTCTTTTTTTACAACAGAGTTCGTAAGTTTCACTTTTTCAAAATCTTCTAAAGAATTTTGTTCAATTATTTGTTCTAAAATTTTAGTATATTCTGTTCCTGTTTCAGCATAATTATCGAGGCTATGTATAAGTTTAATTCCGGTGATTGGTTTTCTTTTTTTTCTTAATTTAGATCTTATTTCTCTAAATTCTTTATAACTTTTGTGAGAGTTTAAATTTTTCTTATAAGCTTTGACTGAAGCTCTAAGAATTGGAAAACGAAGAACCTTATGATTGCCTTTAGTTTTGTCTAGTGGCTCAATTCCTTTTCCAGTCCATGTCCATTGACCAAAAATAGCGTTACCTTCTAAGGCAAATCTTGATGTTCCCCAACCGCTTTCTTTTGCTGCTTGAGCTATCGCGATTGAAACAGGAATAATATCCATTCTTTTTTCTAATTCATCCATTTTGCCGTTGGTCACTTTATATTCCCTAATCTTTTGCCTAATCCAAGATTTTTCTTTTTCTGTGCTATTTTTTTTTGAAATAATTCTCATCAGCTTATTTCTGTCATCCAGGATTTTTTCATTTTCAGCAACAACAAGTGGTAAAACTATTTTAATAAAAGTTTCTTTCTTAAGCTTTGTACTTGTGATTTCGTCTAGATCTTTTGGAAATTGTGTAAAATATATTGGTTTAACAAGCTTTTCTCTTCTGACTTTTTTTAAATCATATTCTACATCATCAAACAAAGACAAAACAGTTTCTGTTTTAAGATTTAAATCTGGTAAAATAAATTCTTTAACTAAACTCTCTTGTTTTTTAGTTTTCGTTTTTGGTTGTGTTTTTTTAACTATTTCTTCCTGTTTTTTAGGCTTTTTAGTTTCTTTGCTTTTTTTAGGTGGTGAAACAATCTCTTTTTCTTTAATAATTTCTTTTTTTACTTCAAAAATTTTCTTATTTAGTAAAACATCTTTTACTTGAAAAGCTCCTACTACAATTAAACCTAAAAATGATATTGCAATAAATCTTGATACGAATTTATTTGCTTTTTTTTCTTCTACTTCAAAATTATAAGCGTTATTTAAAATATTTATTGTAGATTTACTAATCCAATTACCCAATTCTAAAATCGCATTTAGAAGCGAAGAGAAGAAATTAATGACACTTTTAAATAAACTTACAAAAAATTTAAAAACATAACCTACTGTGGATTTTAAAAAATTACCAAAGGTCTCACCTAGAGAGTGTATAGGTTTAGTAATTTTTTTAGAGTGTATTTCTAATAAACTTTTATTAATTTCAGTAGGAATAGGAACTTTATTTTTTTTTAATAAATGTTCTATTTGAGATGTCGTTAAATATTTTTTATCTTTCCTATATTGTTTGATTTCTTGGACTCTGTAAATTTGAGCAAGTTCTAATAATTTATCTCTGTAACTAATATTTTTTTTCATATTAAATTGCTTCTACAGATTTTACTTCTTTAACATAGTGGCAAAGTAAATTTTGTACTCCTTGTTTTAATGTCATCAATGAGCTTGGGCAGCCAGAACAACTTCCTTGAAGTTCTACTTTTACTATTCCATTTTCAAATGATTTGAATTTAATATCTCCTCCATCTCTGGCCACTGCTGGTCTAATTTTTGAGTCTAAAACTTCTAAAATTTGTTTAACTACTTCTCCTGAGCTTTCATTAATTTCTTTTTTAGTTCCTGTTTCTTCTGAAAGTATAGGATCATTATTATTCTCAAAATAATCGTTAATATGTGAAATCACTATAGGTTTTAAAGTACTCCAGGATACATCTTTATTTTTTTTGACCGACAAAAAGTTTTTTGATAGCAAAACTAACTCAACTCCATTAAAATTTAATAACTCCTTAATAAAAGTATTTTTCAAATCTTTTAATTGATTTTTTTGAAATTCTTCAGTTCCAATAGCAGATATAGTTTTTTCCGAAAGGAACTTCAAAGAATCGGGATTTGGTGTTGGTTCTGTAGTTATCATAAAGTCCTTATATTATATTAATCCAACTATATCACGTATCTTTTTTAAATTTTCCTCAGATTTAATAGTTGCTTTTTCAGTGCCTTTATTTATTACTTGTATCAAATAATTTTTATCTTTCATTAAATCTTTAATTTTTTTACCAATTGGACAAATTTGATCGACCAATACATCTGAAAGTTGTTTTTTTACAAATGAAAAATCTTTTCCAGCCATATCATTTAAAATATTTTCAACTGAATTATTGGTTAAATCAGAATAAATGTTAATTAGATTTAATGCCTCAGGTCTCTTTTCGAGTTCTTTTAAATCTTCTGTAATTGGCAAAGAGTCAGTTTTAGCCTTTTTAATTTTTTTAACAATCTCGTCTGCTTCATCTTTTAAATTTATTCTTGAGTAATCTGAGTCTTCTGATTTACTCATTTTCTTTAATCCGTCTCTTAAACTCATAACTCTGGAAATTCTTTTTTGTATTAAGGGTTCAGGTAATGGAAAAAAGTTATTACATTTAAAATCATTATTAAATTTTTGAGCAATATCTCGAGAAAGTTCTAGATGTTGTTTTTGATCAGAACCAACAGGAACGTGGGTAGCCTTATATAGCAAAATATCTGCAGCCATTAGATTTGGATAAATATATAAACCTACACTCGCTCTTTCTTTATCTTTTCCAGCTTTATCTTTAAATTGAGTCATTCTATTTAACCATCCGACTCTTGAAACGCAATTAAATATCCATGCAAGTTCCGCGTGACCACTTACTGATGATTGATTAAAAATAATACTTTTACTCTCATCTAAACCTGAGGCTATAAAACCTGCTGTAGTTTCCAAAATATTATTTTTTAATTCATCTGGATCTTGGAAAATAGTTATAGCATGAAGATCAACTACACAATAAATGCAATCCATTTTTTTTTGTAAATCTACAAAATTTTTTAACGCCCCTAGATAATTACCTAAATGTAAATTTCCAGTTGGTTGAACACCAGAAAAAACTAATTTTTGTGGACTCATATCAATTTGCTCTAAAATTTTTTAATTTTAATAATCCTAACAGATTACACGATATCAGATAAACTGTTGATACAAAAATTACAATTAATAAAAGATAAATAAACTTGAATTTGCTTGCATACTCTAAGCTTTCACTAAAGTTATTCAAAGCTACAAAAAGAATAACGGACATTATAACTGTAGATATGATAATTTTAAAAACATTTTTATAGAACTGATTTTGAAAAATGAAAGATTTATATTTACTTAAAAGTAGAATATATATTATCACACCTAACCAAGTTGATATTGAAGTTGCCAAAGGTATAATTAGAAAACCAACTTTTTTAAAAAATATTACGCTAATCAAAACATTCGTGAAAACTACAATTGTTGATATATAAAAGGGTGTCTTAGTATTGTCTCTTGCAAAATAAAAATTTGAGAAAACTTTTATTAACGCAAATGCTGGTATTCCATAACCAAAATATTTTAGAGCAATCGAGGTTAAATGGATGTTTTTTTCTGAAAAGGATCCATATCCAAACAATCCATTAATGATTTCCTCTGATGCTAAAATTAAACCTAAACAAGCTGGAATTGATAATAAAAGACAAAGTTCCATCGCACGATTCTGAATTTTTAAAGCTTTAATATTATCTTTATTTTTTAAAGCATTAGATAAAACAGGCAGTGAAACAGTGCCAACAGCTATTCCAGCAATTGCTAGATTAATTTGATAAACTCTATCAGCATAATAAAGATATGAAACTGCACTTGTTTCAAAAGATGCTATTATAGTTCCAATCAAAATATTTATTTGAGTTACACCAGAAGAGAAAATGCTTGGTAAAAGTTTTTTAAAAAAAAATTTTATTTTTGCATTTATTTTAATTTTTAACTTTAAATTTGGTTTATAGTATTTTTTTGTAAATATTATAAGAAAAATGAGTTGAATGATCCCAGCTAAAGTTACTCCGTACGATAAATTTTCTGCATAATCTAATTTTAGTAGGTAGGAAAAAACTAGACTTAAAATTAATATCAAATTTAAAATTATTGGTGCGGCAGCGGCAGCGGCAAATTTATTATGTGAATTTAAGATTCCCGAAAAAAAAGATGATAAACTTACAAAAATCAAAAATGGAAATGTTATTCTTGTAAAGTGCACTGCAATATTGAATTTTTCACTATTTTCAAAAAAACCAGGTGCTATCAAATAAACTAGGTAAGGAGTGAATATTTCACCGAGTAAAACTATAAAAAAAAGGCATAAAGTTAATAAAGTAATTACATCATCAGCAAATTTTTTAGCACTTTTCCTTCCTTTAATTTTTTCTGCTGTATAGCTAGGAATAAAAGCAGCATTAAAGGTGCCTTCAGCAAATAATCTCCGAAAAGTGTTTGGTAAACGAAATGCTACAAAAAAAGCATCTGCATATATAGATGCTCCAAGAAATATGGCTATTAATATGTCTCTAAAGTATCCCAACACCCTACTAATTAAGGTGTAAAAACTAAAAACTGATGTTGAGGACAATAAATTCATAATTATTCAAAATTAAGCCACAAATCTATAGTGATTTATTCTCTTTTATATTAAATTCTTAATTTAAATGACAAAAAAATCTAAAATAGATCATTATACTGATAAAGAAGCATTAGACTTTCATACTACAGGAAAGTCGGGCAAAATTGAGGTTAACTCGTCAAAATCCTTAACGACTAAAAGAGACTTATCCCTAGCATATTCTCCTGGCGTAGCAGCACCAGTAAAGAAAATAGCTGAAAATCCTTTAGCTGCTTATGATTACACCAGCAAAGGCAATTTAGTGGCTGTTATTAGTAACGGTTCAGCAATTTTAGGGCTTGGAAATTTAGGCTCTCTTGCATCAAAGCCTGTAATGGAAGGAAAGGCTGTTCTATTTAAAAGATTCGCAGATATCGACTCGATAGATATTGAAGTTGATAGTTCTAATACAGAAGAAATTATTAACACAATTAAGAACATCGCAAACACTTTTGGTGGAATAAATCTTGAAGATATAGCTGCCCCAGATTGTTTTATAATTGAACAAAAATTAAAAGAAATCCTAGACATACCGATTTTTCACGACGATCAACATGGCACCGCAATCATAACTGCTGCAGCTTTGCTAAATGCTTTAGACATCTCCAATAAAAAAATTGATAAGGTAAAAATAGTTGTTAATGGAGCAGGAGCTTCGGCAATTGCCTGTACAAACTTATTTAAAAGTTTAGGTGTAAAAAATGAAAATGTAATAATGTGTGATCGTAAAGGAATAATTTACAAAGGAAGAAAAAATGTAGACCAGTTTAAATCAACTCATGCCGTAGAAACAAAATTAAGAACATTAGAAGAAGCAATGAAAAATGCAGATGTGTTTTTAGGATTGTCGGCAAAAAATGTTGTTTCACCCAAGATGGTAAAATCTATGGCTAAAAATCCGATAATATTTGCTTGTGCAAATCCTGATCCTGAAATAAAACCTGAAGAAATTGAGAAAACAAGATCTGATGCCATAGTTGCAACTGGACGTTCAGACTACCCTAATCAAGTAAATAATTTAATTGGTTTCCCATATATTTTTAGAGGTGCCTTAGATGTACAAGCAAAAGAAATAAATGAGGAGATGAAGATTGCTGCGGCTAAAGCAATTGCATTGCTTGCAAAAGAAAATGTACCTGATGAGGTTGTTGCAGCTTATGGCGGAGACAGGCCTAAGTACGGAAAAAGCTATATAATACCCTCAACCTTCGACCCAAGACTTATTAGCGTCATCCCTTTAGCAGTTGCCTCCGCTGCAATTAAGAGTGGAGTAGCAAGAAAAAAAATAAAGGATTTAGAAGCTTATAAAGATCAACTTGTTAATAGACTAGATCCTTCAATGTCGTTAATGCAAGGAATTAATTCTAAAGTAAGAAAAAATCCAAAGCGTGTAATATTTGCAGAGGGTGAGGATGAGAATATGCTTAAAGCTGCAATAGAGTTTGAAAAAAACAAATTAGGAAAACCAATATTAATTGGATCTGAAAAAAGAATAAGAGAACAATTAAAATTAATAGGTCTTGATGAAAATTTTAAAATTCAAATAATTAACTCAACAGATAAAACAAAAAGAGAGAAATATGTAAAACATCTTTATAAAAAATTACAAAGAAAAGGCCAATTAGAAAGAGATGTAGATCGTTTAGTGAGGAATGAGAGAGTTGTCTGGGGAGCATCTATGATAGCTTGTAAGGATGCTGACGCAATGGTTACTGGTAACATAAGACATTATTCTGCTTCGGTTGAAAAATTAAGAAAAGTAGTTGATTCTAGACCAGGAGAAGAGTTATTTGGTATGACAATGATGGTTTCAAAAGGAAAAACAATATTAGTTGCTGATACAAATGTAAAAGATTTTCCTTCCTCGGAAAGATTGGTAAAGGTTTCAAAATCTTGCGTTAGAATTGCGAGATTGTTTGGTTTTGATCCAAAAGTGGCTTTTTTATCTCATTCTACATTCGGAAAACCTGTTTCCAGAAATACAAAGCATGTAAGAGATGCAATTCAACTTCTAAAAAATGAAAAAGTAGATTTTGATTTTGATGGCGAGATGCAGCCTGATGTAGCGTTAAATCCATTATATAAAGAAATTTATCCCTTTTCGAAAATAGTCGGTAACGCAAATATTCTTGTTATGCCTGCATTGCACAGTGCAGCTATATCAACAAAATTAATGAAATCATTTGGTGGAGCAAAACTTATTGGTCCTCTTCTAATAGGATTGGGTTTACCAATTGAAGTTGCCCCCCTAAGATCTTCTACATCGGACATATTAAATCTAGCCTCAATTGCTGCCTATTCATCTGATGTAATTGATTATGATTAATTAAGATCTATTTCTACTTAAATCTGAAACTAGATAAATTGTTGGTATGATTTCCTTAACATCGTATATTTTATTTGCTTCACTTATTACTTCTTTTTTTTCATCTTTTGACATTGATATTCCAAAAATATAAATATTTTTATTAATTGTTTCTAAGGTATAGTTTCCAGATTTAATTTTTTTATTTATTATCATCGCAGTACGTAATTGTGATGTTATGAGAATGTCTTTAGCGGTACTTTTAAAATTTGACTGGCCTTTTATTTGTACAGCATTTTTAACTGATCTAACTCCTTTTGTTTCCCAGGCCATTTTCGTAATTTTAATTTTTTCCTCGGGAGCATCCACTTTACCAGTTAAAAATATTCTTCCATCAAGAACCTCTACCTGGATTGATAAAAAATATTTTTTTTCTTTCAAGGACAATCTTCCTATTAAACTTTTTTGCATTATTGTATCATCGATTTGCATTCCCACTGTCCGGGGATCAAATGTTATACTTACCCCTCTTCCAAAAGTTCCCATATTTTTTCCACAAGAACTAAGGAACAAAAAAATTACAATTAATCTAAGAGCTGTTTGCATTTGTTTTAGCCTTTAAACATATTTTATAAGCTTTATTTTTTGATATGCCATATTTTGTTGTAATAAGTTCCACTGTATCTTTTAAAGAATATTTAATTAAGTATCTTGTAGCTTTTTTTATCATCTTAGAATCATCAACTTCAATAATATTATCTTTATTATATTTGTTAGAAATTACAATAGTCAATTCACCTTTTAACTTTGAATCAAAATATTTTAATTTTTCTATACTACTTCTGTAAAAATATTCGTGTATTTTAGTTATTTCTCTTGCAATCAATATATCTCTAGAATTAAAAAATTTTTTAAAAATCTTTAGATAAAAATCAATTTTTACTCCAGAAATAAAAAAAACTAATGAATAATTTATTTTGTTAAGAGAAGAAATTACTTTTTCTACCTCTTTCTCAGTTTTTGGCAAGAAGCCATAAAATAAAAATTTATCATCAAAACCTGAAATACTCATAGCTGCAGTGATGGAAGATGGTCCAGGTATTGGATAAACATTTATATCTTGTCTAACACACTCATTCACCAACAAACGACCGGGATCAGATATTAATGGAGTTCCTGCATCAGATATGAGTGACAAAATTTTGCCCTTATTTAAATATTGAATAATCTTATCAACTTGTTTTTTTTCATTAAACTTATGATAAGAAATTAGTTTTTTTTTAATTTTAAAATGATTTAATAGCTTTAATGATCTTCTTGTATCTTCGCATAATATGATTTCTGACTTTTTTAATATGTCTATTGATCTCAACGTAATATCATCAAGATTTCCAATAGGTGTGGAAACAATATATAAACCAGGTGTAAAACTACTCATTAAAAATGATTAAATTAATTATTATAATTTTATCCTATTTATTTCTAATATTTAATACAACTTTATTAAATGCAGAAAATAAAAATGAACTTAAAATTGGTTTATTGGCGCCTTTTTCTGGAGAATATAAAAATCTTGGCAATTCTTTAATTTTATCAGTCCAGTTGGCTCTGAATGAAATAGGAAACAAAGATATTAAAATTATCACTAGAGACTCAGGCTCTAAAAATAAAGAGAAACTAAATCTAGCGATTAGAGACATAATCGAATCGGGTGCTAAAGTTATAATAGGCCCTATAGACTCTGAAAATTTTCAAGAACTAAATAAATATAAAGATACGATCTTCATTTCACCCTCCAATAAGTATCCAGAGATAAAATCAAATATAATAAGTATTGGCATTAGCTTGGAGTCTCAAATTAAATCTCTAGAAAATTTTATTAAAAAACAAGAGAAAACAAAAACTATAATAATGTATCCAAAAAATGAATACTCGGATTTTATTGATAAAAAAATTAAATCTATTAATCCAAAAAGGTACAAAATTTTTAAATACAATTCAGACCCAAAAGTATTAACCGGTGAAATAGAAAATCTAACAAACTACCCACAAAGAAAAAGAAATCTAGAGTTGAGAAAAAAAATTTTAGAAGAAAAAGATGATGAAAAATCAAAAAATGAATTAAAAACTTTAGAGCAAAAATATACACTTGGTAAAGTCAGATTCGACTCTTTAATAATAATAGATTTTGGAAATAGTTTAAAAAGTGTATTAGCTTCA
>MDTB01018052.1_pt1 | contig 10552 bp, 9 predicted proteins | sample 811161 | NCBI WGS metagenome assembly MDTB01 (sample SAMN05326650, study PRJNA326480) | marine metagenome | isolation source: seawater | place: Mediterranean Sea | collected 2009
GCGGCAGCTCATTCAGGCTGTTTTTCTATGTTTTTATCTGCATTATTATCAGGCGAGGGTTTAAACCCAGAGTCTATTCAAACAAATGCTGAAGTGACTTTAGAAATATTGGAGGATGGGCCTAAGATTACCTCTATTCACTTAGAGTGTGATGCCAAAGTTTCAGGTATAGAGGAGGCAACTTTCCAAGAATTGGTCCAAAAAGCCAAAGAAAATTGTCCTATTTCTAAAGTTTTGCAAGGAGCTGATTCGATAACTGTTTCTGCAAGATTAAATACTTAGGTGATGATTGAGACCGTTTTTTTTATCCTTGAATAGATATTAACAAAACTAGTTTGGTTGTTTTTTTGAGAGGGTTTTATTGTTGGATTTGTTGTAATTGACTTAGAAGTTCTTTTTCATCCCAAATTGTAATGGATTCACCTTTTTCAATTAGCGCTTCCACTTTACTTAGTTTGGATCCCGGAGCGTCCCCTACAATGAGGATGGTGAGTTTCTTGGAAACGGAGCTGCTCATTTTAGCTCCCAATGACTTCAGTTGAGATTCTATTTCAGGTCGCTTCATCTCTTCAAAAGAGCCTGTGATTAAACAGGTCTCTCCTGTTAAAGGGCCGTCTTCTTTGATCGTGTTTTTGGGTTCTATGCCAAGATCTTTTAAGTCATCAAGTAAGTGACAGAACTCAGGGTTTTGAAAGGCCTCTAAAATAGACTGGGCTGTTTTATCACCAATAGAATCAATGCTGATGAGACTTTCAAAGTCACGTGTTTTTAAGTCATCAATCGTGCTTATCGTTTCGGCTAAGGTTTCTGCCGCATGCTTGCCAACAAAAGAAAGCCCTAGCGCAAATAAAAATATTGATAATGGGCGTGTTTTGGAGTTTTCAACAGCCTTTAACAGATTGTCGCTAGATTTATCACCCATTCGTTCTAACTCAATGAGGGACTCTTTTTTTAAACGATATAAGTCTGAAATGTTTGAGACTAAGCCTTCATCTACTAACTGCTCGATTACAGCATCTCCTAAACCGTCAATATCCATAGCGGTTCTGGAAACGTAATGCTTGAGCTTTCCTTTGACTTGGGCAGGACACATCGGGTTCACGCATTTATGTGCGACTTCTCCTTCGATTTTTTGAATGGGACTATTGCATTCTGGACAGTGAGTTGGCATTTTAAAGGGACGACTTTCAGGAAATCGCCGATGACTACGGATAATTTTAGGAATCACATCTCCCGATCGTTGCAAAACTACCTCATCTCCGATTTGAATATCTTTTCTTTCAATTTCTTCGAGATTATGAAGCGTTGCTCTTTGAAGCGTTGCCCCAGCAATTTTTACTGGTTTTAAGTTTGCAACAGGGGTTAGTACACCTGTTCGACCGACTTGAACGCTAATATCCTCTAAAATCGTTACAGCTTCTTCGGCTGCAAATTTGTAGGCGGTAGCCCAACGTGGTGCTTTGGTGGTAAAGCCTAATTGGTCTTGGGCCGCATAATCGTTTACTTTTATGACAGCGCCATCAATATCATAATCGTAACTATTGCGATTTTGCTCTAATCTGTTAGCCCCGTCTTGAATATTTTTTGGATTTGTACTTGTTTGTACTTCAGGAATCACAGGGAAACCCAATTTTTTAAGATAGGTAATGGTTTCTGAATGCGTTTTTTGATCAGTGCCTATGCCTTGGTAAATGAAAATGTCTAAATGGCGTTCAGCAGTAACTCTTGGATCTAATTGGCGCATGGATCCTGCGGCCGCATTTCGAGGATTAGCAAATTGATGGGCAATCTTTTGAAACTGTGAATTTCGTATAAAAACCTCCCCGCGAACTTCGATATCAACTTCTTCAGTTAGAAGTAGAGGGAGACTTTTAATGGTTTTTAGATTTTCAGTAACATCTTCTCCTTTTTTACCATCTCCTCTTGTCCCTCCTTTAACAAATCGTCCCTTTTCATAGAGTAAGGAAACAGCTAGTCCATCTATTTTGGCTTCGATACTCAGTTCAATTTCCTCACGTTCAGTTCCTTTGATGAGGCGTTCATAAAAAGCAATGAACTCATCTTCATTAAATACATTACCTAGTGAAGGTAGTGCTTGTTTGTGATGAAATGCTTTGAAAGAGGCTAAAGGTTGATCCCCAATTCGCTGGGTGGGTGAACTGGGATCTAATAATAATGGATTTTCTTCTTCAAATTGTGTTAATTTTTGGTAATACTGATCATACTCAGCATCTGAAATACTGGGCGTATCCAAAGTGTAATACTCGTGGGCAAAGTGATTCATCTTTTTAACGAGTTCCAGATATCGATCATGGTTTATCATAGTTTCTATTGTACCCCGTCTTAGGGAAAGTTTAAACGGGTATCTATTGACGCATAGATATGAGCAGAAACTTTGATAAACACCTGTCAATTTTGTATACTAAGCCAATGGAAACGGTGATTTCAAAATCAAAGATACAGATGCGTGCCACTCCACTAGATTGGCAGTGTCCGGTTGTAACTGCTAAAATGCTCTCGAATTCTCATGCGCATATGGCCTTTTTGTACTCAGGAATGCAGACTGAGTATTCGGGACGCTACTCTTATTTACTATGGGACTTGGATGCACATGTGGCGGCGGAGACTTTTGATGCACTACCTCCTATTTTAAGTGAAGACCAAGGGCTTTTTGATAATTTTTGGGTGGGATATTTGGGCTATGATCTTAAAAATGACCTAGAGGCGTTGCCGGAGGTTCAAAACGCTTATTTGTCTTTTCCTAAGCTATCGATGATGCGTTTTAATCGTGTGATTTGCTTTGATCATCAGGAGCAAAAAGCCATGCTATGGACCCGTGATGGCTTAGATCCTTTATTTCCAGAAGCGTCTTCTTTTGAGTGTGAAAAAATACAAGGTATTATTCCGGATGTTCAGTTTCTGGACAGCTCTTTGTCTAAATCCGAGTATATTGCATCCGTAGAACAGATTTTGGAAAAAATTAAAGCAGGGGATCTGTATCAAGCCAATTTGACGCGCAAATCTTTTGGTAGATTTGAGGAAAAACCTGATCCATTTGTTGTTTTTGAAAAACTGTCTCAGGTAAGCCCTGCGCCCTATAGTAGTTTTTTGAAAATGGGGGGCCAGAGTATCCTCTCTTCTTCTCCGGAACAGTTTCTTAAACTTGATTCTTCAGGAGGTGTTTCCTCTATTCCAATTAAAGGATCTGCTCCACGAGGCACTACCCCTGAAGAAGATGATCGCTTGCGTCAATACTTAGAGTCCAGCGCTAAGGATCAATCGGAAAATTTAATGATCGTCGATTTGATGCGACATGATTTTTCCAAAGGTAGTGAACTGGGGTCTGTAACAGTGGACCCTATGTTTCAAGTTACTGCGTATGAAACCATTCACCATATGTCGTCCACCATTCATGCCAAGAAAAAAGAATCTGTGTCCACATTGGCATTTGTTAAAAACACATTTCCGCCAGGATCGATGACGGGAGCGCCCAAAGTGATGGCTATGAAAACTTGCTCTGAATTGGAAAGCCTGTGTAGAGGTGTTTATAGTGGTGCGATTGGATATTTTGGAGGGGATGGGTCTTTGGATTTATCGGTGGTCATTCGAACCCTTTGTTTAGAGGACGATCGTTTTGAGTTTCAGGTTGGAGGTGGGATTGTAGCGGAGTCTGATCCCAAAAAAGAGTGGGATGAAACTTGCACCAAGGAAAAAGGAATCTTAAAGACCTTGGCGCTTGAAAGCAAATCTTGCACAATCGAGAAATAGTCTCTATAGTAAATTTGATATGTTCTTATTAATTGATAATTACGATAGTTTTACATATAACCTCTATCATTACTTGAAGGAAATAGGGGTTGAGGTTGAGGTTCATCGCAATGATCAGATCAGTGTTGAGCAGTGTTTAAGTCCTAAATATACAGGTATTGTGATTTCACCGGGACCTTGTACGCCCAACGACGCAGGGATTTGCCTGGATCTTATTGCCAAGAGCTTTGATAAAAAACCGATTCTAGGGGTGTGTTTGGGTCATCAAAGTATTGCGCAGGTTTTTGGCGCTCAAATTGTGAAGGGGGAAAAGCCTATGCATGCGAAAATCTCAACCATACAACACACCCAAGAGAGTCGATTGTATGACAAAATTCCGCCTAAGTTGATGGTGACCCGTTATCATTCTTTGGTTGTTCATCCTCCGAGTTTGCCCAGTTGTTTAAAAGTAACCGCAGTGTCTGAAGATGCGGTCATTCAATCCATAGAGCATATTGAATTTCCTGTTTTTGGGGTTCAGTATCATCCCGAAAGCATTGCCTCAGAATATGGCCATCGGATATTAGAAAATTTTGTTGAGATTGTTAAGGATGCTTCATGAGCGCTGAGACACCTGTGAGTATTTTACCGGATTTTTCGGACTTTTCGGAGGCGTATGTTTCTGGGAAAACGCAAATTGTGTGGAAGCAATTGGACCTTGCTCAACATACCATTGAATCGGTTTCTCGATTGATGAAAGAGGACCATTCACCCTTTTTTTTATTGGAATCTTCGGAGTTAGGGCCGGCAAAAGGCCGGTATTCCATTATAGGGATGGACCCTGATTTAACCTGGCAATTTGATGGGGACTCTGGTTTTATTGATGATGAACACGGTAATAGAAAAACTTTCGATAAAGCGCAGTGTTTAGATGTTTTTCGTGATATTGTTCACGGTTCAACCTTTGATATGCCCTCTCATTTACCTGATATGGCATCGGGGCTTATTGGGTATATGGCCTATGATATGATTCGATTAATTGAACCCTCTTTAGGGCCGTCTAAGCAAGATACCATTCATATCCCAGAAGGCTTGTATATGCGAATTACAAGCTCTGTGGTCTTTGATTTACAAGAGAAACTCATTTATTTGGTGAAGACGGTGCGTCCAAAACCGAAGGTCTCTGCTCAGGAGGCTTATGATGTAGCGAAAGAAACCTTAGTTTACTTGAAAGGTTTAGTGAATGACTCTCAGTCTGTTCCTAAAAAAGAAGTGAATACAACATCTTCTAGAGAACTTTCTTTTCAACCGAATATGAGTAAAGAGACCTTCCTTAAGATGATTGAAACAGCTAAGGACTACATTGTTGAAGGGGATATTTTTCAAGTGGTGCCGTCTCAGCGATTTGAAGCTGATTTTGATCAAGATCCATTTTTATTCTATCTAGAGCTTAAGCAATTGAACCCGTCGCCTTACTTGTTTTATTTGCAGTTTGGAGATTTTCATTTGATAGGATCTAGTCCAGAGATCATGGTTAGAGTGAAGCATAATCGGGTGACGATTCGTCCCTTAGCGGGGACCCGGAAACGGGGACAAACCAAGGAAGAGGATGAACAGATTTCTAAGGAATTGCTATCGGACCAAAAAGAGGTCTCTGAGCATTTGATGTTAGTGGACTTGAGTCGCAATGATGTGGGCAAGGTTTGTGTGCCGGGGACAGTTCGAGTGATTGAGGATATGATTATTGAATATTATTCTCATGTCATGCACATTTCTAGTACAGTGGAAGGATTGCTTGAATCAGACTATGATCCTATCGATGCATTGTTTGCGGGACTGCCTGTTGGTACGGTAAGTGGCGCGCCTAAAATTAGAGCCATGCAAATTATTGATGAACTAGAACCTACCAAACGAGGATTTTATGCAGGATGTGTCGGATATTTTTCCGCTAATGGGTCTATGGATACTTGTATTACCCTGAGGACAGCCTTGGTCAAGGATGACAAAATTTATCTTCAAGCAGGGTGTGGGGTTGTTTCCGATAGTGATCCTCTATCTGAATATCAAGAAACCCTTAACAAAGCAGAGGCTTTAAAGCGATCGGTTGAAAACTGCTTGTAAGACTATTTTTCGGCTTTAGAACGTGCCTACAATCCACTTGGTGACTATTAAAATATAGGATGTGAATGGCATGAATAAAAGTTGAGCAATTACCAGAGTTCCAACTAATCGTCCTACAAGTAAATAAAAGACAACAGATTTGACCTCATTAATATCACGGTCTCCATGAGCCGCTTCATCGGTTATTTTAGCACCAATAGGATCGACAATGGTGGCATATAAGATTGTTGCGATACCATTCACAATGCCAGAGAGTTGAATCGCTGTAGATCGGAATTCTGGTAAATAGGCCCCTGCTAATAGTGAACATAATACGCCAATGGTGTATATGGCGGTTACAAAAATATTATAGATTAAAAAGGATTTGGGTAGTGTTTTTAAAGAAATGACAGAGAGGACTGACCATTTTGGTAACCTAAAACAAAGTATCACTTTTAGAAAATTTTGGGGATGTAACACGGTAAAAAATAATGGGATGAGGCGGCCTGTTTTTGAAAACCTTCGAATAAGTTTTTCTAATAAAACGACCATGGTTGGCGCCAGAAAAAAACCTAATAAGGAGCCTAGAAATGCAAAAAATATAATTAACCTAAATTGTTTTGTTAATATCTCTAATGCGATGGGGGTATTGGATAAAATGGTCTTGTCTACTAAATTGCCCAGCAAGGGAGCCTGTCCCATATTGGATAATCTGGAAATGAGTAATGCGCTGGTAATTAAGGAGAGGGCAGTTGCGATTTTTTGGGTTCTTAGCCCCGCAAGTCTAAGGGTGTATACCAAGGATTCCGTAAGATGAATAATAAAGGTAAACAGTGCAATAATGGCCAATGAATTCATGAGTCTAGTTTTTTGTAAATATCCTTAATGGCATTTTCTTCATCACAATACTGTTGCATCATCGTAAAGGCAAAATCTTTGGGGGATATATCAAAGTGATCCAGTCCAATGATGGGCATTTTAGAATTCTCAATAGAAATAAAAAAGCCGATATGAAATAAGGAGGCGCGTTGGTTACAAAGCGTTTTGGTAATACATACTTGATCTTCGAAATAGTAAATGAGATCATCCAATCGTTTAAAGCCTTCACCTAAGTGTTCACAGAGTTTGGACACAAATAACCGTTTACTATATTCGATTTCTTTAAGGCTAGTTTTCTTTTGCTCTATTACAAAATGAAGCATGTTTTCAAAAAAGTACGGTAATCTAATATTATTTTCCTTATACTTTTGATATAAAAAATAAGATTTAAAAGGCCCTAAAAAAGACACACATGAATTTCCTTCAATTTTAAAATGTCGTTTGGCCCAACCGGATTTAAGTTGAGTGTCTGAAAAGCTAATGGTTTTGTCGACAAAGTAACTTTTCATTCTTTTTTCCCTATGGTTAAATATGAGATTAATGCGATGCCCAATGATCCCATAACAAGCGATAAGACTTGTCCCATTGATAGTGTGAAGAGGATAGCGCCTAGGTGGGCATCTGGTTCTCTTGTGTATTCTAAGATAAATCGAAAAAAGGCATATCCAATCAAATAGAGAGAAAACAATAGACCGGGCTTTGGTTTGAACCGCTTCCAAACGCTAAATAAAATAATAAATAATAAAACCCCTTCAAAGAAAGATTCGTAGAGTTGAGAAGGATGACGTGGGAGGTGATCCACATGTGGGAAAACCATTGCCCAGGGTAAGGTGCTGGGTTTTCCAATAAGCTCTCCATTAATAAAGTTACCAATCCGTCCCAATGCGATACCAAAAGTAGATGAAATGCCTAAAATATCCAGTAATTTAAGAAGATTGAGTTTGTAATATTTCGCACAAATGGCCATTCCGATTACGCATCCGATTGCGCCTCCATGATAGGACATACCACCTTGCCATACGGCCAGAACTTTCATGGGATTAGCGATATAAAAGGACAGATTGTAAAAGAGTATATATCCCAATCGGCCGCCTAAAAATAAAGAAAGGATGACAATGGAAAAACAATTCAGGGTTTGGTCTTTTGTTAAGAGAAGCTCTTTTTCGAAGTAAGAACGACTGAAAAAATAAGCTAAAGAGATACCTATTAAATACATGAGCCCATACCAGTGAATGGATATTGCTCCTATAGATAGTGCAATAGGATCTATAGCGGGATATTGCATATTTATTTCCTTAGTCCTTACGCTTTTTTAAGTCTATGATAGCGTTATTTGATCTGTTTTGTTTAGAGACAAGGGGCTTCCTTGCGTCGTTTAGTTGTTAGTTTAGCATAAAATTGTCTTTAATAGGTATCTCCTCGTTTTAATTCGCTGTGTTTCTTTGAACAATTTTGCATAATTTGATATGATTTAGGGGATGGGCATTATAAAAAAACAACACAATCACAAAAAAACGACGAAGACTTCATCTAAGAGCGCGATGGGGCAGTCATCAACAGGTCCTAAAACAGGGGTTATTAAAAGCCATTTTGTGAAAATGAGCGGAGAAGTGACAGTTCCTTCCGCAGATGCTTTTTTTTCTTCTGATATGGATACAGATACCCAGTCTATTGATGTTCCTTATCAAAAGGACGATGAGGCCTTGGGCATTGTTAATGAAGAAATGCCTGTTATTCAGACTGAACCTGTTGCGGTTTCTTCCTCGGCACCTCCTCAAAAACCAGATTCCGAGTGGCAAAAAGAGATTGATGAGGCTTATCGTAGAGGGGTTTCGGAAACAGAGAATCGACTTAAAGATGATTATGAAGGACGGATTAAGTCCATTAGTACAGACCTATTAGAGAGTATTAATGGATTAGCAACTGAAAAAATACGTGCTTTTGAAGCCTCTCAAACACAAGTACTTAGTTTTGCGATTCAAATTGCAGAGCGTATTATTTCGGAAGAAATTAAAGCCTCTCCTGAGTTGTTGCGTCGTATTATTGATGAAGCTCTATCGAAGATAACGGAGACGGATAAAGTCATTGTTCGGGTGTCTAAAGAAGATTTAGCCTTTGTCAATTCTATTTTGCCAGATATTAAACTTCAACTTAAAAGTGTCCCTTTGGTGAGTGCTCAAGAAGATCGCTCTGTTACTCAGGGGGGTGTGATTATTGAAACTGATTTAGGTTTTATTGATGCAACGGTTAATATGAAATTAGATATCTTAAAAGAAGCTTATCACGATTTTGTCAAAGAGAAAGAACCCCATTAATGGATCAGTTTAGTGAGTTTTCACGCGAATTGAACAACATTGATTTGGTGCGTGTCGTTGGTAAGGTTATTCAAGTAGTTGGATTGGTTATTGAGGCACAGGTACAAGGTGTTTGCATTTCCGAAATTTGTCGGATTGAAGTGGATCATACACGTACTATTTTAGCGGAGGTTGTTGGATTTAAAGAAGGTAAAGTTTTGCTGATGCCTTTGGGGCAGACTCAAGGGATTAAACCTGGAAGTAAAGTGATTGCAACCGGAAAACCCCTCACTGTTAAGGTAGGGGATGCTTTACTGGGACGGGTTTTGAATGGAATAGGCGAACCCATTGATAATAAAGGTCCGCTTGATTGTACAGAAGTATATGGTCTTGATAATGATCCCCCGGACCCGGTTATGCGCCCTCGAATTTCAGAGTGTTTAAAATCGGGGATTAAGGCTATAGATGGACTCTTAACCTTGGGACAAGGTCAAAGAATAGGTATTTTTGCCGGATCTGGGGTGGGAAAAAGTACCCTGATGGGGATGCTTGCTAGGAATTGTGAAGCTGATGTCAATGTGATTTCCTTGGTTGGAGAACGGGGACGAGAGGTTAAGGACTTTATTGAGGAGTCTCTTGGTGAAGAGGGCTTGAAACGATCGGTTGTTGTTTGTGCGACTTCGGATACGCCGCCAGTGATTCGGATGAAAGGGGCTTTGGTTGGGACGAGTATTGCAGAATATTTTCGTAATCAAGGTAAAACCGTTTTATTTATGATGGATTCGGTAACACGATTTGCTATGGCGCAACGTGAAATAGGTTTGGCGGCTGGTGAGCCTCCTACTACGAAAGGATATACGCCCTCTGTTTTTGCTATGTTGCCACGATTAATGGAGCGTTCAGGGACTTCGGATAAGGGGTCTATTACTGCGATTTATACCGTTTTGGTTGAGGGAAGTGATATGGAAGAACCGATTGCAGATGCTGCGAGAGGTATTTTGGATGGACATATTATTTTGGCACGTGATTTGGCTGCTAAAAATCATTACCCCTGCATCGATGTTAGTCCTAGTGTTAGTCGTTTGATGAGTGTTGTTGCGTCTGAAGATCATAAACGCTCGGCGGGACAGTTGCGTGAAGTACTTGCAAAATATTCGGAAGCCGAAGATTTGATTAATATTGGTGCTTATGTTCAAGGTAGTAATCCTAAGATTGATTTTGCTATTGAAAAAATAGATTCTGTGAATGCTTTGCTTCAGCAACGAACGGATGAGAATATTCCATTTGATGAAACGATTCAGATATTGAATGGTATTTTCCGATAATACAGTAGGGTATTGTTTTTGAGTTTATTCTAAGGATTGATAATGGCTAGGAAACCCAAAAAATCGAAACGTTTTATCTATAATTTGCAAAGTGTATTGAAATATCGAAATATTCGTGAAGACCAAGAAAAAGAGGCCTTTGGGAAGGCGGAGCAAAAATATAAAGAGGAGCTTAAAAAAGAAGAAGAGATTAAGCATTTTCAAACC
>MDTB01132915.1_pt1 | contig 10552 bp, 11 predicted proteins | sample 811161 | NCBI WGS metagenome assembly MDTB01 (sample SAMN05326650, study PRJNA326480) | marine metagenome | isolation source: seawater | place: Mediterranean Sea | collected 2009
CCCGGACCCCGTTACTTAATTAACAAAGTTAATTAAGCTGCAAGTGCATAACTTTCGTTAGCATTTGTAAATTGGCCCGTTCCGTCGGAACCATCTCGTACGAAAGAATAGCCTTTAGACATCCGTCGATCCTAATTCACCCCCTTATCATTTATTGGTGGAGGTGGTGGGTACTGCCCCCACGTCCGTAATGTTTATTACGAAATTCGTTTATCGTCATAGTTGGAAAACCAACGAGTTATTATAACCTAATAAAAAAATTTAACTATTTAATTTTATATAATTTGAAATATTTTGAACAGTTATCACATGCTAATAAAAGTTGATCATTATCTATATTATTTTTTGATAATATATATTTAGCACCAATTTTTTTTGCTTCTTTAAAATTTATAAGTATGTTTTCAGGATTGTCATTAAATGCATAAATTCTACTTCCCCAATTATCATAATAATTTTTTAAAAATTTATTATTTTTCAATTCTTTTTCAATAACTTTTCTAAATTTAATTTTATAAGATAAAGGATATATTGCATGATAACCATCAATAACATTTATGTCACTCATGACAGCAACCATTGGATCTAAGTTGATAGAAAGAATTCTTTCTTTTTTTACAATTTGTTTTATTTTTTTATAGTCATCATATAAAAAATATTCATTGAAAGTATAAATATTTCTATAGTCTTTTTCTTTTGAAATAATTTTTTTTTGTATTGGAACTATCGAAGAGTTTAATTGAAATAGAAATATTGAAATGCAACTTAGAAATACTAAACATTTTCTTGTATTAGCATTACTGTCTTTGATTAAATAGACTAACATCAACGAGTGAACTAAAGGCAAATAGTAACTTATCCAAAAAGGATTAAACATTTTGATAATATTATTATTGGAAAAATTTATTATTAATTTTGTATCGAACAAAAAAATTAATAAATGTATTGATATCGAAAATACTAAAAGTTTTTTTGTGATATTATTTTTAGAAAATAAGATGATTATTATCATAGGTGCTAAAACTATTGAATAAGGAAGAACTTTTAAAAAAGACCAATTTAGACCGTTAGGAAATTTAAAAATATTCAAAATTGTTTGTAATAAATTATTTAAAAAAGGTTTAGCATGGTTTGTAAACTCTATGCGATGCATTTCAAAGTCAAGAAATAGTAAATATATTAAGTTAGCACTTGTAAGGATAGAACAAATAAAAAATAAACTTAATATTTTTATTATATTTGATATTTTTGTAATTAAGATTCTTTTATCAATTAAAAAAATCACAATTAAAATCGTTGGTACAAAAAAAATGTCTGCAACAATATCTGTATTTAATCCAAAAAAAACTACAACTAGATAATGCTTAACAGTTAATTTTGATTTATAAATAATTAAATAAAATAGATATGGAAAAATTGCTAAACCGAAACCTAAAGTTGTGAAGGGGGCCAAACAAGAGAATAATGATGCACCTATAAAAGAAATAAAATTATTTTTTTGTATTTTTTTTGATAAACAATAAAAAGATATATAACTCGTTATTTTAAACAAAAAATCTGTTATCCAATATGCTAGTTCTGGATCAAATAAAGAGTAAATTATTACGAATGGTTTAAATATATGTCTTAGATAATAGAACTCTAATTCGCCTGCTAAAAATATTTTTGCATGATCAAAATTAAATCCATCCCTGTAAATTTCTCCAATAATTTTGTTGTAGACAACTAGACTATCAAAATTGTCGTGATAAAAAGCAGTTATACTGCCAAAAATAAAGTATGGAAAAAAATAATTTATAGAAATAATGCCTAAAAATATATAATGATAATAATTTTTATTCGTCATTTAAACTTACAATAATAAATATCTGTAATTCCAAAAATTCTTAATTTTTTTTTATAATTTTAACTTTATCATTTAGCTGTTCTATTTGCTCTAAATAAGTAGAATTAGTTTTGTCATGGGCTTTTAAATTCAAAGTTAATACCATTGCAATCTTGCTTAAAAAATTTTGTCTTGAAAGACTCATAATAATTTCACATTTAGGGTTTTTTTTCTTCATTTCATTTAATAGATTATTAATTTTTTTAGGTTTTAAATACATAAGAACATGGTTGAATATTACTAAGTCAAATTTGTAATTTTTATAGTTTTTAATTTCAGAAAAAGATGGATTTATGTCGTAATTTAATATTTTTTTATTAGGTAGATATTTACTAAAAATTTTTTTTCCACATCCAAAATCTAAAATTATTTTTTTGGTTTTCCTCAATCTTGCTATATTTATTATTTCTTTGACTATCGATAAAAAATAGTATTTTTGTGGAAATTTATTGTAATCAGTTACTGGATAATGATTTAATTTCTTCATATTCTTATAAAAATTGTTATACATAAACTATATTGAAAAATCACTGCGAAATCTGTAGAAAAAAAAATCTTCCCACAGTTCTTAACTTGGGAAAACATCCACTTTGTGACGATTTAATAAAAATTGGATCAAAAAAAAAAAATAGATTATATAAAATTGAAATAGTTTATTGTAAGGATTGCATAACAGCATACCAAAAATACCAAGTTAAAAAAAAAGTATTATTTCCTTTGAATTATCATTATCGTGCAAATCTTACTAAAGATGTTTTAGATGGAATGACACAACTGGTAAATGATTGTGAAAAAATTGTTCATAATCTTAAAAATAAAACTGTTTTAGATATTGGATGTAATGATGGAAGTTTATTAAATATATTTAGGAAAAATAAATGTAAAACGATTGGTATTGAACCTACTAATGCTAGCATAGAGGCAAAAAAAAAATGGTCATTTTGTTTACCAAGGCTATGTTGATAGTAAAATAATCAAAAAAATTAAAAAAAGATTTAAAAAAATTGACATAATAACTTTTACTAATGTTTTTGCTCATATTGAAAATTTAAGGGGCTTAATAACAAATCTTAAAAAAATTATTAGCAACGAAACACTTTTAGTAATTGAAAATCATTATTTAGGGTCGGTAATTGAAAAAAAACAGTTTGACACTTTTTACCACGAACACCCTAGAACTTACAGCCTTACTTCATTTCTTAAAATTTCAAAACTTTTAGAAATGAACCTTATTAAATATAAACTTCCAAAAAGATATGGCGGCAACATTAGAGTTTTTTACTCTAGAAAAGAATATGGTGCTTTAAAAAAATTTAAACTTGTAAAAAAAGAAAAAGTTTTTTTTAAAAAATTTGATAACTTGAATAAATCAATACATATTTGGAAAAATAATAAAAAAAGTGAGATCATAAAACTTAACAAAAAGTATGGTCCATTACCTGCGAAAGCATTTCCTGGCAGAGCTGCAATATTGCTGAAGATCCTTAATTTAAAAAAAAAAAATATCGACTGTATATTTGAACAATCCAATTCTATAAAAATAGGTTTTAACGCGCCAGGAACAAATATTCCCATCGAATCTGATAAATATTTGAAAAAAATGCTTCACAATAGACCTATAATTAACTTAGCTTGGCATATTAAAAAAGAAATTAAAAAATATATAATAAATTTAAATATTAAATCAAAAATAATAAATATAGTTGATAATAAAGATTTTAAAAAATGAAAAAAATAAAATTTTACGAAATAGCAAAACTTAATAAACAATATGAAAATAATTTTATTTCAAATTTCAAAAAAATTAATAAAAATGGAAGATATATTTTAGGAAAAAAGGTAAATATTTTTGAAAAAAAATTAGCAGATTACTGTGGTGCCAAGTATTGTGTAGCAGTTGGAAATTGTGTTGATGCAATGAAAATTGTGTTTATGGCCTACAAGATTATTGGCAATTTAAAAGATGGTGATGAGGTACTTGTTCCAGCAAATACCTATATTGCAAGTATTTTGGGAATCACTTCAGTTAATTTAAAACCTATTTTTACTGAGCCCGATAATGGAACTTTTAATATTTCTATAAAAGATATAAAGAAAAAAATTAGCAAAAAAACTAAAGCAATATTAGCTGTTGATTTATATGGCCAACCAGCAGATTTGTTTGAAATCAAAAAAATTGCGAAAAAAAATAATCTTATATTGATAGAAGATGCTGCTCAATCTTTAGGGGCAAAAATTAAAAATAAAATGATTGGATCAGTTAGTGACGCTACGTGTTTTAGTTTTTTTCCAGGAAAGAACCTGGGCGCATTTGGAGACGCTGGCGCCATCACGACTAATGATAAAAATTTATTTAAAATTTCAAAGTCTCTTAGAAACTATGGCGAAGACCTTTTTGAGAATTTAAAAGACAGAAAATATAAAAATACTTTTAAGGGAGTCAATTCAAGAATGGATGAAATTCAAGCGGCAATATTAATTGATAAATTAAGAGATTTTAATAAATTTCAAAGTAAAAGAAAACAAATAGCAAAATATTACCTAAATAACATTAAAAATAATAAAATTTTATTACCAAAAGTCGATAAAATTTTTGATCATGGATGGCATCTTTTTGTCATTAGGTGTAAATCAAGAAATAGATTAAAACGATATTTACAAAAAAAAAATATTGAAACAATGATCCATTATCCAATCCCACCACATAAACAAAAAGCTTTTAAGGAATTAAATAAAAAACGATTTAATATAACTGAAGAAATAACTAAAGAAATTTTAAGTTTACCGATTTACCCAACACTTAAACCATCTGAATTTAAACGTATAGTCAGTATATTGAATAATTTTAAATGAAAAAAATATCTATTTGCGTACCAGTTTTAAATGAGGAGAAAAATATACTAAACGCGTACAATGAAATTGTAACAATCTTCAAAGAAAAAATTAATACTTTTGATTATGAAATAATTTTTACAGATAATCATAGTAGCGACAACACAGAACAAATTCTTCTAGATCTATGCAAAAAAGATAAAAAAGTAAAATATATAAGATTTAGAAATAATTTTGATTATGATAAATCAATTCTGGAGGCTTATAAACATTCAACAGGGGATGCCGCAATAGTAATTGATTGTGATTTACAAGACTCTCCAAATTTATTCATTGAGTTTTTAAAAAAATGGGAAGATGGTCACGATTTAGTTTATGGCGTAGTTAAAACTCGTAAAGAAAACTTTATTTTAAATTTTATGAGGAAATTTTTTTACATCATAATGAATTTAAATGCTGATATTAAATACCCCTTAAACGCTCACGATTTTAGACTAGTTGATAGAAGAGTAATAAATAATTTTAAGGATAATAGTAATTTGTTTCCATATGTAAGAGGTCTGACTTTTGCGTTGTCGACGAATCCAATAGGCATTGAGTATGATAGGGAAAATAGAAAAAAGGGCAAAAGTAAGTTAGGGATTTATAATACATTTACTTATGCAGTTAACGCTTTGTTAGAGGAAACTTTCTTTTTTACAAAAATTTTTAGAAGACTTTCACTAATATTATTCTTTTTAACAGCAACTGGAACTTTAATAAATTTGTTGCAAGATTTAAAATTTATTAATCTTTTTGAAAATTTAATCCTTATTTTGATTATATCTATTTTTGTTTTATTATCTATATTGTGTGAGTATGTTACGAGGATATATTTTCAACTTAAGAAGACCGAAAGAATTATATATGAAAAAAAAATTAACTTTTAAAAATAGTGAGTAATAAAATTAATTCAAATTTTTGGAAAAATAAAAAAGTCTTTGTAACAGGTCATACTGGATTTAAAGGTAGCTGGCTTTGTATTATTTTAAACCTTTTAGGAGCGAAAATAACAGGGTATGCTTTAAAGCCTAAATCGAGTCCTAATTTATTTAACCTCGCGAAAGTTGAAGATTTCATTGATAAATCAATCATAGCAGATGTAAGAGATTTTAAAAGTTTACATAAAGAGATAAAAAAATCTAAATCCTCAATTCTATTTCATCTAGCTGCACAACCTCTTGTAAGATATTCTTATCTTGAACCTAAAGAAACTTTTGATACAAATGTTAACGGAACTTTAAATATACTTGAATCTGTCAGACGAACAAAAAAAATTAAAACTTCGATTATAATTACTACAGATAAAGTTTATGATATATCAAAAAATAAAATCTTTAAAGAAACCGATATCCTAGGTGGCATCGACCCTTATAGTGCATCAAAAGTTTGCTGTGAATATTTGTTCACCTCTTATATGAGTTCTTTTTTTAAAAATTCAAAACACCAAAGACTAGCAACAGTTAGAGCAGGTAATGTCATTGGTGGAGGGGATTATTCAGAAGATAGATTAATACCAGATATCTATCTTTCAGCCAAAAAAACCAAACAAATAATATTAAGAAATCCAAAATCAGTTAGGCCATGGCAACATGTTCTGGAACCTTTAAGTGGATATTTAATCCTTGCTGAAAAACTTTATAAAAATAAAATAAAAAACCAAGATCAAAATTGGAATTTTGGTCCAAATATCAGCAGTTGCAAGCCCGTTAAATACGTTGCTGAAAAATTTGCTAAAGCCCTTGGACTAAAATTAAAAACAATAAAATTAGAGTCTAAGTCTTTTTCATCTGAAACGGATTTATTGAGGTTAAGTAATTACAAAGCCAAAAAATTTTTAAATTGGCACCCAAAATGGAAACTAAATAAATCAATTGATAAAATACTTGAATGGAATAATGTAAAAAATAAGAGTAATGCTTTAAAGATTTGTGAAAAACAAATTAAAGAATTTCTAGAAAAATAAATTATAAGAATTATTAGAATTAAATATGAAACTTACAAAAGAACAAAAGCAAGAAATTGCAGACCAACAATCACAAAAAAATTTAACAAAGCGTGTAACTTCACCAGAGTTAGAAAAAATTCTTTATGAAGCTATACCTCTTTTAGACCACGGTTTTGTTCGAGTCGTAGATTATATGGGAGATGATAGCTCAATAGTTCAATCTGCAAGAGTTTCTTATGGAAAGGGTACCAAAAAAGTTTCAACGGATGAAGGTTTGATAAAATATTTGATGAGACATTGGCACTCTACTCCTTTTGAAATGTGTGAAATTAAATATCATGTAAAACTTCCAATTTTTATTGCCCGTCAATGGATTAGACATAGGACGGCAAACGTTAATGAATATTCTGCAAGATACTCAATTTTAGACAAGGAATTTTATATACCAGCCAAAGATCAATTATCAGCTCAATCAACTTCCAATAGACAAGGTAGAGGAGATTTAATTACAGGCGATCAAGCTGATGAAGTTTTAAAAATTTTAAAAGATGATGCTGAAAGAACATACGATAACTATGAAAGAATGCTAAATGAAAGATTTGATGGCACTACCATAAATGAAAAAAAGTCGGGCCTTGCTAGAGAACTAGCTAGAATGAATTTAACATTAAATTCATACACACAATGGTACTGGAAAACAGATTTATTAAATTTACTGAATTTTTTATTTTTAAGAGCAGATAGCCATGCTCAATATGAAATAAGAGTTTATGCTGAGGCTATGTTAGATACGGTCAAAAAATGGGTGCCCATAACTCATGCCGCATTTTTAGATTATAGAGTGGGCGCTGTACATGTTTCATTAAAAGGTAAAAAAGTCATTCAACAAATGGCAAAAGGTGAAAAAGTAAATCACGAAACTTCAGGTCTCTCAAAAAGAGAATGGAATGAATTAATGACGTCTTTTGATTTTAAAGAAAAGATTGTTTAATTTTTTCAGCTATATTTTTAAATAATTTTGAAACTTCATGATCGGGGTGAGAACGCGTTAATGGATCACCCTTATCAGCTGAACTTCTTAATTCTTTATGAATAGGTATATGACCTAGAAATTCTTTATTGTATTCTTTAGCGGTTTTCTCAACTCCACTTTCTCCAAAAATTTTATATTCTTTTCCATCGTCACCTTTAAAGAAACTCATGTTATCAATTAAGCCTAAAATTTTTACACCTGTTTTATCGAACATTTGAATTCCTCTTTTTACATCAAGCAAAGCCAAGTCTTGAGGTGTTGAAACAATAATTGCTCCGTCAACTTTTACCTCTTGTGCAAACGTTAATTGCGTATCACCAGTACCTGGAGGCATATCAATTATTATAACATCTCTATCTTTCCATAAAACTTTTTGCGTCATTGTTTTGATTGCACTTATTACCATTGGTCCTCTCCAAATCATAGGAGTCTGTTCATCAACTAAAAAACCCATGGACATAAACTGAGCATCATATTTTTCTAAGGGAGACATTGCTTTACCGTCCTCACTCTTTGGTTTTTCGTTTAAGTTGATCAATTTTGGAAGAGAAGGGCCATAAACATCGGCATCGAGGATACCAATTTTTAATCCTAAGTTCTGTAACGCAAAAGCAAGGTTGATTGCTACTGTAGACTTTCCAACTCCTCCTTTAGCGCTTGAAACTAGTATTGTGTATTTAGTTCCTTTTATAGGAGTTTTAGTAAATTTCTTGGGCACTAGCTTTTCTTTCACCGTTTTGCTCATTTCCACTTTTTTTTCAGACATAATACCGCTCTTACATAACTTGTTTTTGGAGTAAAAGTCACTATATAAAGTGTCATGAGTTTCAAAGACAAGATTTTTAAAAACCAATCTCCTTGGGGGTCACCCCCTCCTGGCGGTGGTGGACGTATGCCTGGTGGGAACGGATCAGGTTCAAGACAAGATCCGCCTAATCTAGATGACATAATTAAAAATTTCCAAAAAACAATAAACAAATTTACAGGAGGAAAATCCGGAGGTTCAAGACCAATAATAATTGGTTTATTAATAATTTTAGGACTTTACATTGCTAGCGGGCTTTACAGAGTATTACCAGATGAACAAGGTGTAGTTTTAAGATTTGGAAAATTCGTAAATACAACTCAACCTGGATTGCATTATCATTTACCAATTCCAATCGAGAGAGTGCTTACTCCGAAGGTTACTAAGGTAAACAGAGTTGATGTTGGCTTTAGACCTGCGAGTGATAGCGGAAGATCTTCTGGAGTTGGAAATGTTCCTGAAGAGAGTTTAATGCTTACCGGAGACGAGAATATAGTTGATATTAACTATTCTGTGTTTTGGGTTATAAAAGACGCAGGTAAATTTTTATTCAATATTCAAAGTCCTGTTGAAACAGTAAAAGCAACTTCAGAAACGGCAATGAGAGAAGTAATAGCAAAAAATAATATTCAAACTATTTTAACAGAGGGTAGAGCAAACATAGAGATCGAAGTACAAGAAATTACTCAAATGATTTTAGATGAATACGAGTCAGGTATTCAAATTACACAAGTTCAAACTCAACAAGCTGACCCGCCCGAACAAGTAATTGATGCGTTTAGAGATGTGCAGGCGGCAAGGGCAGATAGAGAGAGGTCAAAAAATGAAGCCGAAGCTTATGCTAACGATGTTATTCCAAGAGCTCGAGGAGAAGCAGAACAAGTTTTACAACAAGCAGAAGCTTACAAAAAAGAAGTTGTTGCAAAAGCAGAGGGTGAAGCAAGTAGATTCTTAGCGATTTACAATGAATATAAAAATGCAAAACAAGTTACTCAAGAGAGAATGTACTTAGAAACAATGGAGAAAGTTTTGGCTGATATTGATAAAGTTATTATAGACAAAGATTCAGGATCAGGTGTTGTTCCTTACTTGCCTTTACCAGAATTAAGAAAATCAGGAAGCAATAATTAATGAAGGGCGTTAAACTTATAATTCCAGCAATAATATTGATCGCAGTTGTTGTGTTTCAATCTTTATTTATTGTTCAAGAAATCAGCCAAGCTATCGTTCTTCAATTTGGTGACCCAAAAAAAATTGTTACCAAAGCAGGATTAAACTTTAAATTACCTTTCATTCAAAACGTAGTTTTCTTAGATAAAAGAATTTTAAATTTAGACAATGACCCAGAAGAGGTTATTGCAGCAGATCAAAAGCGTTTAATAGTTGATGCAATCGCTAGATTTAAAATTGTAGATCCGCTTAAATTTTATATTTCAGTAGGAAATGAGAGAGTTGCAAGATCAAGACTTTCAACAATTATCAATTCAAGAATAAGGGGTGTTCTAGGTACACAAGAATTAGCAACACTTTTATCAACTGACAGAACTAAACAAATGTCAATTATTCAAAATGATGTAAACACAGAAGCTAAAAATTTTGGGATTGAAATTGTTGACGTAAGAATAAAGAGAGCTGACTTACCTCCTGCAAATAGTGAAGCAATTTATAAAAGAATGCAGACCGAGAGGGAAAGAGAAGCGAAAGAGTTTAGAGCGCAAGGTGCAGAGATAGCTCAAAAAATTAGATCAACTGCAGATAAGGATGTAACGGTTCTATTGGCCGAGGCTAATAAGAAATCAGAGATCATGAAAGGTGAAGGCGACGGGTTAAGGAACAAAATTTTTGCAGATGCCTTTGGAAAAGATCCTCAATTCTTTGGATTCTATAGAGCAATGCAAGCCTATGAAAAAGCTTTGATTGGCGGAGAAACTTCTCTCGTGTTATCTCCAGACAGCGAATTCTTTAAATTCTTTGGTAAATCCATAAAACCAAACGTAAAAAGATAAATAA
>MDTB01219485.1_pt1 | contig 10552 bp, 9 predicted proteins | sample 811161 | NCBI WGS metagenome assembly MDTB01 (sample SAMN05326650, study PRJNA326480) | marine metagenome | isolation source: seawater | place: Mediterranean Sea | collected 2009
AAAAAAAGTTACATTATTTGTAACGCTCGATTTAATGGGAAGTAAAAATAGAATTTCGATCCCGGGAATTGTAATGGAACCATTAAGTCCTGAGAATCGTCTTCAATTTCAAATTCCTGCTACGACTAAAGGGGTTGTTGTAACAAAATCAACAGGGGACGCTGAAACATTTAAGCAAGGTGTTGTGATCGTCGAGATTAACGGATACCAAGTCAATTCGGCTCAAGAAGTTGAAGAACAAATAAAAAGTGGTATCAACCGGTTTTATGTTTGGTATCGAAACAAATATCGTTTCCTTGCATATCGTGTTCCTTGATTTAAAACCGGTTTTTTAACTTCCTGGTTTTGTTGGTTCTATTGATAACAATTCCTGAGGTAATTGATCTGGTTGATAAGTAGGAAAATCTAATTTTAACAAAGGCTGGAAAGGCACACCGAAATTTAGTTCTTCGGTACTTCGATCTACAAGTGAGGTAACGGCTAAAATTGAGCAGTTAGTCGTTCTTATGATTGCGAGAGCTTCTGCAACTCGACCCCCTTTAGTTACCACATCCTCAACAAGTAAAACCTTGTCAGAATTAGAAAGAGAGAAATTCCTTCTTAGGGCTAGCTTATCATTTACTTTTTCTAAAAATATAAACCTACAATTTAATTGACGCGCAATTTCTTGGCCTAAAACAAGTCCACCCATTGCCGGTGAGACAATGGTGTTGGGCTTATCGGTTTTTAACTTATTTATTAATAGTTCAGCCAATCTGGTTACTTTATCCATGTATTGACAGACTTGAGCACATTGGAAAAAATGCCCACTCCTTAGGCCTGATCTAAGGATGAAATGCCCAGTTAACAAGGCGTTGGTTTCCTTAAAAATAGATATTACTTCATTATCGGATTTGTCAGTCATTCACTTACCTTTTTGATGCATTAATATTTGGCAACTGAATTCATCCAACTAACTAAATTAAACAGCTTTTATTATAAAATTAATAAAAAAAGGTTAGGGAACCCCAAAATTTTAAAATTTGTTTTGATTCTCTTTTAACTGTAAGTTTTGTTCAAGATAGAGCTGTAATATATAGAATGGTTCTGATCACTTTATGAATGAAAATATAATACAAATCCAATTTTAACATAACAGATTTGTATCCAATCTTTCAATATTGTAAATCGAAGACAAAATTATTTAGTTGCGATTGGCTTTTCCCAGCCAAGATTAATTTCTGGCCCCATTTTTTGGAATTCAGCGGATATAATTCTTAATTTTTGTTGAATAAGTTCGACTTTTTCATCCATAGATAATTGAGCATTTCGCCAATTTTTATTAGCAATAATGAATTCTTTAGAAGCTGAAAAATTCTTAATTTTAGATCTGAAAACTGCCCCACCTTTATCAAATTTGACTTTGCATTTGGCACAACAAAACCCTACTTTCCTACCTTCGAAAATAGAAAAGTAGGAATCATCGAGTTCCTTGTCGCTAACTGGACATTTTAAATTTATGGAGACTTTATCTGAAGATTTAGTTCCAACTTGGTTTTTAATTCCTTCTAGTTGTTCGATTTTTAATTCTTCAGTTTTAACAAGTTGATTAAGCGATTTTTGAATAGTATCTTTCTGTGTTAGAAGATTATCATAAATTTTTTCCCCTACAAAATGCTTTTTAAGTTTTTCAGCTCCCTGAGATGTCATTTTTGTTTGCCAAAGAAAAACCTTCTTTAAATTACCAAGTTTTTTGAGGTGGGGTATTGATGTATCAGAAATATTTGTCCCGTACATGTTTAAGTATTTCAAGTTAGATAACTTAGATATATGCGATGTCGCAGCATCTGTTATGTTAGTGTTCTCTAAGTGTAACCTCGAAAGTAGTTTGAATTTCGGTAGCATGGAAATACCTTTGTCAGAAATATTTGTTCTGGCCAGGTTAAGCCAAAGAATTTGTCCTGCAATAGGCTCTAATAAGCGAATTTTTTCATCATTAAAATTTTCACCAGCATATGAGGCGTTAACATAAATGGCGTTGGTGTTTTGTGCTATGGGTATGGCCAAGATACCTTGTTCTCGAATTTTTTCTAGAAACTCCGGGTTAGCTTTTGGAACATCAGGCAACTTTGTCTGTAAAGCAAGAGTTTTAGAAAGCATTTTTTTAGGCATATTCTGAAAAACATGAAGAGCTGAATTTTTAGATTCTTTATCCAAGTCAGATACAAGAAGGTCAAAAGAAGCACCCAATGATATCCATGCTTTCATTACATCTAATTCTTGCTTGGTTATAGGATTATAATGATCCTTGTCTTCCATTGGAGGCATGGCCTCGTCATCTTCCTTGGGAAGAGTAATTCTATAAATCAATTCGCTATCTTCGACATTGCCTTTGATCACAATTTCATTACCAGCTCCACTACCACCTTTTAAAAAGTCTTCCTTTGTATGAAGCTTTAACTTGCCTTTACTTTTATTTTCTCCGTGACATTCCTGGCATTTGGCCACAAATACAGGTTGTATTAAACTATCATAAATGTTTTTTGAAAATGATTCATTTTCTGCCTTCAGAGAATGTGAATACAAAACAATTGAAAGCAGTAATGAAATAATGGATGGTCTCATAATTCGATTGGGAAATTGTTAATAATAACTATCATATAAAATACACTATTTAATCCATAGCAAGGTAACGGTTAAAATATGATAAAAAAAATTGATTGGGGTAAGGAACTTTGGCATTTACTTTTTTTTGGCTGTATAGGTTTCACAATCTGGCCATTAATTGTTTATTATTTGGGCCAAAGCATGCATTTTGATTACTTTTCTAAACTTCCTTTACGAACATGGGCAGAGCAAAAGGTTTATGGTCCGTTGTCCTATCTAAATTTTCGTTCCTTGATCAGCTTTACTTTTCTATTTTTCCCACTCTTATTATCGTTAACAATTAGGGCACTCTTAATTTTAGCACGTAAATAAACACTTAAAATTTTTGTGGTATCAAACTTTCCTGATGTTTGCAAAAGTTAGCATAAGATCCATTTAAATCTAAAAGTTGCTCATGACTACCCTGTTCAACAATTTCCCCATGATTTAGGAAAATAATTTGATCTGCTTCTCGAATCGTACTGAGTCTATGAGCAATAATAAGAGTAGTTCGGTCTTTGATTAACTGATTTAAGGCAAGTTGAATTTTTCTTTCGGTTTCAACATCGACGCTTGAGGTTGCCTCATCCAAAATTACTATAGGAGGAGATTTCAATATTGCTCTTGCAAGTGTTAACCTTTGCTTTTCCCCCATACTTAATCTAATTCCGCGTTCACCAATTAAGGTGTCCAACCCATTAGGTAGCTTTTTTACAAATTCCCAGGCTCGTGCCATTTCCAATGCTCGGATAATTTCGCTATCTTTGGAGGATGGTAACGCAAGGACGAGATTTTCTCTTATGCTTGTATCAAATAAAAATGGATCTTGTGAAACAAGACCGATGCTACCCCTAAGGGAAGAAAGTGACAAATTTCTTACATCAACTCCTCCCAGTGTGACCTTGCCCTTTTCAACATCATAATACCGGAGAAGCAAATTTGCTATTGTACTTTTACCCGCACCTGTCGGACCAACGAGTGCAGTGGTCGAACCTGTTGGTAAATAAAAATCCAAGTCCCGAACAATGGATTGTCTTTCATCATAGGCAAAGGTTACCTTTGAAAACTCGATAGAATGATCATTTTTAGGAAATAGCAGAGGTTTTTCGGGGCTTTGAATTAAGACTTCTTCATCAAGAATTTCAAAAACTCTTTCACCCGATGCTTTTCCTGCACTTATCATATTGTTTATGGAGACCAACTGTCTGACAGGCTCGTAAAACATGTTTGCATAAAGAAGAAAAGCGAAGAATTGTCCTTTTGAAAAAGAGGGGTCTGTTTGCAATAGATATGCCCCCATCCCAACTACAGCTAAAATACCTAGAGATGATGTAAAACTTGCTGTTGGTCCCTGAATAGACCACCTATACATTGCTTTTAGGGAAGCAGCCTCTAATTCTTTACTAGATTCAAAAAATCGTTTCTTCTCCCGGTCTTTTAAATCGAAGGCATGAATTAGTCGATTACCCTGAATATCCTCGACCAACAGCGAATTTAAGTTTCCTGAAGCTTCTCGAACCTCTTTCCAATTTTTTTTGGATATTTTGGAATACTTAAAAGCCATAATTAGCAAAATGGGTAGAGGAAAAAAGACAAGAGCAGCAAGTCTGGGCTCTTGCACAAACATCATAATTGTAACCCCAAATAAGGTCAGGACTGCAATGATCCCTTGTTCAGTTCCATCCAATATGGCTCTTTCTACATTTTGGACATCCTCCACAACTCGTGATGCAATATCACCACTTTTTCTTTTGTCATAAAAGTTGATTGGTAGATTTAGTAATTTATTGTGAAGAGCTTTTCTAATGCTTAAAATTACTTTTTGTTCTAATTTATTATTTACCCGAATTCTTAGACAATTGAAAATCTCTTTCGCACAAAAAAGTCCCCCAATTAAAAGAATGCCATTAACAAGAATTTTCTGATTATCGGGTCCTTCGGCAAAAATTTGGTCCAATACTCGCTGAATGGCAGACGGAACCATAACTGATAGAATGGTCATTATGAAAGCCAGAGACAGGGTTAGAGTGAAGAGAATTTTGTGTTCAAAAATATAAGAAGAAATTCGACTTATAATTTTTTTGTTTTTGCTTTGTTTCATGTTTGGTGTTCAACAGATAGACAAAACCTTTTTTTTCATTTTGACAAACATCGACAATAAAATATCCGAAGGACCTACGGGAGCAATTCTTCGTGACTTACCATCTCCATATCAATCTCACGCGCTTGGTTTATTGCATCTACCCCGTTTCCTCGCAAAAATTAGAAAACATTTAGATAATGCACTACCTAAGAGTTATCAGCGTAATTTCACGAAAGGATTTGACGGCTTTTTATGCCTTCACTTGGGAATTGATCCACAAGATGTTATCGAATGTGTTAAGAATGCGAACTCCGAGCAAGAATTGAATCAACAATTAAAAGAGCTTTTTCCTACTGAACTCAATTCGCATGTTTGGAATCGCAAAGTTGTGCAAATGGGAATGTCTGACATGGCGCTAGAAAAATTGGAAGAAATAAAATCTGATCTTGGGGCAGAAGGTCGTTCTGATTTACGGTCTTTTGCCGATGTAATTGAATTTGACGAAGGGCGTATAGACTAGATGATTCCCTAACTTCTTTTAACGGTTAATAAAGTTAAATCATCTCTGTCAGAGGATACAGAAGAAAATTCTTCCAAGCTTTTCATCAGTGAAGAATTAAAAGAAAGCGGACTATTTTCCTTTGCATTCTTAAGCTTTTCGCACAATCGATCCAAGCCGAATTCTTCGTTTGACTGATTTTGGGATTCAGTAACTCCATCTGTGTAAAGAACAAGCATATCACCCTTATTAAATGAACAGGTTTGATCTTCAATAATTTCTTCGAATAGATCGGACGGAACCATTCCCAGAGCCATTCCGTTTCCATGTAGCTTATGGACTTTCAATTCCTTATCATTCACCCTGCCTAAGAGTGCCGGCTCATGCCCTGCCCGCGTATAGGTTATGGTATTAGCATTGGTGTCTATAATCGCGAGTACGAGAGTGATGAACATATCTTCTCGAATTCGCTCCTCGAGGTCTTGGTTAAGTTGAATTAAGATTTCTCTCGGAGTTTTAGATTTTTTGACATAATGCCTAAGGTTGGTTTGGCAAAGTGCCATAAGCAGGGAAGCGGGAACGCCTTTTCCTGAAACATCTGCAACTGAGACAGCAAATTTTGTAGAGGATAATTTGTAAAAATCATAAAAATCTCCACTAACCTGAGAAGAAGGAACATACTGAGTATCGATTTCTAAGCCCTTGAAATCAGGTGATTCTTTAGCAAGGAAGAGTTCCTGAACATCTCGGGCTAAAGTAAGGTCTGAGTCCATTTGTGTTTTTTCGACTCTTAAATTCATCGCATCAGAGTTTTTAATTGCAAGAGCTGCCTGCTCGGCCAAGGAGTTCACTAAAGACAGGTCAGTTTCACTGAAGGGTAGACCATTGGTGGGGTTTGCAACGACGAGTACTCCGAGTATTTGATCGTCATGGATTAAGGGAGAATAAATAAGTGAGCGAAGTGTTAAAGCTGGATCATCATGCTTAACAACCCTCGGATCAATATTTGCCTGCGGGACATAAACAGCTTTTCCTGTTTTGGCAACTTCACCAATGATACCTTCTCCATCTTCTAAGATTTCAGAAGCTAAAATTCTTTCCAAAAAACGAGCTCTTGTGGAACTAGTATCCTCGGGTGGAGATTTTAATTTCCTCTGCGGCGGGAAAAGCCCTTCGGAAGCAATACTTTGAAGTTTTCCATTCGTTAACTTTTCATAAACGCATGCACTCAGTGCGCCCGTTGTCATAACAGCAGTATGCGCAATTCTTTGATAAAGTTCTTTTCTTTCGACGCCTTCTCCTATTGCCACCGCCAGATTATGCATAAAATTAACTACAATTTCCTTTTCTTGCTGAAGGCGAACCTTTTGGTCTATCAGAAGTGACTTTTCTGCTTTTGCTCTCTTTCTAGTGTAATTCCAGGCAAAAATTCCAAAAAGCAAACCTGTAAGGAAATATAGAAATGGATTCATGTAAAGATTAGACTTTAAGCAGAGTCTTCAACTTTCTGTTCTAGGTAATTAACAACATCCTTAAAGATTTTTGAGTTTTTTTCATTGAGATCTAGTAAAGTTTTATGAGCTTTATAAATTAATTCTGGACTGGCCTTGTCGCTTTTTGATTTTACCTTAAGCTCATCAAGTTCGTTGGTGTTAGAAACAAATTCTGAACTTACAGCCGCAATTTTATGGATACCTAGGTTTTCAACAGTTTCTAAATTTCTTCCAATTAAATTCAGAAGAGTAAGGTTTCCACCATCTTGAAATTTTCTTAATTGCAAAGCCAGTCCGACTAAAATCCCCAAGAATGTACTATCCATACTAGAGCAATTTTGGAAGTCGACCACAAATACCCGATTTCCTTCATTAACCATTTGATGTAGAAAAGATCGCAATGGAGCACAGTTTAGGTACGAAGCCTTTTCCCGAATTTGGACATATACTTCGTTATTTGTTGCGCAAACTTTATATATTGATTCTTTGTTCACACTAGAAAATTAGAGATGCTTGGAAAGATTTAAGTTTTTAAAAAAGAATCAAATATTTTTTCTCTAAAAAAAGAGATTAGGACTGCAATCTTTAACAAAATTAAACTCGGTAAAAGTAAATGAGTGATTTGTGACAATGGACAAAGGAAATCTATGCTCATCAGTAAAAGGTAAAATCATGACATGATACCCTTTCATGAGAAGACCAAGTTAAAAAGCAATTACAGGACTTCTTTGATCGCGGTAAAGTCGGGCAATTGTTTAGGATCTTCGGATGACCATGCAAATGTGATTTCTCCACTTTTCGAAATGACGAAAGCAGATCGTTTAGAAACGCCTTTAAAACCAATGAAATCCTCATACAAAACACCGTACGCGGTTGATACATCTTTATTAAAATCACTCAGAAGGGGAAAATTAAGATTTTCTTTAATCGCCATGGCCTCTTGGGCAAATGGACTATCCACGCTTATACCAAAAACTTTTGCATTGAGAGTTTCGTAAGAAGAAAGGTCGTCTCGAACAGAGCAGGTTTCCTCGGTGCATACACCAGTAAAGGCGAAAGGAAAGAAAAGTAACACTACGGATGCTTCTCCTTTAAAGGAACTGAGCGTTATGTCTGAAAGACCTTCGGGCGTTTTAGTTTTGAGGGAGAAATCTGGGGCGGATGAGCCTACTGATAATGTCATGTCAATGATTGTTCAATTTAGGGTTGGTAAACAATAAATTAGGTAACGGACTATGGACTGAAAGCAAGCGGAATTCGCAGTCTACTTAAAAGATTTAGAATTCTACGCTCGATGAATTTATTTCTCTTCTTTATTAAGTACTCTTAAAAAATTATAAAATGAGTAATAGCAAATTGTTGTCGAATACCGAAATTGTTATCGGAGAAGAGGAATTAGTTGAAAAAATATCACAGGGAAAGAAGCTAAAAATCAAATTTGGCGTTGATCCAACCAGGCCAGATTTAACTTTTGGGCATTTAGTTGTTTTTAACAAATTAAAGCAATTCCAGGATGCAGGGCATGAGGCAATTTTGTTGATCGGAGATTACACGGCTCGAATTGGCGACCCTAGTGGTCGATCAGATTTGAGACCTGAGTTAACGGAGGAAGAAGTAAATGAAAATGCGAAAACCTATCTGGAGCAAGCATTCAGAATTATAGATCGTAAAAAAACGACAGTCCGAAGAAATAGCGAATGGTTTAGTTCTATGTCATTTGCCGATTCGCTTTCATTATCAAGAAAAATGACTGTAGCTAGAATGCTGGAGAGAGATGACTTTGAAAAGCGCTTTAAAAGTAACCGACCTATTTCGATGGTAGAATTTATGTATCCCTTGATTCAGGGATATGATTCAATAGTACTTGAATCTGATGTTGAAATTGGTGGCTCTGATCAATTATTCAATATGCTTGTCGGTAGAACTTTACAAAAGGATGAAGGTTTGCAGGCGCAAGCAGTTTTGACCATGCCATTGTTGGTCGGTCTAGACGGATCGCAAAAAATGTCTAAAAGTCTAAATAATTATATAGCGTTTAATGACAATGCTAGAGATATCTTTGGGAAAACTATGTCTATTTCTGACGAGACAATGTGGGATTATTATAAATTGTTACTCCTTAAGAGTGAAGATACCATTGAAAGTTTGAAGCAGAACCATCCAATGGAAATGAAGAAAAATTTATCGATGGAATTAACAAGTTTATTTTATGGTAATGAAATAGGAGAGAAAGAAAAAATTTCCTTTGGTAATGTATTTACTCAAAAAGAAAACCCTGCAGATATGGAGTCTTTTTCTATTGCTCAAATAATTTCAGAAGGAGAAATATCGAATATTTTAAATATTCTAAATAAAACAGAAATTTTTGAGTCAAAAGGGCAAATTCGCCGGTTAATTCAACAAGGAGCAATAAAAATAGACGGTCAAAAAGTAGACAAGCCAGATGATTTAATTAATTTAGATGAGAGTAGTGAAGGAATAGTCGTTAAAGCGGGAAAAAAAATCTTTTTTAATTTAATTCCTTAGGTAGAACCTTTTTCAAAAAAGGAGATGTCAGACTATTTTTGTTTGATAAAATTTGTGAAGTTGTCCCTTTAAAAATGACCTTGCCTCCATTTTCCCCTCCTGTTGGTCCTAATTCAAATAAGAAGTCTGCTTCGGCGATAATGTCTACGTCATGCTCAATAACGATAACGGTATTCCCCTCCTCTACTAAACGATGTATTAGGAGAATTAATTTCTTACAATCTGCTGTATGTAACCCAATAGTGGGTTCTTCTAGGATGTAAAGCGTTGGCTTTACTTTGCGAAGTTTCCTATGTTTTTGTTTATCAATCCCAAGAGCTAATTCAGCAGAAAGTTTTAATCTTTGAGCTTCTCCGCCTGAAAGAGTTGGAGAAATTTGTCCAAGCTTTATATAGCCTAATCCCGTTTCGACCATGATTGAAAAGGTTTCTGAAAGGAAGTGGTCAAAATGAAAAAACTCGGACGCTTCTTTGAAGGTAAGCTCAAGAATTTCCGAAATATTCTTTCCTTTCCATTGAAGACCTAGTATTTCTTCCCGATATCTAGCACCATTACATTCCGAGCAGGTAATATATGAATTTGGTAAAAAATTCATTTCCACTTTTATTCTTCCGGCACCCTTACATACTTCGCATCTTCCACCCTTAACATTAAAAGAGAAATGACTTGGTGAAAACCCTTTAGCTTTTGCTTCCGGCAGCGAAGATATCATTGTCCTAATTTTATCCCATACGCCTAAATATGTCGCTGGAGTCGATCGCGGTGTTTTTCCAATTGGACTTTGAGTAACTTCGATCGATTTATTAAAAATATTACCATTTAAAATGGTCCCATTACTTAACCTTAAAGTTCCCGATTTTTCTTTGATAGATTCTTTAACGGCTTTATGTATGAATCCTCGAACCAAACTTGATTTGCCCGATCCGGAAATTCCGCAACAAACCGATAAACATCCTATTGGAAAATCAATATTGATATTCTTAAGATTTCTAAAGTTTACTTTTCTAAGTCCTATCCAATTTGAATTTTTAGCATTTTTAGAGCGGGGCGGTAAATCTCTCCATTTTCCAAGTATGGGATGTGAAATACCTTCTCTCATATATTTAGCGGTAGGTGAGTACTTAATTTTATGTAGTTCTGTTGGTTTTCCCAACCCCACCACCCTACCCCCTTCGCTCCCTGCATGCGGACCAATATCAATGAGGTAGTCGGCTTGAGAAATTGTTTCGGGGTCATGCTCAACAACTAACAGTGAGTTACCTTTTTTCTGTAAATCCCTGAGTGAATTCAGTAACTTTTGATTATCTTTAGGGTGAAGCCCGATCG
>MDTB01055326.1_pt1 | contig 10551 bp, 8 predicted proteins | sample 811161 | NCBI WGS metagenome assembly MDTB01 (sample SAMN05326650, study PRJNA326480) | marine metagenome | isolation source: seawater | place: Mediterranean Sea | collected 2009
GATTTTATATCTTCCATTGAGTCAATGTTAACAACAGGTTGAGAGATATTTATATAACTTGTTCTTGGCCCAAAAATACTTTTATATTTTAGAAGAAATTTTTTTTTAAAAACGTAACAAACCCCATTTCTTATATAACTAGTTCCCAATTGTTGCCTTGCAATAATTCTCTTACCTTTCTTTTTATCAAAGTAATTTAATTTATCTCCATTAATTAATAATTGTTTATAGGGATGAAATTTTTTATCAATTTTGGAAATACTCCAAACACTATTCAAATTTAAATCTATTATTTTATTTACAGCCTTTTTGACATCTGCTTTACTTCTGAGTGGTGAAGTTGGAGGAAGCATTATAACAATATCATAATCTTTTCCGGAAAGTTTTTCCATTTTTTTTATAGCATGAATTAAGACAGAAATATCAGGAATTCTATCGCCAGAGATTGATTTTGGTCTAAAGTAAGGAATTTTAAAACCAAAGTCTTCACAAACTTTTTTTATTTCTTTACTATCCGTGGATATAAAAACATCATCGATGAAACTTAAACTTTTTATAAACTTCAATGTATAGCAAATAAGAGGTATATTATTAACTTTGAATATATTTTTTAGTTTGATTCCTTTACTACCCCCTCTAGCTGGAACAACAACTAAAATTCTCTTTTTTTTGAGCATTTAAAATAATCCTCAAATCTCAAATCTTCCCCAGTTTTCAACTGTGGTTTTTCTATCAACTCTTTTCATTTCATTTATTTTTTTATCTTTATAATATGAATCGTCATCAAAATGAGTTGTTGAAACCTCTTCAAAAATGCAACCATTCTTAGAGGAAAAAGAATGCCAAACACCAGGCTGTATTAAGCATGTTTGACCCGCTCTCAGATTTTGTTTGTTACCATCTAAATAAACCTCTAGTTCTCCACAAAGAATTTGGAAGGTTTCCTCTTTCTTTTTATGAAAATGAGCTGGATGCTTTTGATTTGGCAACATAATAATCAACTTCTTACAGTATGAACGATTAATACAATTTATTATAACTGCTCCGATTTCGTAAAATTTTTTAAGTCCATAATGATGCGAATACTCAACTTCAAAATTTGTATTAAGTACTATTTTAGATTCTCTTAACATTGCTTTAATTATATGTATTGTTTTCTTTAATATTTTTGAATCGTTTGTGCTTGTTCTTTTTAATTTAGATTCACTAATGGGATCATTTTTATTATAATTTTTATCAGCTTCAAGGTTTTCAGAAAATTTTCCACTTTCCAATTGCCCATTGTTGTATGGCATTGCAAAATAAACACTTTCTCTAGTTAATTTTTGTCCTTTTATAATTCTTTTCTTAGCATATACTCCTCTCAACAATGAACTAATACCTTCAATTTCTTCTTCATGAATAAATTTTGAATCTACTGAGCCACAAGTTATTCTAGTTTTATTATAAGACTCAATCCATTTTTCAAACTGATTAATATCGGACGAGTAAGCATTTAATTTGTATTGTTTATTATTTAATCCAATATGTTTTTCAAACATTCTAGCTCCTTGAGAATAGGCAATCTTTATAATGTCAAAATCTTCAGGGGATTCATGAGTTGACCAACCAATTGTCAAATGCGGGTATCTTTTTCTTAGAGTATCAATTATTGCTAGATTCATTTTTTCAATTGGTGTTGGATATATCGAAACACAATGCATTAAAGAAAAATCACAGCCTTTGTGATCGAAAAAACTTACTAAGTCATCTATCTCGTCAATTTTAAGTCCTCCAGTAGAACAAACAATTGGTTTATTAATTTTTACAGCTTTTTCAATCAATGGCCAATCTTTAGCTGAACAACTGGCTATCTTTATTAAATCAAAATCCATTTTTTTTATTAAATCGACAGACTCCTCATCGAATGGTGTGCAACATGTCAAAAGCCCCGAGTTTTTTATTTCGTTTAAAAGGATCTGATAATCTTGAATTTGTAACCTTGTTGATTTAAATCTATCGATATGTTTATTCTTTGTTAATTCTTTATATTTAGGGTGAATAAAAGATTCAAGTTGTCTAAATTGAAATTTTATTGTTGCTTTAACATCAAATTTATTTGTTATATCAGAATATTTTTTTATAATTTGTTTGGCATGCTCCAAATCTCCTTGATGATTGTTAGCAAGGTCCAAAACAAATAAATTATTAAAATTAAAATCACTCATCTTTATTTTATTGAGGTTAATTTATATCCTTTATTATAATCAATAGTCACGGATTTATTAAGTAAAGCAGATTTATGAGCTGCTGAAATAACCATCATTGTATCAGCTCCATTAGTTAAAGATATTGGGGACTTATATTTCTTTGACATCATCTTTTTTAAATGCTTGATTTCATTTATAAAGTCATCGGCCCTAGTTTTTAAAAATTCTTTCTTCTTAAAAACGTTCTTATTCTTCCATAATACTGCGTCGACATTCTTTTTATAATTACATATCCACTCAATATATCCACTATTTGTTACAATTCTTAATTTTTTTGATGTCGGTTTGGTAACAACATCTTGGAAAACCCTACAATTAAGTCCTTTTTCTGTTAAAATATTCAATGAGCTTATCTTGTCATAATTTAAGGTTTTTGTTTTAACATAAGAATGAAAAGCAGACACTTTCTTGACTTTACCAGCTCCAACAAGCGATGCAAAATATTGCAATAAATTTATTCCATGTGAATGTTCAGAACAAGCTCCTCCACCCCTGCGATAAAATCCAAGATAACTATCTTTTGGCCCAGCTAACCAAGGATGGGCTTTAAAAATTCCTTCCCAATGTTCCTTTATTTCAATTTCCATGTACTCTAAATCTTTTAATTCAAATTTTTTAATAATTCTAGATGCATATTCTGCTGCATTTCCAACGACGTGATCATAACCAACAAAGGCAAATATTCTATTTTTCTTAAGAATATTTACTAAATATGCAAGTTTATTCAGATTCGGTTGACAAACTGGTTTTTCTATACAAATTGCTTTCGGCTTTTCCTTAATGGCATCAAGTGCTATTTTAATGTGGCTGTCTGGGGGAGTTCCAATAAAAATTATATCGTAACCACCGGTTGGGGCATCTTTCATATCAAAAAGGCCAATTTCTTTATCCCATTTACCATATCGCGATGGATATATGAGTTTTTTAGTTCTTTCTAATGCTTTTGAATCGATATCACATAAATCAACTTTCCATCCTAAAGTACGACACGCATTTGATAAATGATTACCTATTGAACCTGCCCCTATTATTTTAGCTTTCATCATTAGTTATTAATTTTCCCTTATTTAATCTATAAGATACGCTCGACCTTCTAATAATAGCTGGTTTATGTGAAATCGCTATTATTGTCATCCTTTTTTTTAATTTTTCTATTGTCTCTATAATTTTTTCTTCATTTTCAGAATCTAGACTTGATGTTACTTCATCCAAAATAAGAAGGAGTGGGTTTCTAATTATTGCTCTAGCTATTGATATTCTTTGTTTTATCCCACCTGATACTCTTCTACCACCTTCACCTAAGCTTTCATCTAAGATATTTTTATTTTCGTTGAGAAAATCTGAAAGACCAACTAACTTTAGAGTTTCGATTACGTCTTTTTTTCTTAAAGTCTTATTATCCAGCACTATATTATTAAATAATGTATCATTAAATAAAATTGTATCTTGTGGGACGTAGCCAATATTTTTTCTCCATCTATCCTTATCAATTTTATTAAGATTTATACCATTAATTTTTATAAAACCTTTCGAGGGCTGAATTATTCCAGTGATTAAATCTACTAAAGTTGTTTTTCCTATTCCTGATTTGCCATAGAAACCAATAAAATCACCTTTATTTATTTCTATTGATACATCGTTAATTATTTCTTTATCTGAATATTTAAAATGAATATTTTCCAAAGAAATATTTTTTAGTTGCGTGACTTTTATCTTACCATAGTTAGTTTCACTTTTACTTCGAGCATTCTTTATCGTTTTTTTTACTAGATGGTAAGGATAATTTATAATTGACACTGTAGTAAAGATTTTTTGAAACTTTGACATGTGCGCCATGCCTCGTGAAAATAATAAGATTAAAACTGCAATTTTTTCAAACTGAATCGATTCAAATTTAAAAATGTAAAACAACAATACCAAAATTGTTGATACAAGCATAAGTTCCTGAAGTGCCTCAAGCACTCTCTTAAAAATACCTATATTTATATGAAAGGATTTTTGATCATTAATATTTTTTTGAAGCTTTTTTTCCAACCCTTTTACATATCCCATTACCAATAAAGGTTTAATATTTTGTAAAATTTCTATGAATTTTTTTGAAAAATCATTTAATTTTTCTGTTACCAACTTACTTTGTTCTTTAGTTTTATTTAATAAAAAATATAAAGAAAGGAACATAAAGGTGCCAACTAAAAAAACAAAAGTAGTTAAATAATAAGAAATAAAAAATGCCGAAATAAGATAAACTGAAATCTGAAATGTAACAGTGAAAATATTGCATGCAGTTGGGAATGCTCTTGCCGCTTGAAGTGTGTCGGTATTTATTATATTAACCAACCTACCTGAACTCTTAGATGTGAAATATAACCAATTTGCATTTAAATTAGTTGATAATAATTTTGCTCTAAACGATGTCATAATTTCGAATTGAACAAAATTGATATAAATATTTATTGCTAATTGAATAATAATCTTAACTATCATCAAAAAAAGTATTGTAAGAATTAAATTTTCTAAATCTGGTTTTACGCCGATATGATTGAAAAAATTTAAAACTTTTTCATGGATAAAGGATTCTGAATTTAATGATTTTTGATTCATTAAACTTAAAATAGGAAAGACGATAAGGATACTAATACCATCTAAAACACTAGAGATAGATGAAAAGAAAGTATAAAAAATAAACTTGAATCTAAACTCTTTAACTGCTTCAATTAAGAACAAGTTATCTTTAACAATACCTTTAAAATTCATTAACTTTTAATTTTCATTTGATTTAATTCCGAGGTGTATTTCTTACAAATAGAACCATCAAATTTTCCCATATAATTCTCAAAAATTTCAACTCGCTTTTTTTGAATATTTTTTGATATTTTTCTTTCATTCAATCGCAAATACATTTTTTTCATTAGTTCTTCTGAAGAGCAAGGTGTATCAAAGCAATCTAAATAATTTCTGAAATATATTGTATCATAATATTTTTTAGTTCTCATTTCTTTGAAATAAGGAATAATAACTGGAATTCCAACTATTGCTGATTCTAAAACCACAGATGAGTTTAATCCAATTGTAAATAAAGATTTCATTATTAATTCATGAGGATCTGCATTAGGCAATATTGAAAGATTTTTAAGTGAATCAACATCAATTGAAATTTCTCTTATTGATTTATAAAAACTTTCATACCAATCAGTCTTTCTAGAAATTTCTATTTTGGGTTTAATGACAATATCAATATTTGGATTTTCTTTAGCAAATAATGCAACCATCTGATGGGTTTTATTAAAAACAGATCTTGGATATCTTCTTGTCTCAGATCTAAATGAAAACAATGTTATGGTATTCTTTATACTATCAAATTTATTGTCTTTAACTTTATTATAAAGATCATCCATTCTCATGCATCCTAATACTTTTATGATTTTTGGATCAGAAATAAATTTTGAGTCAATAAACATTTTTTTAGCTATATTATTGTGAACGAATATTTTCGATCCATAAAATTTTTCCCAACGCATATGCCTTTGTTTTACAAATTCATACATATCCTTTGACGCAAATAAGTTTTCTCTATGAAAAATAACCCACTTTACTCTTTTTTTTTCAGCAGCTATCCCCCAATCAACATTTGAGTAGTATTTAACATCAGCACTAACTACAAAATCTAATTTATATTTCTCAAGCAAACTTTCGAAGAACTTATCTAAAAAGATTTGGTATTTGTTTCTTCGTTTTTTGTAAAATTCAGGAGGATTTTTTGAATAGGCTTTTTGAAGCGCTCTTTCAATTTTCGCTTTTCCATAGAAAACTTTATAAATTATATTAAGCCAAACCTCAGAAATAGATAATAAATTTATAGACTCATTTCTTGATAAAATTTCAACGTCACTTCTGAATTTTTCAATTGTAAGAAATAAAATATTGATATTCTTATTCTTAAAATTTTGATTATAACGACTCTTTACTAAAAAATTTTTAAAAATGAAGATGGTTAGATTTATTAAATTTAGTTTAATTAGGATTTTAAAGAAATAAAACATAATTTAAGGTAGTTGGTTTTTCTCCACCACATCAATCAAAACCTTAAAAGCTTCAGCTGCTTTCAATCCTGATTGTGAGCCCCTAAGATATGACTGATATTTAATTCCTTCTAATGATCTAGGATGAGGCCACTCTCTTAATTCATGCTTATATTCAAGCATAGCATTTATTTTATGTTTCAAACAATCTTCTACATCTACAAATAAGTTGGGTTTAAAAAGGGAGTTGGTACTAAAATTTGCTTCGGTTGATGAAAGAATTTCACAAGTCAATAATTTAATTTTTTTTACAAATGGCCTGCAAGCTGTCACTACTGCCTTATTAATAATTTTATGATCATTATTTAAATCATAAAAATCATGAGTAAAAATTATTCCTAAATCATATTTTTTTATAAAAGACTCAATTTCTTTTATAATTTCTAGAAGCGAAACTTTGTCCATTTCATTATCAGGAAAGCTACAGAATTCTATTGAAGTTACACCCAAAACATTAGATGCTTCTTTTGACTGTTTTAGCAATTCAAGTTGACTTTCTTTTTTATGTTTATCTCTTGATGTAACACCTTTTGACAAAATTAAAGTATGAACATCATAGCCTTTTTTTGAATATTTACTCAGCGTAGCTCCACAACCGAGAACTTCATCGTCGGGATGAGCGAAAATTGCCCCAATCTTTTTCATTTTAATTTTCTCACTTCAAATATAGGTTTAACAAGTTCTCCTTCTAGATATTTTGATGGATCACCAGAGTCAACATAAAATTTAATATTCTTTAATACAACTTTCCATTTTTTCAAAGTATTGTTAATAATATCTTTCTTTGAGTGCGCGAGACAGAGGTTTATACTTGCAGACATTAAAAGGCCCTGTTTAATAAACTCCTGTTTAAATAAACTAGTTAATAATCTCTTTTCTTTGGAAGATTTAATATTAATTAATGGCCTCCATTTTGGACCATCTATAATTATTTGATCCTCCAATCGATTTTCTTTTATTAATCTATTAATTTCTAACTGAAGATTTCTACCTACAGAATTTATTACTTTCGGAACTTTTTCTTCTATTATTTTCATTATTGTAGTTATTGCTGCAGTTAAAGATAAAGTTTCTCCTGAAAATGTTCCGGAGAAAAAAATATCTTCAATTTTTTTCATATATATTTTTTTACCTACCAATGCAGATATTGGCATACCATTTCCCATGGCCTTTCCAAAACACGCTAAATCAGGAATTACATTATAAAACTTTTGAGCTCCACCTAGGTCTATTCTAAATCCAGTAACTATTTCATCGAAAATCAAAATCAAATTATTACGATTGCAAATTCTTCTTAGATCTTTTAAAAAATCTTTGTCAGGCTCTTCATTAATACAAGGTTCTAGAATTACGCATGCAAACTCTCCTTTATATTTACTCAATACTCTTTCTAATGACTCAATATCATTATAATTAAATTTTGAGGTTAGTTCCACCTCACTTGTTGGAACCCCCAAATTTCTGGTTGTAGAACCTATATACCAGTCATGCCAACCATGATAACCACATGATGCTATCCTATCTTTTCCAGTTACTGCTCTTGCTATTCTAATTGCTGCAGTTGTAACATCGGAACCATTCTTTGAAAATCTTACATTTTCAGCACAAGGAATTATCTTTGATAATAGCTTTGCTAATTCAAACTCAAGTTTATTAGATAGAGAAAATGAAATACCCATTTTTAACTGAGACTTTATTGCATCATTAACATCTTTATCGCAATGTCCAAGAATAATTGGTAGAAGCCCAAGTACATAGTCTATATATTTATTATCATCTATATCCCATGTCAAAGCTCCCTTTCCCCTATTTATAAATAGTGGAGATGCTCCAAAAACAAAATTCATTGATGATTTTGAAAATGTCTGTGAAGCAAGAGGTATAAATTTTTTTGTTTTTTTGTAAAGTTTATAAGAGTTCTTAAATTTTTTTTTATTATCCATACTTATCTTCTACTAGGAATGAATTTGGAGATCTCTCATAAAGTTCAACAATATCTTTCCATCTATAATTATCAGGGAGAATATTAATTATTTCATTTATATTTTTTAAATCAGCTTTTGTATCTAAAGTTAATCTAACATAACTGAGATTTTTATAAAATTTATATTGATGAGTAAAAAAATTTTCTTTTGTAATATACTTTCCATTAAAAAAAGATGTTACGTGTTCTCTGAAATTGACTTTTTTAGCTTTTTCATGTGCTATACTTAAAACTCTAAATGAAAATATTTCCACATCCAATCCGTCAGCAAAAGTTCTATCTATAGTGTTTGAACAATAATCAAGTTTTTTTTTAAAATATACTTCTATAATTTTATCAGCAATTTCAGGGTCAATCATAGGACAATCGGCTGTTAGCCTTAAAAGATGATTAGCACCATAATGTTTGCCAGCATAATAAAATCTTGATAATACATCTTTTTCATCTCCTCTGAAAAATTCAACTTGTAAATTTTTACATACTTTAATTATTTTATTGTCATTTATATGATCAGAGGTTGCCACTAAAATTTTATTTATATTTCTTATTTGTTTTACCCTTGAAATCATATATTCAATGGCAGTGACTCTTCCTATTTTTTCCAAGACTTTTCCAGGAAACCTTGAAGAGTTCATCCTTGCTTGAATAATAGCCAAGACATTTTCTTCTTTATTTTTTTTTTTCATTTTTAACTTGATAAGTTTTTAGCATCTATTGCAAGTTTCAATACATTTAAATTATCTTGTTGATTTAACTTATTATTTTTTTTCTCTATTATATATTTATGAAAATTTATAATTTCATTCGTATAGTCACAATTAAGTTTTGACTTAAAGATTTTTTCTTTCACAACTCTTCCTTTCGTATTAGTGAATTCTATGCGTCTTTTTGAAACGTCAATTTTTAAAATTCCATTCTTACCGGCAATTTCAGTAATTCTTGTTTTTGGTTGAGTCACATAGTCCAAATGAATATTTGAAAAAAATCCTTTGGAATGTTTTATCGTTATATTTGAAATATCTTCAACTTTTAGTCCTAGTGTTTGGGTGTTTCTTGAATTTGCACTAATTACTTTTCCCGTTCCAAATAAATGATAGGCAAGATCGATCTCATGTATGCAATCAAATATTACCCCACCACTTTTTTTCTTATTAGCATAGCTATTTTTGTAATCATAATTTTTTCTCCAGTTTGGTAAAAAAGAACTACATATTAGACGAGCCCACAAAATTTCACCGATGTAATTATTTTCGAGAAGTTTTTTTGCAAATTTTATAGCAGGGTTAAATCTTAGGTTGTGACCAACTTGAATTATTAGTTTTTTTTTTGTTGCTAAGTTAAGAATATTTTTTGTTTCATTTATCTCATGTGACAAAGGTTTCTCTACTAAACAATGTTTATTATTATTTACCAGCATGGACATACCATCTAAATGATATTCTGTTGGGGTTGAAATTATTCCGGCATCGATAAAACTTAAAAATTCTTTTTTATTCTTGATAAAATTTATCCCGATTTTTTTTAAATCTGATGCCTTTGACTTATTAGTGTCATGCCCAACTACTTCAAAGCCCAAGTTTTTTATATTCTTTATGTGCCTTAATCCAATAGAACCTATACCAATCACACCAAATTTCATCTTACTTTCTATACTTACTTAATATTTTCACTAAATTTCCTGAAACATATTCGACATCATCTTCATTCATTTTAGGAAAAAGAGGGAATGATAAGATTGATTTGTAGTATGAAATAGTTCCATCAAGTGATAAATTTTTTTTTTTATAAAACGGCATTAAATGAATTGGGATATAATGAACTTGAGTTCTAATTTTCTTTTCCAGTAATAATTCCATTAATTTTGATCTGTCAATTTCCAAAGAATTAAAATTTATTTTTAAAACAAATAAATGCCAAGAAACTTCTTTGATTTTTGATGATGAGACTATTTCTATTTGATCGTTGTTATATAATAACTCTTCATATTTCTTAATTAAAACTTTTCTACTTTTTTTAAATTTATTTAGCTTCTTGATTTGGTTCGAACCTAACGCACAATTTATATCACTTGCCCTAAGATTAAAGCCAGGGTTATGGACTTCGTAGTACCAAGGATTTAATTTTCCATCCATTGAAATTGCTAAATCTTTATTAGTAAAATTTCTCAGATTTTTTTCAATCCCGTGGTTTCTAAATTTCTTTAAATTTTCATATAAAATTTTATTATTTGTTGTTACAA
>MDTB01017932.1_pt1 | contig 10550 bp, 7 predicted proteins | sample 811161 | NCBI WGS metagenome assembly MDTB01 (sample SAMN05326650, study PRJNA326480) | marine metagenome | isolation source: seawater | place: Mediterranean Sea | collected 2009
ATCGACATTTAAGGAATCATGTGTTAAATCAGTTAAGTAACTATTAGAGTTATCCTTGACATTAATTGGGTCTCTAAACGCATTATCATCTATTTTTTCTTTTGTAGAATATAAAGTTTTCGAATTTTTGATATCAAAAGATGGAGAAAAAATTTGAAGGCTGATAAAAACAAAAGCCATTATTAGCCCCGTCATAAAAGACGCATGGATAGGGGTAAACCCAGCTATCATCCACTTAGTTGGCGACTTACTTTTTATTCCATCAGGTTCTGACTTTATTCTATCAAATAATCGGTCATTGAATGTTTTACTGGCTTTTACCTTTTGTAAAGCTTTTACATTATTAATATTAGATCGTATAGAATTGACCAATGCTTCTGCATCTGTGTTTTTATTAAGGTAATCTTGAAACTCTTTTCTTTTGCCTAGGGGAAGTTCATTATCAATATACTCTGATATTAAATCTTCAAACTGGTAGCGATTCATCTATATGTTAAACTCCTATTTTTAAGATTATTTTAAATCTTGTAATTCTGCCTGTAACTGTAATCTTGCTCTATTAATCCTGGATTTTACTGTACCAAGTGGAACTCCAACTATATTACTTATATCATCGTAAGAAAGTTCCTGAATATCTCTTAGAATTATTACGGTTTTAAAATGTTCAGGCAATTCTTTAATTGCCGCATGAATACGGTCTCTAATAAATTCATTTTGTAAATTTTGATTTAAATCAGCTTGAACTGCTGGTATGTCATACTGACGATCATCTTTTGTCATTCGACTTATAAATGTTGTTTTTCGTCTTTTCTTTTTTCTTAGCTCTGTATTAGCAAGGTTCCGAGCAATGGTGTAAATCCATGTTGAAAACTTAGCAATTTCACGATAGTAATGTTTTTTTTCGTAAAGTTTAAGCATGGTTTCTTGCACGACATCTTCAGCCTGTTCAAAATCACCAAGGAACGGATAAACAAAATTGATTAGTCTATCTCTATAACGATTAACTAATTCAATATAGGCTCTTTCATCTCCTGACTGAAAGCGCGCTATCAATTTTTCATCTGTGTAAACAAATGGTGATTGTTGTCTATCTAAGGACATGTCCAATGAGTTGGATAAGTTCTGTTTCATCTAGTGAGTATGTTGTCTTTTGTCGTTTATCAATATCCCCCAGCATTTTAAGTGTGGAATCCAGCCTTTCAATAGTAAACTGCTTTGAAAATTGTGGTATTCGCTTTTTTAATGATGGTGGTATAGGTGTGTAACCCTGATATTCTTTAAAAGTTCCCTTTTTCATTTTAAAAAGTAATAATTCTTGAAATAAAGTTGTCAGAGGATAAATCAATGCAATCATAGAGTCATGCTTTGTTAAAATAGCTTTACCAAGCTTTATAGATTTTGAATAATCTTTATCAGCCAAAGCTGTTAGAAATTCCCAGCGTTGCCTATCTCGCTTCCAGCCAGAAAACTCTTCAATATCTTCAGCTTCAATATTATTTCTTTGTCCTATAAATAAGCAAATTTTCTCTATTTCATTATCTAAATGCGCTACAGAGTCGCCAGCCATATCTACCATTATCTGCTGAACCTTGCTATCTGCAGTCTTGCCTCTTTTTTTTATTAAATAATTTGCCCATTTTTTCATTTCATTAATAAATGGTGTCTGTACATCAATTGGGTTGATAAACGTTTCGATTTTTTTAAAAAATGCTGTTTTTGCTATCCAATCATCATTGATTAAAACAATAAAATGATTATCAATTGAATTTTCGCATAAGGAAATTAAATCCAATGAGGCTTTACCTTTCAATTTTTGGGGATCTCTCAAGATAAAGAGTTTTCTTTCAGAAAATAAATCCATGGTTGTAAGTCTATCTACTATCTCTTTACCGCTCATCTCATCAGGAAGCATTAATATCCTGTTCTCATTTTGATTAACAAAGATTTCTTTTGCTAGTTCGTCTATCAAAAAATTTTGAAGAAAATGATCATTCCCTTTCAAAAAATATACAGGGTGTACAACACCTGTTTTTATATCATTAATCGCTTCTCTTAACTTCATCTGGATAAAAAATACTTACTATGTAAACTGCAATAAATGCAAAAACAAAACTTGATAAACGTTCAGTCATTACAGATTTCAAAATGGGTATATTTGCCCATATGACCGTGGTCAAGAATCCTGTTACAAGACCAGAAATAACTCCTTTTCTAGATGTTTTATCCCACCATAACGTCATGACCAAGACAGGACCAAATGCGGAACCTAAACCGCTCCATGCATAGCTTACGACCCCAAAAATATTTCTGCCCTTAACTTGAGAATAAAATGCAATACAATATGCAATCAGACCAAGGAAAACAATCATGAATCTACTTAGTTTTACTAGAATCTTATCAGATAGGTCCATTTTAAGAAATTGATGAAAAAAGTCTTCTGTCACAGCAGAAGTTGAAACAAGAAGCTGAGAGTCTGCAGTAGACATCATAGCCGCAACTGCTCCCGATATAAATAGACCAGCTATAATTGGATGTAATAATTCACTCGCTAGCAAAGGCATAGCTTGTTCTGGATCTATTTGCTGAAAAAAAGCTGGACCAAAGTGCATTAGTGCTACGATACCAACAAAAAATGCTCCAAAAATACCAGGAACGGCCCAGGCAATAGCAATTTTTCTAGCTAGTTTAATGTCTGCTGGGCTTCTTATAGCCATGTACCTTATTACTAAGTGGGGTTGTCCTAGGTAACCCAAACCCCAGCTAAGTCCGCCTAAAACAAGGATAATTGCTTCAATGCCTATTTTGCCACTGACCAGCGATTGATTATTATTTCCAAATATTGATCCTGCCGAATAAAGTATGTCCATCATCGACTGTCCAGAGTTAGATAATTCAACAAAGCCAACCAAGGGTAATATGACCAAAGTCCCTATCATAAGGATGCCCTGTATTAAATCGGTCCAAGCAACCGCAAGAAACCCTCCCATGAGTGTATAAATAATAATAATAGAAGCACCAATAGATATTCCAGCTATGGGATCTATTTTAAACAATGATTGAAGAACTTTACCGGATGCATGAAATTGAGCAGAAACATAAAAAAGAAAGAAAAATGCTATTATTAATGCTGAGAATAGCCTAATAATGTTTGATTCATCATTAAAACGTCTATGTAGGTATTCAGGAACAGTAAGAGCATTATATTTTTCAGTTTGTTCGCGTAATTTTTCTGCAATGAGATACCATGAACAAGTAATTCCAGTTATGATACCAATTACAGACCATAATTCACCCATCCCAATAGTAATTGCAGCACCTGGCAGAGCTAAAAGTAGCCAGGCGGATTCTCCAGAAGCCCTCTCAGAGAAGGCAGTAACCCAAGGACCTAATTTCCTACCAGCTAAAAAATAATCCTCTTGAGTATTATTGTACCCAAAAGTCAAGAAACCTACCCCCATCAAAAAGCATAAGTAGGAAATGAATATTAAACTAATTAGATCCATTTATAAAAAATCGTTAGAAAGCCTATGCAGAAACAGTATAATCCAAAATAGTGAAATTTGCCACTTTGTACTAGGCCAAGTAACCATTTGAGAGATAGAAAACCTACGATAAATGAGCTTAGCAAGCCTGCAAGTGCAACTGATGCCTTGACCTCAAAAGCATTATCAATATCAAATAACATTAGTAAACCAGCTCCAAAAATTACAGGTATGGCTAATAAGAAAGAGAACCTAGCTGCTTCTTTAGCATTTAGGCCTAGGAGAAGAGCACAACTTATTGTCATGCCACTCCTAGAGATTCCAGGAATAATTGCCAATGCTTGGGCAAGACCAATCGTAAAAGAAATTCTATAAGAAATACTTTTTTCTACCGGTTTAAAAAATTTTGAAGTAAAAAGAATTATACCTGTAAAAACCAATGCAATTCCTACAACATAAATATTATCAAAAAATGAATCAATAGTATCTTTCAAACCAAGGCCAATTAAAACAGCGGGAATTGTCCCAAGAATAATAAAATATATAAATTGTTGAGTTTCATTTTTTCTAATTGATAGCAAAAGTGATTTTATGTCACTAAAGAATATGACTAGTATACTTGCTAGGGTGCCCATATGGACTAAAACCTCAAACTTATTACCCGGTTGATTTATAGCAAGAAACTCTTGTGCAAGTACAAGATGCCCAGAACTACTAATTGGCAAAAATTCAGTAATACCCTGAATAATCCCAAGTATAATACCATCGATGATTGTCATAAAATTAATATGGAAGTTTATTAGACAGTTAAAGAAAATAGGAATATGATTATTTAATACCTATTAAACCTATCATACGTCCCGCATTTTTCCCATTACGACGATAAGAATGATACATAGAATCAAGGCAAAAGGTGCAATCATTCATTATAGTTATTTTATTAATATCAAACCCCAATTGTGACAAGCTATTATATGCTGATTGTTGTAAATCCACCTGGAACTTCTCATCGCTTTTTGGGATGATAAATTGACGGTCAAATTGATCTACAACATCATTCCTGACTTCAAAACAACAACTTTGGATAGAAGGCCCAATTAAAACTTCAAATTCTATTAGATTATATTTTTTTTCAGTTAAGGTAAAAGCAGACTTACTAAGAATACCATTAACAAGACCTCTCCAACCAGCATGTATTAAGCCGAATACTATTTCAGATTTATGAGCAAAATATATAGGCATGCAATCTGCAACCTGGATAGAACATACATTTTTAGAACTATCAGAGAAGGTGCCATCACAATTAGGTATTTTTCTTTCATTTTCACAAAAAGTAATATTATTTGAGTGTGTTTGTTGAGGAATGACAAGACGTTTAGAATTAAAACCAACTGCTTTAGCAAATGATTGCCTGCTTGCTTCCTGGCCTATAGCTGATGATTTTAAACTAAATACAGCTTTTATCTTTTCATTAGTAAAACTAGTTGAAATTTTTACCCAATTATCTTTTTTCATAGGAATCAATTAATTTAACTCCATCATATATTCCAAGATTGGTTAATCTATTATTGGAATATTCCAATACCTGTGCTGATCCATTCTCATTATGATTCTTGCCAAAAAATATAATGGATGTATGCTCACCGTAAAAACTAGAATGATTTCTAAGCTTATCTAAAAACTGCCTACGTTTCCAGATATTTTGTGAACTAATAGATTGAATAAAAGAAGCATGATCTTGCGCTAAAGAAAAATAATTTGAAAAAGAATCTTGGTCTCCATTTGATATAGCCGAATTAACATCTGAAATAACATGCATACCTGAAATATGTGGCCCAATTACTTCTTTATTCAATAAAGTCATATCTAACCAATTTTCATTTCCAAATAATACTGTATTTAAGTTGTATAAAGGTAATTGAGTACCAATATATGTTAATTCATCAGGCCTTATTGGGATATATAAAGCTTCGATTGTTTCTAATACAATTTTGGCTGAATCTTTGCGATCCATTATATCTTCCTCAGGAGGAAGCTCAAAAAAGTCTGTAACATCAACATCAAATAGGGCATCTAGACTGTCAATCTCTAAATTAAGTGAAGGGTCATTCTCTTCTTCATTAGGAACTAACGCCCAAGCATTTCTTCGGATATTCTTCATCTGTCTAGAAACATTTTCAGGCTTTTCGATATACCACTCTACGGACACAGGATCGATACCAAGCTGGTGACACTCATATAAAAAACTATCCGTAATTAATTTTGTTGCGCCATCTCCGGGTGAAAGGACCGCTATATTTTCAAAGTTCAGTTCTTTAATCATCATTTGTGCTGTTCTTTTAGCAATTGTCTTATTGGATGGAGATAAGAAAAAGAGATTTTCTGCAACATCAGCCAGCCCCGGCAAAGCAGATTTTGGAACTAAAATTGGAACAGATGAGTTAGAACCTGATAAACTTAAAATCTCATCTTTTGTTAGGGGGCCTAGCATTGCTGTTATCTGCCCATTTGACTCTACCTGCTGTAAAATATTAAGCATATTAACGCTTGACCCAGCAGAGTCATAAACTAAAAATCTAATGAATTGTAATTTGGCTTTTGTTTTTAAATATTCAGATAAACCTAATAGGTATGATTGACCTTTTTCCTTCTCGTATCCTGTTAGAGGAAGCACAACTGCAATAGAAATTGGTCTTTTTAAGGGCTCTTGGAGTATATTTTTTAGCGCACCATAAATACCTGAAAATTGTCCAGGTAAATAAAAGGTATCAATCTCATTAATCATCATATCTAGGTCATAATTATCTCCATTTAACCAGGCTTGATATCCTCTAGTCAGATTAATAATTGAACGATTAAAAGAATTTTTTTCTCTGAAAAGAAGTCCCTCCAAGGTTTCTTCTTTTATACCAATCCCAATACAATTATATAATCTCTGATCAATAATATTTAAGTATAATAAATCATCAATTAAAGGCCGCGCATTTAGATAATATCTAAAAGCATTTGTAGGCCTCCCCTGCTTTAAGGAAATATCACCCATCAATATAAATACATCCATTTGGTAAGGACTATTGGGGTAATTAGACAATACTGATTTACATGACCGTTGCGCCTCGTCAAACATTGCTAAGTTATATTGACATTTGGCCATTAATAATTGTGCTGCTGGATCACGGTATTCTCTTTTGTTTACTAGAATACTTTTAAAATAGTTCAGTGCAAGGTTGTATCTACCTTGCTGATAGAATTCGACAGACTTATTAAATTTTTGATAATAAGGTAGCGAATCAATTTCGCCGGCATGTCCAAATGAAATTGTTAATATTGTAATAAAGGAAATCTTAAAATAGTTCATAAATTTATGTTATTGAAAAGTTAATCATTTATTAACAAATATCAATTTTTCATATTCAAACTGATAATATACATCTTTGCTATTATTATGCCTATAAATCCACTGTTCACTAATTCCATGCCTGCTCGAGGTAGAATTAACCTCATCAGGGTTACCAATAGCAATTCTAACTTGTCTTTCAGTCATACCCAACTCTATTTGTTTATTTACAATTTTATTTATAGTAACCCTACCCCAAGAGTAAGGCAAAGGTTCTGAATTATAATAATGATCTTGAATGCCAACACGCCCTTCATCACCATTATACCTCACAAATCCCTCATCGCCTGTACTTGCTTTAGTTTTTAGCCAGACAGGATGGTCATAATCGAGGTTTTGAAATGGAAACACATCCAAAACTTTAACTGGTTCAAACCGTGTAAAGTTATATTCTGAAAAAGTATAAAAGCCATTAGGATCAAGAGTATTATTAAGCCAAATGGTTTTACCGATCATTTTTTTTGCTTGGGAAAGCACGTCCTCGAAAAGGAAGTAACTTGGAACTACATTATTATCAATCTCATTTAAATTAATTACCATCTTAAATCGATTACCTTTTTGATCTCCAATTACTAAATATTCATTATTGAAAGTATTATAGGTTCCAATGATAGTATATTTTTTATCAAGAAGCTTATGGTAGGGTGTGAATCGATCTGAATAAAGCTTCGACCATATTCGATTAAAATTTTTAGTTCGTTTGTAATTATCATCTAGATCAGAAAAGTAGAGGTTCTTGTCTGACCAAGGATTAGGGTCAATCCGAATATATGGTTTATCAAAAAAAGAACATGATGAAATAATTAACGGTATTAAAACACAAACATATCTTAGGTACTTTGAACTTTGGATCATTGATTATTAATAGGTTTTCCATCTTTCCAAACTCCCACTTTTTTATCACCATTAGGATATGTGAAAGTACCTTGACCATCCATAGTACCATTTTTGAATTCACCTACATATTTATTACCATTTTCATAAGTAAACACTCCTAGGCCTTCTCTTTTACCATCTTTGAATTCACCAATATATAAATTTCCATTATTGAAAGTGTAGGTTCCTTGACCTTCCATTATCCCATTGGTAAATGTTCCTTCATATGTATTACCATTCCTATAAATATATTTTCCTTGGCCATTGATCTTGTCTTCTTTCCATTCACCAATATATTTTTCATCGTTTGAAAATATACAAGTGCCTTGGCCATCTCTTTTACCTGATTTAAAAAGGCCGATATATTTATCTCCATTGATATAATCAAAAGTCCCTTGGCCATCGATCTTGCCGTTTAAAAAGCTGCCTTTGCATACACTACCATTAGAAAATGTAAAGGAGCCCTGACCGGTTATTTCGTCATTTTGCCATTCCCCATTATACTGTGATCCATCTGCAAATTGATATACCCCTTTCGAATGTTTCATATCATTCTTCCAAACACCATCATATATATCTCCAATGGAAGACTTAAAAACCCCTTGACCTTCTCTCTTACCAAATTCCCATTCACCATTATATGAGTCTCCAATGGAAGAAGTATATTTACCCATTCCATGGAATACGTCATGTTTAAAATTTCCAATATATGTGATTCCATCAGTTATAAAAGTAGCTTTTCCCTCCCCTTCTTTTTTACCATTTTGCCAACCTCCATTATATTCATCACCATTTGCATAGGTCATTTTTCCCTTACCAGTTTTTAAATTGTTTTGCCAACCTCCATTATATTCATCACCATTTGCATATTTTAATATACCTTGACCCATTTTGAGATCATCTTCCCATTCACCTTCGTAGGCATCACCCTTAGAATCTTTATATATTCCATAACCTTCCTTGATTCCATCAGCCCATTTACCTTGGTAAATATCACCATTATTATATTTATATATTCCTTCTCCAGATTTTACATCATTTGACCATATCCCATCATATTTCTCCCCATTTTGGTAGAGGTAAGTTCCTTGGCCCTCCTTAAGGTTCTTTACCCAATACCCTTTATAACTATCACCATTTACATAAACTATTTGGCCATCACCAGACATCATATCTTGCTTCCATTCACCTTTATAGTGATCTCCATTAATGAAGTCCATTTCACCTACTCCATGCTTCATATCGCTTGCCCATTCGCCTTCGTAATGCTCGCCCTGGTTAGAGATGAAAATACCTTTACCGCTTCGCTTATCCATTTCCCACTCGCCTTCATATGAATCACCATTTAGATACTTGAATGAGCCCTTACCATGAAATTGATCTTCTTTCCATTCACCGACATAACGATTCCCTTTATAATAAAGGAATTCTGTTGAAAGTGATTCATTCTTTTTTTGACCTACAAATGAGTATGTACCTTTGCCCTCTCTTTTATTATTGCTCCATTTACCGGTGTATCGATGTCCAAGCACATCAGTATATGTACCTTCACCACTCATTGCATCTTTCAGCCATTCCCCCTTATATTTATTTCCTTTACCATCTGTAAAAGTTCCTTGCCCGCTTCTTAAGTCATCTTTCCATTCGCCGACATACTTCTCTCCTAAATTGGAACTAAATGTTCCTCTACCATTTTTTTGATTATTTATCCATTCACCGTCATATTTATCACCAGTGGAGTAAATATATATCCCGATTCCTTGTATATTACCTTGACTCCAGTCACCCTCATATATATCTCCATTGGAATAGATAATTTTTCCCTTTCCATCTTTTTTATTGTTGGCCCAATAGCCGTTAAATAGATTTCCATTTTTATCATCAAGAGTGCCAGTTCCATGTTTCATGTCTAACTTCCATTCACCATCATAAATAGTACCAGAATTATATTTCATTAAACCTTTAGCATTCTTTTCATTAGCTAACCATTCACCTTCATATTGGTCACCATTTGCATATGTCTGAGTCCCTTCTCCATGTCGAAGGTCCTTTAACCAAACCCCAACATACTTATCATTATTTGAGCTATGAAGTGTACCCTGTCCGTGTTTTAAACCTTGATGCCATAAACCAATATATTTATTACCATCTAAATCTGTAAAAGTACCATACCCATCATATTTACCACTTTTCCATTCGCCTTCATATTGGTCACCATTTGCAAAATAAAAGGTTCCATTACCATTGTAAGCATTATCCTTCCAGTCCCCCTCATATCTGTTTCCTTTTAAATCAGAAAAGGTCCCATAGCCTTCCATTTCACCCTCAAGCCAATTACCATTGAACCTCCTACCATCAGGATAAGTGAAGGTCCCTAGCCCCTCCATCTGGTCATTAATAAAACTCCCTTCGTATTCGCTTCCATTAGAAAAACTAAATACTCCATTTCCAGCTTTCTTATTCTTTACCCATTGGCCGCTGTATGTATCACCATTTGCAAAGAAATAATATCCCTGACCATCCATTTGTCCCTCTTGCCAAGTGCCTTCATAAATATCACCGTTTTTATCACGAAATGTTCCTTTACCATTACGTTTCCCATCAGAGAAATAACCCTCATATAAATCTCCATTTACATAACTATATATTCCATAACCAATTCGTTTATCATCAACCCATTCGCCATCATACCGATTACCATTTACAAAGATGTATAACCCCCTACCATTCATTCTGCCCTGAACCCATTCACCTTTATAGGTTTCCCCTATTGAGGATCTAAAAGTACCTTGACC
>MDTB01220289.1_pt1 | contig 10550 bp, 17 predicted proteins | sample 811161 | NCBI WGS metagenome assembly MDTB01 (sample SAMN05326650, study PRJNA326480) | marine metagenome | isolation source: seawater | place: Mediterranean Sea | collected 2009
CTAGCTGGTTCTGCTTTTAAAAAAATATATTATGACGAAGTCTTGGGGAGAGCTGTTTCTAAATTTGTTGCCCCAGAAGATTTAATTGTGCCGTACTATACTACCGATTTAGAAAACTGTCCTAGAATTACTAACATAATAAAAATGCCTGAAAATGAGGTTCGTAAATTACAACAACAAGGATTTTATAAAAAGATAGATTTATATGGTGGCGAAGAAGCTACTAATTATTCAGGCGTTAAAGAAGAAATTGAAAAATTATCTGGTCTAGAACCAGAGTATGATTCAAGTGAAGTTAATTTGCTTTACGAAGTACATTGTAATTTAAATATACCTGGTTTTGAGGACATGTCAGCAGATGGTAGGCCCTCTGGTGTTAAATTACCTTATATAGTTACTATTGATGTAAACAGTCAAGCTGTTTTATCCATTAGAAGAAATTTTTTAGAGAATGATCCGTTAAGAAACAAAATAGATTATTTTGTCCACTTTAAATTTTTGCCAGGATTAGGTTTTTATGGGTTTGGTTTAACACATATGATCGGAGGACTTTCCAAGGCATCTACATCAATACTAAGGCAATTAATTGACGCAGGAACTCTTGCCAATCTACCTGCTGGGTTTAAGACAAGAGGGATTAGAATAAGAGACGAAGATTCTCCTATTCAGCCTGGAGAATTTAGAGATGTAGATGCCCCAGGTGGTTCATTGAGAGAGTCGATCCAACCCCTACCATTTAAAGAGCCAAGTGGGACGTTGTTAAATTTATTAGGAATTTTAGTTGAATCAGGTCAAAAATTTGCCTCTATTGCAGAAATAAACACTGGTCAAGGCAATCCTAATGCGCCAGTAGGTACCACTTTAGCTTTGCTAGAAAGATCTACTAAAGTTCTATCAGCCATACACAAAAGATTACACGCAGCACAAAAAAAAGAATTTAAATTGTTAGCTACTGTATTTAAAGAATATTTACCTAATGAGTATCCATACATGACAGCTAACGGAAATATGCAAATCAAAATAAATGATTTTGATGATCGAGTAGACATAATTCCAGTTTCTAATCCTGATATTTTTAGCACTTCGCAAAGAATAGCTATGGCTCAAGAAATGATGCAGTTAGTACAATCCAACCCAGAAGTTCATGGACAGGGTGGAGTTTACGAAGCTTACCGTAGAATGTATGCAGCAATTGGGGTTGACAATATAGACGGTTTGCTAAACCCACCGCCGCCTTCCGAACCTATGCCGATAGAAGCTGGTTTAGAAAATAATACTTTAATTATGGCTCAAGCTGCTAAAGCTTTTCCACAACAAAATCATGACGCACATATAGCTATACATATGGCATTGTTGAATACTCCACCTGTGCAAAGTAATTTACAAGTGCAAGCTACTATACATGCTCATATTATGGAACATTTACAAATGAAAGCTGACATGATCGCCTTAGAACAAATGCCTCCACAAGTAAGAAATCAATTCGAACAAATAAGTCAACAAGCACAACAATTAGGTGGCCAAGAAGGTCTAAATCTAAACATGCAGGCAAAAGATTTATTAGCACAGTTTTCTGCGCCTATACTTAGTGAATTAATTGTTGAGTTTACTGAAAAAATTGGACCGCCTTCAGATGAAGATCCTTTGGTTACTATCAGAAAACAAGAGTTAGCTTTGAAAGGTCAAGAATTAGCTCAAGAACAACAACAGTTTGTTGCTGATCAAAATCGTAGAAAAAATGATGCTTTAGCTAAAAATAGGTTAGATCAAGACCGCATAAATACTCAAGAAGATATTGCTGAAATGAAAGACGAAACAACCCAACAAAGATTAAAACAACAAAAACAACTAAAAATGTTAGATTTGATGAGTAAAAAATAATGAATGAAAAAAAATATAATGTTACTCGATCAGGTTATCCATTTCCTATTATCACTAATGCAACTTTAGAGGTTGCCCAAGACAAAGTTAGAAGAGAAAGAGCTAATGGAGTCAAAGGCTTAAAAATAGTACCAGCAAAATAACTTGCAAATTTTTTAATTTTAGTCGATTATACCCACATGAATAAAAATAAATTCACTTATCAAGGAAAAGGTACAGTAAAAACTAAAGACGTACAAAGCGTTGCAGTCAACACTAAACCTACCCCTGGTATGGGCAAAGGAAAAGCGAGAGGAGTAGGTATCGCTGAGTTCGGTACTAAGTTTTCTGGCGTTAATTAATGTCAGCTATTAATTTAAGAGACAAATATATAAAAGCTCTTGAAGATAGAAGACAAGACGTGGTTGATCAAATGCTAGCTGGAGTTAAAAGCATAGATCAATACGAATTTTTGCGTGGTCGTTACAGTTCTCTGGCTGACGCAGAAAATATATTTAGAGAGCTGCTAGGAAAATATATTGATGAAGACGAAAAATCAAGTAGTGGTTCCTGACCACATAGCCAAAGAAATAGAAGAGCAAAATAAAGAAACTGGCGAGGCTTTAGATGAAACTTATGTGCCAGAAGAAAAAAGAGTTTTAGATCCTACACTTTTAGATCAGAGTTTAATTGATCGTATGCCACAACCACAAGGTTATAGAATATTGGTTTTGCCTTATGCAGGTACTGGAGTATCTTCTGGTGGTATTCATTTAGTAAAAAGTCATATTGAAAGAGAAACTTTAGCGTCCGTTTGCGCCTATGTGGTAAAAATGGGAGATGGATGTTACAACGACTCTAAAAAGTTTGGCGACACCCCTTGGTGTCAAGAAAAACAATGGGTATTGATTGGCAGATATGCTGGTGCAAGATTCAAGTTAGGAGATGATGCTGAGTGTCGTCTCATAAATGATGACGAAGTCTTAGCCACTATAAAAGATCCAAACGATATAATTGCAGTATAGGAGTAAAAATGAGTGAAGAAGCAAAAGAGTCAATAGTAGAAGAGGCAGAAGGGGTTGAAATAGTAGAACTAGATAGTCCTGCGCCTGCGCCAGAGGAAGTTGAAAAGGCTGAACCTGTGTCTACAGAAGAACCTGAGTCAACAGAAACTGTCAAGGAATCTGTTGACGAAGAAGAGGAGCTAGAAGAATATTCTTCTAAAGTACAAAAAAGGATAAATAACTTAACTAGAAAACTTCGTGAAGAAGAAAGAGCAAAAGATTCTGCTTTAAATTATGCTCAACAAATACAAGAAGAAAATAAAAAATTAAAAGGTTCTAAAGAAGTAACAGAAAAAAACTATTTGACAGAAGCAGAAAGTCGATTAGGTTCTCAAAGAGTACAAGCTACAAAAGCTTTAACAGAAGCACAAGCCAATGGAGATTTTGAAAAGGTTGCTAAAGCTACTGAAATCTTAACTAAAATAGCTGTTGAAGAAAATAAAATACAAACGCAAAAAAAAGAGCTTGAGTATCAAAATGCTCAAAAAGAAGAAGAAAATTTTCAAAATAATTTCAACAATGCGGCCAATCCAAGACCAAATCAAATAGATCCTAAAGCCCAAACTTGGGCAGATGAGAACGAATGGTTTGGTAAAGATCAGATTATGACTATGGGTGCTTTTACAATTGACAAACAATTAAAGCAAGAAGGATTTGATCCCTCCACAGATGAGTATTATACTGAGGTTGATAAACGTATGAGAGTGGAGTTTCCGCATAAGTTTGAAGACAATTCAAACGTAGCAGAAAAACCACAACAGCGAGTGGCATCGGCGGCTAGAGTGGACTCAAGTACATCTGGTAAGAGGCAAGTAAAATTGACTCCATCAGAAGTTCAAATGGCTAAAAAATTAAACGTACCGCTTACTGAGTACGCAAAATTTGTAAAAAGGTAAACTAAATGACAAATAAAAAAACAAAAATAGAGAAGGATGTTGAACAGAATTTTAATAACAGAACTGATCGTTCTGCGGACACTCGAGAGTCCCAAGAATCTCGCAAACCTTGGCAACCACCAACAATGTTAGAAACGCCAGAACCACCTGAAGGCTATGCTTACAGATGGATTCGTGCAGAGGTCTTAAATAGTCCTGATAACAAAAATATTATGTCTCGTCTGAGAGAAGGCTTTGAACTTGTACGTTCAGAAGAGATAGGAGATTTTCAGTTACCAACTATACAAGACGGAAAACACGCAGGTGTTGTATCAGTAGGAGGGTTGTTGTTAGCTAAGATACCTTTAGAGACAAGACAGGAAAGAAATGATTATTTCAATAAAAGAGCTGCAGAAATGCAATCTGCTGTCGACAATGATCTTATGAAGGAATCTGATAGTCGTTCTCCAATCGAAAGACCGAGAAGGACTTCAAGCGTAACTTTTGGCGGTGGCAAAAGGGAGTGACACTTAACACAAACTTAAAATTAAGGAAATAAAATGGCTAATAAAGATGCACCTTTCGGTTTTAAGCTTGTAGGCAAATTAGGTTCGAGTGTTCAAAATAACGGAACTACTGAATACGAAATTGCTTCAGGCGCAACTGGAAGTATTTTCTCAGGAGATCCTGTAAGAATGACTGCGGCTGGTACTATTCTTGTCCATGATGCGGCAAGTGAGCAACCAATCTTAGGAATTTTTAGAGGGTGTCAATTTAGCGACTCTGCGGGTAATGTGACTTTCAAATCTTTTTTCCCGACTGGTCAAACTTCAACAAGTACAATAGTTGCTTTTGTAGAAGATGATCCAAACAATCTCTACGAAGTACAATGTACTGGTTCCCTTGCTTTAGCTGCTGTTGGCGCTAATGTAGATCTAGCTTATACAGCTGGTTCTACTATTACTGGCCAATCAAAAGCTGAAGTTGATTCAGGAGCTACATCAGCTGCTGAAAATTTCAGAATCATAGGCTTTTCTAGAGATCCTGAAAACAACGAAAGGGGTTCTGCTAACGTAAACGTGATCGTTAAAATTAACGAACACCAATACACTACTACTACAGGAGTTTAATCATGGCTATAAATAGAGCGCAACTCGCTAAAGAGTTAGAGCCTGGACTAAATGCCCTTTTTGGTATGGAGTACAGCAGATACGACAACGAACATGCAGAAATCTTTGAAGAGCAAACTTCAGATAGAGCTTTCGAAGAAGAAGTAATGATTGTTGGTTTTGGTAATGCACCTACGAAAGCTGAAGGAGCTGGAGTAAGCTTTGATAATGCAACAGAAGGATTTACGGCTCGTTATGAACACGAAACCGTAGCTCTTGCTTTTGCTTTAACAGAAGAAGCAGTAGAAGATAACCTCTATGACCGTCTTGGTTCTAGATATACTAAAGCACTTGCTAGAAGTATGGCTAACACTAAGCAGATCAAAGCGGCTAATATTTTAAACAACGCTTTTTCTACAAGCTTTAATGGGGGAGATGGCAAGCCTTTGATTGCTACTGATCACCCATTATCTTCAGGAACTGCTCAGAATAGAGCTACTACTTTTGCAGATCTTAATGAAACTTCATTAGAAGATGCACTAATTAGAATCTCTACTCAGACAGATGATCGTGGACTTGCAATTGCTTTACAAGGAACTAAATTAATTGTTCCACCACAACTTCAATTTGTGGCGGATAGATTAATGAATACTCCTGGTAGAGTAGGAACTTCTGACAACGACATCAACTCAGTCAGAAATCAAGGAATGCTTCCTCAAGGTTATGTGGTAAATCACTACTTAACTGATTCGGATGCTTACTTCTTGAAAACTGATGTACCTGATGGTTTTAAAATGTTTGTCAGATCGCCTATGCAAACTTCTTTAGAAGGGGATTTTGATACTGGAAACATGAGATACAAAGCCAGAGAGAGATATTCATTTGGATTCTCTAACTGGAGATGTGTTGACGGTTCTCAGGGAGCTTAATTCATATCATCTCAGAAAGGGGTCTTCGGACCCCTTTCTTTTATGTGTAACTTATAATACACTGCCTGTAACTAAAGATATAAATATGAGGTTACACGAACCAAATAGTCTATCTGAAACGCCTTGTATAGGTAGTTGTACCACTACGGTAATTCCATTTGATAAAATTTGCCAAGGATGCGGAAGATCTGTTGAACAGATTCGTGATTGGTGTCAATATACAGAAACACAAAAAAAGCTAATAAATATTCATAATTGGCTTGAATTTGACATTAAACAAAAACGCAGATACAGAGAAATGACTATGGAAAATAAACTTGAAGACATGAGGGGAAGACTATTAACAACAAGATGCCTAATTGAAATGATTTCAGAGGATTTAACAAATCTTTACGGTAAAGATCCAGCCATTAAAGAATCTTACGAGGCTCTTTTTGAAGCTCATCAATTAGTTTTAAAAGCAAAAGAAAAACTTCCTGTTGCTACGCAAGAGGCAGTATAGTAATATTTTAACTCTAGGGTTATTTAAATTTGTTCTATCAACTGACCTAGCAGACAAGCCAAGATGATAGGACTTATTCTCTTGGAGGGAATTATGGCAAAATCAACTTTTAGTGGACCAGTAAAATCACTCGCTGGATTTATTTCAGCAGGTAGCTCTTCTGTAGTAAGCCTGACAGCTGATACAACTTTAACTGTAGAAGCACATGCAGGTAAAATTTTAACTACAAACGATGCTGATGGTAAATTCACTTTACCTAGCATAGTAACAACTTCACCTAGCGATCCTACTGATCCCAATCAACTTAATAATTTAGGAGCTAGTTTTTTCTTTGTAGTAGAAACAGCAGCAACTGATATGGATATAAAAACCGATGGTACTGACAAATTTGTTGGTGGCCTATACACAGGTAAAGATGACGCTACAGGTAAAACATTTATTTCTGCTGCATCAAATGATGTAGTCACTATGAATGGATCTACAAAAGGAGGACTAGCTGGTAGTATCGTTAAGGTTACAGCAATTGCAGCAGCTAAATATGCTATCGAAGGTATTATTTTAGGTTCAGGTACTATAGTTACACCATTTGCTGACGCATAATCGGAGTAAATTATGGCTGACGTAATAACAAGTCAAACTATTCAAGACGGTGGTAAAACTGCTGTCCTTAAGTTTACTAATGAATCAGACGGTACAGGCGAAGCATCTGTTAAAAAAGTAGATGTTTCTGCCTTGGCAGCTGACGCTAATGGTAACGCTTGCACAAGCGTTTCTATATCTAGGATTTATTGGGCAACTAGAGGCATGGGTGTGGATATAGAGTTTGACGCAACTACTAATGTTTTAGCTATACCATTACCAGCAGATAGCACAGGAGATGAATACTATGATTTATTTACTGGCATACCAAATAATGCTGGTTCTGGAGTTACAGGTGATATTGATTTTACTACAGTAGGGCATTCTAGCGGGGATGCTTACTCTATTATATTAGTATTGAATAAAAACTTTTAATGGCTGAATATAAAGGTAAAAAGGTAACTCTCAATAAACCAAGAGCTCTCCGAGCTGGAGAGCCTGGTTATGGTAAAAAACGTAAAGTAGTTTTTGTTATGGGCTGCAGTAGCGAAAGTAAAAGAGTGAAAAGAATTACCTTTGGAGACGCAAATTTAGGTATGCACAAAAATAATAAAGCTAGAAAAAAATCTTATTGTGCTAGAAGCGCAGGTATGAAGGGCACTACTGATAGATGTAGTGCTAATTATTGGGCAAGAAAGGATTGGGATTGTTAAATGGCTAAACCACAATCAAAAGGAAAAATATGTCCTGAAGGTAAAGCTTGGGCAAAAAGAACATTTGATGTTTATCCTTCAGCTTATGCAAATTTAGCTGCTTCTAAGTATTGTAAAGATCCAAATTATGCAAAAAAATCTAAAAAAAGAAATGGTGGCTTTGTTTCTATTAGAGGCCAAGGTGCAGTTTTAAAAGAAAAAACAAGATAATATGTCAAAAGGACAACTACAAAGTTGGTTAGATCAAGATTGGGTAAGAATAGGATCGGATGGCACCATTTTAGGATCTTGCGGTAGTAGAAAAGAAGCTGAAGGCAAGCCTAAATGTTTGCCAAGAAGCAAAGCAGAAAGCTTATCGAAAGCAGAAAGAGCTAAGTTAGTTGCTAGAAAAAGAAAAAAAGACCCAAACAAAGATAGAAAAGGTAAACCTATTAATGTTTCAAATAAATTAAATGCAGGAGGACTTGTGTTAAAAAATGTACGAAAAGCAGATCTAAATGATGATGGCAAACTTTCTTCTTACGAGAGAAATAGGGGAATGGCTATAGAAAAAGCCATGTCTAAACAAAACAAAGTGCAAATGAAAAACGGTGGTTTCGTTGCTAAAGGTTGTGGTAACATTATGCCTGATAGAAAAAAAGTAACTACCATCTCGTAAGAGGTTATTATGTATAGAGATACTAAAGATTACAAAAGATTAAAAAAAGTACATGAACAGGTAATGAAATCCAAACCTAATAAAACACAAGGTGAGCCTGGTACATTAGTAAAAGCTGGAATAGCTTCTAAATTATCAAAAGGCGGCTCTATAAGAAAGATGTCTAAAGGCGGTAGTATGCTTAAAAAATCTAAAGGCGGTTCTATTCGTAAGATGTCTAAAGGTGGCAATCTTATGAAAAAGTCAAAAGGTGGTTCCATAAGAAAAATGTCGAAAGGCGGTAATCTTATGAAAAGATCAAAAGGGGGAAGTATGCTTAAAAAATCTAAAGGCGGATCTATGATAAGAAAATCAAAAGGTGGCTCTGTCCTAAAAAATTCAAAGAAAAAATAGTTGGCTTACTTAATAAGCAACGTACCGCACTTTAAGTGCTGGGTGAGAAGAGAATTTACACACAATCATGAAAAATATCATGACGAATATTTGCATTGTCTAGTTATAGCTGTAAATACAATTCCAGATAGATCTTTAAGCTTTCAAGTGGTTTTTACTGGCTGCGAAAGCGATTGTGAAGATAATGATGAAGAAAACGTACATGGTGGTGCTATGTGGGCCAGAATGCCTTTACAAGCACTTGTAGCTGATATACCTATGGATGATTTTCCAACACCTATGGAAGATCACATAGCTCAACCTTGGGATTGTGAATCTAGGAATCATGTAGTGACAGTTCTAGATAGAGTAAGTTCATCCCCTTGGATATGCAAAATAGATGGTGGCTTTTATCAAGGTAAATATCTTTTTACAGTTGATTATACAGATTCAGATATTGCAGATGATTCTGCACAACATAAACAATCTCATGTATTATATATAACTGAAGATTGTGAGTGGAAAGGCAACTTAGTTGCTTTACCAAACAACAGAGTAAGGGCTACAAGCCCTGCTTTGTGGGTAACTGGCGAAGGTCCACCTGACTTCAAACCTTCTCAATGGACACATTCTGCAGAAGGTCATGAAAGTTATTTAGATCCAGCCATCACATTTGACAATTTATATGAAGAATAATGGCACTATCGGGCAGTACAAATTTTGAACCTAATGTAACTGAGTTTATAGAAGAAGCTTTTGAAAGATGTGGGGTTGAGTTAAGAACAGGTTACGATCTAAAAACAGCAAAAAGATCAATAAACCTTATGTTAGCTGAGTGGGCTAATAGAGGGTTAAATCAATGGACTGTAGAACAAGCTACGCAAACTGTAGCCGAAGGGACAACTGATTATAGTTTGAATGCTAATATCATAGATATACTTGACGTTGTGGTGAGAAGAACTACTAATCAAGTACAAACCGATATTAGTATGGATAGAATTAGCCGTAGTGAATATTTGAATATTCCAAATAAAGCTACAAAGGCTAGACCAACACAATTCTTTTTAGATAAATCAAACACACCTGTTTTAAAAATATGGCCTGCTCCCGAAAACTCTACTGATATTTTAGTTTTTAATAAATTAGTAAGAATGGACGATGCTGATAACGCTATTGATACAATGGACATGCCTTTTAGGTTTTACCCTTGTTTTGCAGCTGGTCTGGCTTATTACTTAAGCATGAAAAGATCGCCAGATAAAACGGCACAATTAAAAGCAATATATGAAGAAGAATTTAGAAGAGCAGCTGATCAAGACGAAGATCGAGCTTCGTTCAAAATAAGACCATCTATTTATACTAAATAATGGCTAAAGCAACTGGTAAATACGCTTACGGCATTTGTGACATAACTGGTTTTCGTTACAGATTAAAAGATATGAAAAAAACTTGGGACGGTTTACTTGTTGGACCTGATCAATGGAACTCAAAGCATCCGCAAATTGACCCAAAAAGGCATCTTACTGATGGCGAAGCTTTAACAAATCCTAGACCTAATACTGACTTTGAAGTAAATTTTGGTAGAGTTTTTACTAATAAAGATGGTATTGGTTCAGTTTTGTCAGGTCTATCAAGCACCAGTGTTGTTGGCGTAGTTGAAATTACTGTAGATATCCCCTCTAATCGAGCAGTTTTGGATAGTCAAGTAGCGACAGGATCTTTAGGGTCAATTATTATTAATGAAAATGAATCTAGCACTTTGACTGGACAAGCTGTAACAGCAGGCTTAGGTACTGTTTCGGTAACAGCTTCAGCATACACAACTTATACCGTTACGGTAGCTAGTTATCTTGGAGCGAATTATTTTTACATTGGTGGTTCTAGAGCGC
>MDTB01086756.1_pt1 | contig 10549 bp, 6 predicted proteins | sample 811161 | NCBI WGS metagenome assembly MDTB01 (sample SAMN05326650, study PRJNA326480) | marine metagenome | isolation source: seawater | place: Mediterranean Sea | collected 2009
AGTTTACAAATGTTGCTACCTCAGCTTGTTCATAAGCATCTTCTTGTAATGCAGCCGTAAATGTATCAATAGAAGGCACAAACGCAGTTTGGCTAAAAGGAGCCATTATTGAAAATGTATTATCTTTGTATTTAAATCTATAAGAAAATCTTACAAATTTTTCTTTTAAAAACTCTGTATCTATCGAAGAATCATTGGCAGAGTTGTCTACCATTGAAGAACATAATAATGTTAATTGTGTTCCATCAGATATAGTGACAGGTTTATTTAATACTAAAGCTGTTCCACTTAAACTACTTACAGCAATATCATCTGGAAATGTTTGTGGATTTGAGCCATAAGGCTGATCTGCTGGAGATGTTGTACCGTATTGTAAAACATCTTGTAAAAACGATTTTGTTCCGTCTAGTACTTTAAATTTTTTGCCTGCACCAATTTCTGTTTGTAAATCAGAATTAGCAGTTGTTATTGTTACAGCAGTAGAAGCGAATGTTAATATAGTATTATCGGCTAAAGTTACAGCTGTAGATAAAACTATAGCAGATTGGCTAGTTACCGTTTGAACTGTAACTGTACCTGTTATACCAGTACCAGTGACTGTCATACCTGTTGCAATTGTTGTTCCTGTTAGATTACCATCAACAGCTACATTTGCACTATTACTTACCGCACCATTTACTATAGCTTTTGCACCAACCGCACCATTAACTAATACTACGTATTTAGGCTGAAGTAATTTAGGTGCACATACAGGCGCATATTTTGCTACACTAAGTTGATCTTCTAATATAGCAGTAGTTGAATATGAAGCAGCATCATTTGTATTAAAAACTCTTGGCTGATTTCTATTGTCTGTAAAAAATAAATAGCCGTCAATAATATTACAACCTGTAATAGGTGTATGCCTATCAAAATTAAGATACCTAGATTGGAGAAGAATTGTTGTAGAGTTAAATTTTAAATCATGTTTAATAATAGCTGCGTTATCAGATGATTCAAGGTTTCCAGATCCACCGGAGCCCATAAGATTAGAGCTTCCCATACTATTAAACTTAGTTGTAAAATAATATACACAATCATTTTCCGCATCTAAACAATATCCTATTACATATCCATAATCTTGATCAAGTGATGTTCCTGTTGTAACAACAAGAGGCTTTTTAATTGCTTCAACACTACCAACATCATTAGTTTCTGATTGAGTAACCAATATATTTTCTGCATCTATATACTCTCCAACAGGAATTATCCTGGGGTCAAGGTCTTTGTTCATTTTACCCTTTATAAAACTATTGGTTTGTTTTGGCATTTTTTAGTGTTTAATTTGTTTAGATTTACCTCTCATGATTTGAGCTAATTCACCAATTTTAATACTTGATAGTCTTAGCTTAGCATTTCTCATAGCAGCTCGCTTTTCTTTTCTAAACCTATTTATCATATACTCAGGCGTAGTTATCATTGTAGAAGCTATAGCATGAGTTATATATTTATACATTGCATCTTCAGCAAATTTATGAACTTGCATTTCATCATCTGTTCCTAATCCGTCTGAGATATATTTTAGTGTAATAATTCTCCCAGACATGTTACTTGAAAAACTAATTTTACCATTTAGCTCATCAATAACAAAAAGTCCATTTTCTTGTGAATATTCTGGATCTAAACCGTATCTACCGCCCGGCATAATTACCGTCTCAGAATCGCGATCAGCATCATAAGTTACACTTGAGTCTTTATTATTTGAAATTAATTTACTTACATCAAACTCATCAAATCTTTGTCCTGTTAAAGGTGTACCAGATAACAAAGCCCCGTCTCCTCCAAATAGATAATCATAATCATTATCTTGTAATGGAGATTGCGAAGGCCTAGAAGTTAAACGCGCAGGGTATATTATATGTTCTATACCTGATTCATCTACAGCAGAAATACGAACGTAGTTAACATAATCCTGGGGCATGGGTATTGATAGACTAGGGCTAATTTCAATTTCTTGTATTTTTTCAACTCTAGAAATATCGTAGCTAAATTCTTGTATACCTCTTTTGGCATGGAATAATACTTCTGATTTTTTTACATTACTTATAATTTTTCCATCACCTACAAATGCAACTATATAGTTATTAATTAAATCATTTAATGATATATATCTATAGTTTCCAAATTTTTCCTGAGGTATAGATTCTGATACAATTACTTTTAAAAGATTTTTAACTCTACCGTCTGATTCTAATACATCAGTATTATCAGTATTTCCAGTAAATTGTATTGTACTTGTAGTTCCAGCTTTAGGATAATTATAATTTCCAACACCTATTTCTTTACCATCTATTGTTACTTTTATCTGCGATTTAGCTGTTGGTATAGTCGGAAAAGATGTATCTGTTAATGTAAACTCTGTTAAAGTTCCATTTCCTATAAAGCTCTGTGACTGATTATAGTACGATTCTGCTGTTTTAATTAGTAGTCCCATTTATTATATATTTTCTTTTTGAAAATTAGTTTGTTCTTGCTCTTGTATTTTTTGAATAACAAGTACATCTTTAATTACAACACCAACATAAGAAAGAATTCTAATTATTAAATTTGTTTCATCCGAAGGATGTAATTCAAAATCTACACTAGTAGCTGTGTCTATAACTATAGACCCGTGAGGCCCAGTAGAAGAAGAAGCATTCCATAAAGGAGCGGCTGGAATTTTTATATAATCTATTGTAACATATTCATCTCCTAAACTTGAAGGGCTAACTTTAATACCATTTAAATCTCTATAATATATAGGATATGTTGAAGAGGGAGCTGTTAATTTTGAAGAATTAACATATGTGAATTCAGATTTACTAACTTTTTCTAAACTTATTGATCTATTTGATCTTGATATATTTGTTATTCTATATAAATCCGTTGGCAATATTGTAAAGCCATGAGTGTTTAAATCGGTAGCTTCAATAGGAAAAGTAAAATTGCCATTTGCCCCTGTTATAGAAGCTTGCGGAACAGTAATTACATCGCCAGCAGCATATCCGCTACCGCCATTTATTACTGTTACACTTACAAAATCGTTTGTATTAGTAACTACAGTGACTGTTAATCCACTGCCGCTACCATTTGATGTAGTGGCTAAATTTGAATATGTACCAGCTGTAACCTGACTTGGAATACTAGCTGCTGATTTAGTCATTGCATTTAAATCAGGCTTTACTGCATTTTTATTAACTGGAATATGTAGTTCAGCCTCTTTAGAAAATACATCTAGTTTTTCTTTTAAATTTTTAGGCATATTGCCGTAATCATTATTTTCTCCAGCATTGTTTCTTTTATTTAATGATCTGCTATAGTCATAAAAAGCTTTTTCTAAAAGCTCTAATTGAGCTTGCTGTGCTAATTTATTAAATTGGCCTGGACCTAATTGTCCTCTTTGCTCTCTATTTAATATAGTAAGCACGCTTTTGTATATTTTGTCGACACTTATAGCCATAATTTGTATTTATATAATGATTAAGCCGCATATAGCGGCTCAACCACTATAAGCGTTATTTTAGTTTCTTTTCTACACTTTGATAAACCTTGATGCCTTCATCTGTTTTAAACCATGCAGCTAAAGCTGAATACGGATTTTCATCAAAAGGAACAGTCATAAGTTTTCTATCATTTGATCCCCATAAAAATGTTCTTTGATCGCTAGATAATTTAATAATACCATTTTCTACAGCTTTTATACCGATGTTTCTGATATTAAGATTATCATCTTGTGCTAATTCTAAGAACAAGCCTGGGTTGTTTCTAGCAAATACTAATAAATCTCTTTTAAGTTCCTTAGAAGTCATCCTAGATACCTTAGAACCAATCTCAGCTCTTAAAATAGCTTCTGCTATTTCAATATCTAAATCCATAGCAATATTTAAAGCATCTAACTCTAATTCTAAATAATCTAAATCATTTTCTGCTTCTTTTGCAGGATCTTCCTCCTTAAATCTTACTCCATTATCTGGGTGATATTCAAGAAATTTTTGTAATATTTGTTTTTCTTTTGGTACATAAAGTATGCCATCTCTAAAAGTAATATGAGCTAATCTTTGAGGCCCTTCCATTTCATCAACAAATATTGTTTTTTGATTTTCACAATATTTTAATTCTCTTTCGTAGCCTTTTTCTTCATCAAACCATAATATATTTTTACTTTTTAGTTTGAATGCAATAGGAGTGGCATTAATAGTTAAATTATAAAGTTTATCTTTATAAGTTGGTTTATTTACTTTTGGTATAGAAATTTTTTTAGGTTTTTCTACTTGTTGAACAGCTTTTGGTTCAACAACTTTTTGTGTTTTTGTTTTTTCCATGATATAATATAATAAAAATTAAAAATAAAGGCATTGGGTGCCGAAGCACCCGTACCTTTAATTGATATTAAGAATCAAATTTAATGAAGTTGTTTGCAGCTTGAACTACTAAACATCTTTCTGATAAATAGTGAACCTCCATCTTGTCAACGCCAGAAGATGTTGCTCCACCTACTGAACCTGTTACCCAAGTTTTTAGTTTTCTATCGTCAGCCTGAGAAGCTCTATATCTTACATGTAAGAAAGGTCTTCTAACAGCATTACCTAATCCTTGATCGTATACTGAAGATGTACCAGCAGGGATTAATAATCCTTTTAAGCCACCAACTAACCCTCTTGTAGAAGGATTGTTTAAATATTTCCAGTCAGTTTTATAAAAGTCATATGAACCTCTTCTGAAGCCTCTAAATCCAAGATTTAAAGCCATATCTTCTGAGTTTTCAAATACGCCATACGCAGTACCACCTGCAGCACCTGCAGAAATTGTACCTAATAAGTCGTCTAAGTTTAGATTTGCACTTCTATCTAAGAATAACATATTTTCTTCAATAGCTCCTTGCTTATCTAATTCAGCAAGAATTTCATCCCATTCAGCAAGGTCACCTGCGTCATTGAATTGGTTTGTTGCTACGATACCTCTATTGTCTATCGCAGATAATAAACCTTCAGAACCAGCAGGTACGCCAGAACTTACGTCTGATGCAGCTTTTTCTGCTTCAATCATTACCATTTCCATATAATCATTAAATCTTGCTCTAGTATCTCCTTCTGATTTTAGATACCATAAGTACCCGCTATTTCCAGATTCCCCAGAAACTTCAATCCAACCGATCTGAGCTGTGTCAGAACCATTGATTTCGAAGTGATCTTTAATAATTAAAGGATTGTTCGTGAATGTTTTGAACTGTGGTTCAACAGATTCTGTCATTGCTGGTGATCCTTTTCCGAATTCAGAACCATAAACGAAGAATTTAATTGTTTCGTTACCAGCTGAAATACCTGATAAGTTATCCAAGTTTGTACCACCGTAAGGTTTAATTTTTAATTGAGATTCAGATGCCTCAATTCCTTCTGTAACAAAAGCTTTAAAAACTACTCCTGATACAACACCTACTACAGTAGCGCCTTTTCTTACTGCGTGCACTTCTGCTTGAGATGGTTGATCAATGTTTTTAATCGATGTTATCAAACCGCTGCCTGTAGCAACAGTTCCTTGATATGCTAGGTGTAATCTACCTTGCTCAGACCAAATTACTTGATCAGAAGCCATAGGCATTTCAGCACCCATCATTTGAATAAATCCAGATATAGATCTATCTCCATATCTAGTTACTTCTTGCTCATATAATTCAGGTAAGTATTGTTTAGCCCAACCATCATTTTGAATATCTAAATAACTACCAAGAGTAGTCATTTTTTTATAAGCTGGGGTAACAAGACTGCCTGCTATAGGAGCATTAACTGTATTGTTGTCTGCCATTTTAAATTAATTTTTTTAGTTTAATAATTTTTTAACTTTAATTTTAACCCAGATTTATTATCGCCCGAAATAGCTCTTACTTTTACTCCACCAGCATCAACATAACCTTCAGCACTTTTACGTGGATCCATACTTATGTTTTTAGCATTTGCCATAGTTTCTTTAATAGCATCTGCTTTGCCCTGCTCATAAAAATGATTTGCTAATTCATCAGCGTTGTTAGCAGCAAATAAAGCTTTATGATAACCAGCAGCGTCGTTTAAAAGATTAGTATCTTTATTGACATATTTATTAAAAACATTTAATAAATCTCCTTGATTTTCTTTTACTTTGTTAGCATCTTTAATGTTAAACCTAAATTTTTTGTCCCCAACTTTGAAATTAAAACCTTTAAATTCAGTATTAAAAACTTTTTCAGTTTCTTTGTTAAAATGCTTTGCTTGTCTATCTAATAACTCTTCGGTTGATTTTTGCTCTTCAGAATAGCGGTTAAAAAACTCAATAGCTTTTTGTTGTTCAGGTAATAACTTAGAGCCCAACTTGACCTCTTTGTAATATTGATCTTTTAATCCTGACAAAAAGTTTTTTGCTTTTGCCACTTCTTCTTTTAAAGCAATTTGTTTTTTCTTTATATCTTTTGGTTCATCATTTTCTTCGTCCCAAGAAAAATCTGCTTCCATAAGAAAAGATACCTCATCATCATTTAAATGAGGTTTTGTTTGTTTATAGTATTCTCTTAATAATGTTTTTTGATCAGCGTTTGCATAATCAGCGCTTAATCTAACATAATCTTCTATACTACCACCTGTTTCATTCATAAATTCTACTAAACTTGAAACATTTTCTGGTAGTTTTATTTGTTCTTGTGTTTGATCTTCCTGTAGTACTTCTTCTTGTTGCGATGGGGCGTTGGCAGCTTCAGTGCTTCCATCCACTCCTGTCTCGTTAGTTGTATCTGTTTCATCTGTTATCTCTTCTACTATAGGTTGTTCTACTTTTTCTTTTTCGGTTTCCCGTATTTCTTCAGCCACTTCTTGGCTGTCGCTACTGTTTTCGGGTTGTTCGACAACAGCATCGCTGTCATTTGTGCTTTGCTCTTGAACGGCATTTTGGTTATTTATTTTTGTTAAATCTACTTTGTACATATCAGTTTCTTTGTCATACTGAGAATCTTTTTGTACTTCTTGTTCTTTTTCGACTGGAGTCTTCACTTCGTCTTCCAGCACTTTTGCTTTAATTTCTGCCATAATAAAATATTATATAATTATTTAAAAATTTATCTTGGATCAAATTGTTCTAATCCAAACCCACCTAAATTATCCATACCTGCGGATTCAAAGTTTTTTGGTGGCTTACCAGTCTTTCTCTGGTCTATCAGTTCACTCTGTTGAGATGCCTGTATTTTAGTTCTTTTATCTTTTCTATCTTCTTTATTACTTTCTCTATTTGTAATCACCTGCATTTCTTTTTCTTTAAGCTGTATGTTTAATTCAAATTCATATTGCATTAATTCTTTTTTAATCGCTGCTTCTTTTTCCATTTTTTGTACATCTAATCCGCTTTGCGCTTGCGCAATTTGTACTTTACTTTCTGCAATACCTTGTTGTTTTTGTACTTCAGCTGCAGCTGCCGCTTGGCTTGCTTGTGCATTTGAATTTGCTTGAGCTTGTATATTTTGTTGTTGTATCATTCTATCTTGTTCAAACTTCTTTCTTCTCCTTAATTTTAACAACTGATTAGCTAATTTTAAATTTTTAACTTCACGGACATCAATAGCATCTTCAAGATTTATAGCTTGTTGTTGTAATGCCATTTGTATATTATTTTCTAAAATTTGCTTTTGTTCTTCATCAGGAGATAACTCAATAAATACACCAAAATCATGTAAATGTAGTTGAGCTATTTCCGACAATGCCATAGTGTTAAATCTTCCTATAGACTCTATTAAAGACTTTTTGGTACTACCAAATTCTAATACATCTGATATTCTTAAAGAAATAGCTTCTGCTGTTTTTAATGTTAAATATAAACCAGCTTGTAATACATGTCTTGTTGCTGTATTACTATTAGCGGCAGCTAATTTTTGCAAACCAACTAAAGCGTTTGCATCAGGCTTAGTACCGTCTCTTGCTTCATTCAATCCTGTTACATCTCTCATCATTTGTAAATAATAATTGTATGATTGAATTAAACTTGCAATTTTTTGATTTCCACCTCCCGCACGTAATTCTTGTATTGGCATTTTTGCGGCACCATTGAAATCACCATCTTGCGTCATTGATCTACCAATAACAGAACCTGTTTGAAAATACATATTCAATGCTTCTTGCGGATTATAGTTTGTTCCATTACCTAAATCAATTTCAGCTAATCCATCAGCGTCTAAATAAACACCATCTGGAACTAGTCTAGAAAGTACTTGTTGCAGTTTTAAATGTGTTATTTGAATCATGTCTGCAAATGTAGTCATTCTACTAACCAAGGACTCCGCTTTACCTTTGTACATTCTTGGAGCTACAATATTATAACTCATTTGTACTTTTGTAATATCTGACTTAGGCCTTGTCATGTTTACAGCTTTATTCCATTTTAATAATTTATCTCTACCTACAATTTTTACACCTTCATATAAACACTCTATAGATCTATGAACTTTTTCAAATCTTGCTCTTGCGTCTTTAGGCGGATTAAATTCATCTGTTTTTTCAATTGCTTTTTCAGCACCTGATGCAGTTTGTTTTATTTTATAAACTTGATTTTCAAATGTTTTATATTCAAAATATAATACATCAACGTAATCTTTATCGTTATCTTCAATTTTTTGACTATAATTATATAACTTAGAATTATTTGCACCAGTATCTTGTATTTCTTTTATATCTTCATTAGTTAAATGTGGAAATTGCTTTTTTAATTCAACAATATTTATTTTTTTAACTTCTCCTACATAATATAAATCATCGAAATAAGGTGAATCTGTATATGAATAAACAATATCAGAAGGATCAACATATTCTAATTTTATTCCCTCTGAAGTGTTAAAAGTATTTTTTACACAAGCAATACCTAATACAACTATATCATAATCTAATCTTTTCTTTAATAAATGATATTTATTTAAATCTAATATATTATTTATAGCCTGTTCCTCCGCAATTTCTATAGCTTGTTTATAATCAAGCTGCATATGTAATTCTAATTCTTTATTATTAGCTGGTAGCTTTTCTTTATCATTTTTAAATGCCTTAATACCTAATTGTTGTTCAACAGCATTAAGAATTTGTTGATTTTGCATTTCTAGCATTATATCATCTACATACTTAGTTCTTTCTTCAGTACTAGCAGGGTCAACGGAATAACATTTAATATCATATAATCTTTCTCCAATACCATTAACTACTATGTCAACAAACTTAGGTATAATAGGTACTGGTTTCCAATCTAAGTTAAGATATGATAAATCACCGTTAATTGATAACTCATCTTTATATTTTTGAATAGTTTGTTCCCCTCTTGCGTATAGTTTTAATCTATGGAAGTTATCTCTATTTGAAAAATAACGTGTATTTCCAGCATCTTTTTTAAACCATTCCGATTCTATAGCTTTACCAACCTGTAAACCATAGCTAGGATCTGCTTTCTCAATATCGCTTAATGCTTGACTTGGAAAAATACCTTTAACATCGTATTTCATTTATTGTATTATTTTTGAAATGTTTCCTTTATTGTTATATTTAGCAAAGCTAAAATTTACTTCTTTTTTTAACTGTTTTTGTGCATTTGGCGCATATCTATTTTTATTACACGCCATTATTGCCAGCCCAGAACTTATTGCGGCATCAAATTTAGTTCTTTTATTTATATCAAACTTTGCCCAATCGTTTAAAGTTTTATTAAAATACATATCACCATAGGTATTATCGTGTTTTAAACCAACGTAAGTATTTATATAACTTTCAATTGCCGCAGCATGAGCTTGCCTTATATCTTCGCTTGAATTAGGTATACCACCTATTTCTTTTTCAGCTACAGATAATTTATTCCAAAGTTTATCAGGTCTATTCATTGAATATCCTCTATATCCTCTTCTTTTTAAATAATATAACAATCTTGGTTTATTATTTTCCGCAAGTAAAGGCATACCATAAAAATGTAAAGCCATTAATATATCTTCAAAAAATATTTCAGCCGTTTGTGGTCTAGCTATATATTCTAAAAAAAACATATTAGCAGGAACTTCTTCCATACTAAACTTTGTAAGACCGTGTAAAGATCCTTTAGATCCTTTACCATCTGTTGTACCGGATATATCATAACTATCACAACCAAAAGCTCCAATATGATTATTAGCGGGATATTTAATACCATTTTTAAATATTATTTTATTTTGTAAATGCTTTTCTGGTACCCAACTAACATTAAATCTACCATTTGGGTTTGGTGTAAACTCTACTTTCGAGTCTTGTACCCCATTTTTCCACGAAAAGCTGCCACAAGTGACAAGAGCATTGTATCTACTTTCTTCATTGTAGTCAATCTGTTCGTAAATCTTAGCAAGATTAAATATGCTATTGCGAGTTTCATCTCTGAAAGCATGTTCTTCAGTCCTTGGAAATTGTCTATAAAATTCATTTAATGCGTCTTGATCTCCTTTTAATCCTTCAACCTCATTTTCCCAGTGTTCAATAACTCCGACGTCAATGTACTGCCCATAATTGTCTTTAACCGG
>MDTB01080253.1_pt1 | contig 10548 bp, 9 predicted proteins | sample 811161 | NCBI WGS metagenome assembly MDTB01 (sample SAMN05326650, study PRJNA326480) | marine metagenome | isolation source: seawater | place: Mediterranean Sea | collected 2009
AATATGGAATCTCAAAATCAAATAATTTTAGATTTAATTGATAACGATATAATAAAGATTGAAGATATCAAACCTTATAATTTATCTAAGCATACTAAGGTATTTTTGAATGGAATGCTAATTGGTACATCTAAACAAGGTTATGAATTACATAATAAATTACGAGATGCACGATTTAAATCAATTATTGAAAAAACAATTTCAATTTGTCATGATTATTTTACAAAAGAAATTCGCATTAATACAGATGGTGGTCGATTTTACAGACCACTTTTAGTTGTAAATAATAATAAGTTAAATTTAACAAATGAAATTATTAATTCAATTAATACAAATAATATTAATACATGGAATAAATTACTATTAAAAAATCCAGATATTATTGAATATGTTGATATTGATGAATCACAATATATATTGGTAAGTTCAAGCGAAGAAAAAATTACGATACAAAATCCTAAACACTATAAAAAATATACTCATTGTGAAATTCATCCGTCTTTAATGCTTGGTGTTGTTGCTTCAAATATTCCACTATGTGATCATAATCAATCCCCAAGAAATACATATCAATGTGCCCAAGCTCGTCAAGCAATGGGTATTTTTGCATCGAATTATAGACATCGAATGGTTACTTTAGGATACACATTATATTATCCTCAAAAACCTCTTATAACAACCCGTGCAATGAAATATATTCATTCAATGGAATTACCAGCTGGACAATCAGTTGTTGTAGCAATTGCTTGCTACTCAGGTTATAATCAAGAAGATTCGATTATTTTTAATCAATCAGCAATTGATCGTGGGTTATTTAGATCAACCTTTTATAGAAAATATGATGATACAATACATAAAAATCCAACAACATCAAAAAAAGATATCTTTACTAAACCAAATCCTAAGAATACTAGTAAAATGAAACCATCCAATTATGATAAAATTCAAGAAAATGGATTACCACTGGAAGAAACATATGTATGTGGTGATGATATTATTATTGGTAAAATTAGTCCAAATACTATTACAGATGTTACTGAAAAACCTTATTATGATTGTAGTAAAACAATTCGAATGAATGAACATGGAACCATTGATAAAGTCATGAGTAATATTTATAATGGTGATGATTATGAAATGTGTAAAGTTCGTGTTAGATCTGAACGTATTCCAAATGTTGGTGACAAATTTTCATCAAGAGGTGGACAAAAAGGCACAGTTGGTATTACACTAAAACACGAAGATATGCCATTTACAAAAGATGGAATTACACCTGATTTAATTATTAATCCACATTGTATTCCTAGTCGCATGACAATTGGTCAATTACTGGAATGTATTATGGGGAAAGTTGGTGCAATTGAAGGTCATCATATGGATGGTACACCATTTCAAAAAATAGACAGTTCACTATTTGGTAAAAAATTAAAAGAATATGGTTTTAGTGAAGATGGATCTGAATATTTACGGTGTGGTATGACTGGTAAAACATTAACTAGTAAAATATTTATAGGTCCAACATATTATCAACGATTAAAACATATGGTAGAAGATAAAATACATTCACGCGCAACAGGTCCTCAACAAATTCTAACGCGTCAACCAGCTGAAGGTAGATCTCGAGATGGTGGATTTAGATTTGGAGAAATGGAGCGTGATTGTATTATTGCACATGGTGCATCATTATTTCTTAAAGAAAGACTTTATGATTCATCTGATGCATATATGTTACCTGTTTGCAGTGAATGTGGATTATTTGCGAGAAATGTTAAAAATAGTAAACATCTTAGATGTGACATTTGTAATAATACAAAAAGTATTTATATGGTAAAAATACCTTATGCATTTAAATTATTAATTCAAGAATTACAATCTATGAAAATTGCATCTAGATTTATTTTAGATGAATAATTTATGTTAAATAATTTTCTACAAATATTTTTTTTATTTCTATATTTGTTATTAATCTGTCAAATACTTTGATATTATTAATTATACCTGGAAATGAATATAAAAGATCTCCACCAAGATATGTTGGCACTAAGGTATCAGTAGCAGTGCCATAAACCACATTGCTAACAATTCCAACACATTTTGAATTATGAAACATCTGAATACAATTAATACCATTGAAAGTTACTAAAATATCATTCCATTTACTTAACTCAATTGGTATTGGACTTATAATCGTATAATTTATAGTTAATAATCTAAATTTATATTTTATATAATTTTTTTTCTCTTCTTGTACATAAGTAATACTAAACCCATTACACTTTTCATACACTAGACTTGAAAATAGTATATATTCTCTATTTATACAATTATGTTTATTCAAATATATCGATAAAGATATACTAAATGCACAAAATTGTAAATTTGCTAAAGTCTCGGAATTAAATTTAATATGTTGACCATCTTTACCAAAATTTAATTTTAATACATCACCGATTATTTCACCATCATTATTACCATATATATCATATAATATATTGGAGTCTGTGATATTACATATATTCCAATGCGATATTGGTGGATCTAATTCAACATACAAATTATCAAATATTTTTTCTTTAAACCATTCATTTGTTATAAAGAAACTATTAATAATCCCTTTGTAATAGTAACAACTATTTTTGAATCCTAAATAAATTTCTTTGAGACCTCGAACGTATGGATATTTTAGACCAAATGTTACAGTACCAGATACACATTGATTATTTATATATACACTTATTACACTATTAATACCAACTAAATCATATAAACATATTATATAATTCCAATTATTAATACTGATTGTATCCTTCGAAATAAATGTTGCATAGAGATAATTGCAATCATAATATGTATATAATTTAACACATAACTTATTTTCTTGATTTATAAACATTGTTATTCCTTTTTTTGAATAAACTAAATACTGTTTTTTATTAGATTGTGCTGGTAAAAACCAACCACCCCATGCTAATGTACACGATAATGGAAAACATTTTGCAGAATTAAATTCAATAAAATTAGTTTCTCCATCGAATTCTAGGGATGATTCATTACAAATACAATGTGAATTTGATTTTCCTATAAGATTAGAATGAATATAATCATAATTATCTGTTACATCACAACATTCACTTGTAAAATTAACATTTAATATAAAATTATTAGTATTATATAATTCTGATTTTTCATGTAAATTAGGATTTACTATTGATATCATCCTTATAGTGTTATCTAAGAATTTTTTATAAACCAATTATTGTTATTTTTAATCCAGTTCCACTAAATATATCTCCAACTTGCTTTACATTAACTACTAATTCTTCATCTTCTACTAATTGATTCACCTTAAAAATACCATTATTTTGTCCATATGTTAATGATACAGATTTATGACCAGGTGGTATATAAAAATCAGATACTAATAAACTACATTGAGATTCACTTTGAATTATATTAAATTTTATACCAGAACAACCAACAGCTACTTTTGTTAATGAAGCGCGTAGTTCTGTTACAAATATATTTTGTGGAACACGGAATGTTAAAACACCATCTTTTACACAAATTGGATGGTACTCTGATGAAACTGCAAAAGATAATATCATTAAAGGTATCTTAAAATTCTTTCTTAATTGAATTTGTTCTGTTATTTCAGTATCTGTTGTTGTTGATGTTGGTTCAAAACTATGTATTTTACATAATTCATTCAATATATCAATTGTATTACATGCCAACTTATCATCAACATATTTTTTATTAACACCATCGTTATCGTTTAGTGGTGTTTTTACATTTGTTAATTGTGTATCATTAATATTAATACTAGATTGACCAGATATATCTAAACATTTACTTGAATTTATTTTAAATCTCGTATATGTATTAATATCATATGATAATTGTAATTGAGTATTTTCTGAAAATATATCAAATATTGAAGCAGGTGAACTTGTATTAATACCAACACTTCCGTTAACTATATTTATAGGATCTAATATTTGATTTAATTTATATTCAGTGTCTTGTGAATCTTTAAAATATATGTTATTATTTAATGTATATAATTCTCCTAATTCATTATTATCAGTAAATACTATTTTTTTAGTCTTGATAGGATTTACAAATATACGTGACATTATATATATTATAAATAATATTTATGCGGGTTTTTATTAAATATAAAAAGTTTATATTCAATAATATGAATAAACTAGAAACAGTATTAAATAATGATATTGAAAAACTTAATGATATTGTTGAATTTTATAAAAAAGTTTTATATTCAATTGATTTAAATAAAAAAAATATAATTGACCATATTAGAAATATTCGACATTATACTGAATTACTAGAAGATAAAATTGATGATTTAAATCAATATGCAATAATTGAGAAAATTCCAGCATGTCGCGAACAAATTGACAGAGATAAACTTGTTAACGAGAATAAAAAAGTATTTAATCAATTTATGATTTATTCAATATTAAATCAATAATACATTTTGCGTAAATAATAAATAGAATTAATAATAACATAATTATAATGTACTGTAAATATTGCAGATCTACAACCCATGATATAAATACATGTACAAAAATTAAATGTTTAAATTGTGAAGCTAAAGGACATCCACATTGGAAATGTCCAATGAGTATAAAAAATACAAATATAAAAAAAAATAAAAAAAATAAATATAAAAAAAAAATTGTTGAACCTGATTCACCATTGCCTAAACCCGGTTCATTTACTAATAATATGCCATGGGCTGATTTATGCTCATCGTCAGATGAAGATGAAAATTTTAATTATGATGAAGCAGATTAATTAAATTTTTTTAATAAACCACAAACCCTACTAGAAACAACCTTACCTATACGCCGTTCTTTACCTGTTTTACAACTATATTTCATATTTTGTAAATCTTCTAATGTACAATTTTCAACCAATTCAACCCATCCAGTATATTTTTTTTGAATACATTGAGCAATTGTTTTTGACACACCAGAAATCTGCTGCAATTGTAAACAAAAAATATCATCGGGTGACTGTTGTTTCTTTTTTACTGTTATTGTATCCAGATATTCTTCAGATAATTTCGTTTTTGATAATTCAGCCAAATACTTTGGAATATTTTTTATTAGCGTTTCTATAAATGATACAGTTTCGAGAATATTGAAAACCCTAAATACATGAAAATCATCCCTAATCATTGTATTTATTTGAGCACTCCATCCTGCTTTTGATTTTTGTGTACCCTCTATCAAATATATAACCTTGATGTTCTCTTTCTTTAAATTTCCTAAACGAAATTTCTGTTCTTTGTATCTTCCATCTTTGATAGAACAATCCAAATCATTGGTTGTTTTTCTCTCGATTACAATAATAGGTTGATTATCTTGATACACAGTTATATCTCCAACTTCTAATTTTTCTTTTGTGAATTGAATATCTTTATTTTCAAGTAATTCAATTAATTTCTTTTCACGTATATCTATTTTTAATTCTAAAGTCATATATTTACTATATTTTTTATTGTTTATATATATATATATTTATGAAATTAAAGTATTTTATGAAGGGTGGGGCGGATGCTGATTCTTGTAATAAATGTAGTCCGAACCCTGTTACATCTAGCATTAATAAAGATCCATTAAACTTAGTTGATGTTAATATATATGATAATTCATTTACATTTGAAAAAATCGGATCAGGTCCATCATCATCAACACCGAGATCTAATAAAACAATTAAATGTTTACCAGATCCTTCTAGTGATGAATGTACAATAGCAGATATAACATGTGGTATAATGAAAGGTAAACCAATTAAGGTATATAAATACAGATTTAATAAGAATGCTTTAGAAAATCATTTTAAAAATGAAGTGGCAGGTTCAGCAACACCTAATTATCTAAAAGATGTTTTTACATTTGAAGGTGAATATGACAGTCGAAATGTAGAGACCGATATAAAACGTGAAAACTTTGCTGTTTTTAAGGAGTATGAACCTAGAAAAAGCGACGATAATAAGTTTAATGCATTTGAAAATTTGGTAAACAAATTAGATATATATAATAATAATCACAACAATAGTAATGGACTACCAAATTTTGGAGATAATTGTTATGCAAGCGCTGCCATACAATATTTTAATCATATACCAAATCATTTTTATTATTTTTATTTATATAATGATTATTATTTAGATATAATAAAACATAATCAACAGAAAATACAACAAATTCCTTCAATGTTAAAAAATTTTAATCGTGGAAATTTTGATGGAAATTTGTTAAATATACAAGAGATTACTAGAGTATCTATAGAAAAATACAATTCATATAATAAATTAATAGAAGATAATATTAGCGAGATGATTGCAAAGTTATCCTCAGAAATAGATTCAGAAAATAAAATAATAAATCACGCACAGCTAATTCTAAAATTAAGTAATTTCCATACTAAAATAAAAGGTATATTCGAATTATATAATTCATTAGATAGCATTTCCATATTAACTCCAACTGAAATACCAATAACTAGTCTGAAATTAAGCAATATAGAACAAATTCAGTCATGTAACAAACTTTTATTGAAACTTATAACTTCGAGTAATAATAAATCAAAAATGATTAATAATTCGAATTTGATGTTAGATAGTGAAATTTCAGAATACTATGATTATAATATACAGAATGGTGAATTAAATCACAGATCTCCTAATCTGACTAAATTATACTTTAAAACTGAAATAATAAATTATATATCGCTGCTTATAGATTATTCTAAACCTACTTTGATACAAAAGGAAACGAGATTAGTAATATTTAATATTATAAATTATTTAATTGATAAAGAATTATTTAATAATATAAGTGGCGTTCATATGCTAAATCTTATTATACAAATATATAGTATTGTTCTCAATAATTATGAAATAATTTCAAAATCACCACTTGCAAATGATATTGAATTTATACATGATTTTGAAATTAGTAAAGGTGTACATACTAATAATATTGACTGGGTTAAAACTTATTTTAGTACTTTATTTGAATATGCCATAAATAATGATACAACTGTAAATGAGAAGGGCGAAAAAATTGAAAATAAGAAGGGCGAAAAAATTGGAAAAAGTCTTCGAAGAACACATTGTCCATTACCAGATGGAAAATATCTGTCTTTAAATAGACTATCACGCCAACGTCCTTGCAATCAAGAATCATCTGATGAATATTTTGGGCTATTATCTGACAAATTCAGTATATATTTGCAAATAAATTATAATTACATTATTGAAATATTTCAATTGATTTTTAACAAAATTTTTTTAAAAACTAATGAAAATAATTGTTATGACCTGCGAACTTCAAAACATGATAATCAAGTACTTATATTACAGAAATATCATCTAAATACAATAATATACCGTTCTAATTTAATAAATTCAATCGAAGAACAATTATGGCGTATTACTGAACAGGAAGATCTTCAACTAAGTATTACATGTACACTCCAAACAGGTGATCAAATGCAGAGGACTCAATTGCAAGATTATTTTGATTATGATAGTAATGTGTATGATCTTGAATTACAGGAAAAGTACATTGATAATTCTAGCCTTAATCCAGTAAATTTTGCAAAGGAATTTTTAGGAGACGCTGTTTATAATAACTTAAATTTTAAACCGAGATTGAAATCTTTTTTTGAGCAATCAACTGAAGTACTTAATGACTCTGAGCAGCTAATATTAAAAGAAGCTCATATTAATTATATAAAAAAAAACAATAATACCTTAGATACTGCTCCTTATAAAAAATACTTAGATAAACCTATACCTAGCAAAAGGGTTTTTAAAAAAATATGTGTTAGAAATGTAAACTGTACAATTGAAAGAATCGCAACTAACCTGTACAAAGGGTCAAGACATAAACATCTTTTTAAAACAAAACCTTTTAATATAATTGATATTGATGGGCAATTTTATATTTTATCATCTTGTACTTGTCATCCTAGTGCAAGTGCGGACGGTGGGCATTATTATAATCTTTCTAGATTATTCAAAATAGTAACTTCCGATAAATTGGAACAAGATGCTACTAATGAAGGGAAAGAATATATATCTTGGAAAAAATATAATGACCGTAATGCTACACTTATATCAAATTCAGAAATGATTAAAGATATTTCTGAACATTCATTTTATTTTATATTAATTAAAGTTGATAAAACACTAAATGGAAAACATTATCATAAATTAGATCATAATATATACTACAGGTTTTTAGGAAATGATAATAGTTTTAAATAAATACTTTCATAAACTCGACCACAACTTATGCTATGAATTTTTATAAATTTATTGAATAAGTCAATCTAATAAACACGATATATAACATCCTTATGGGTGTATTTAACATCTTTCGCATTTTTTCCACTACCATATTGGACAATTTGAGGTTCGTCTAATTTGTGACGACGACCACTGTATTTATATATTTTACGTGTACTATCTTTGGTTGTTTCTTTAATACTAAATGAAAAATCTCCGCGAACTTTGTTTTGTTTGCGAAGTTGAGTAAAAGCCTTCTGCGCAGCTTGTTTTGGTGAATTACCAGTGTACAAACCGCCCATCTCCGGTTTCACAAGTTTGAAATTTCGTGACATATATTATAATATAAAGATATTTTTTAAGATTCATAATTATTCTTAAAAATACTAATTTCTTCTTGAATTTTTTCTATGCGTTCAAAAACACCTATAAAAAATTCTGTTATTAATGTTCCATACGATGTATCAGGGTTCATCATTTCTTTGATATTATTCCACCATTCTTCTGTTGGTTTGTCTTGAGAAGGTGATTGGAAACGCTGGATTAAACTCACAATATATTCCATAATTATAAATATGTCTTCGAATTTCATTGCTTTGTGATCTAATTTTTGCTGAAGTAAATCAATATCAATCGATTCGTGTATTTCATGTTGAACTTTAAGATTATTTGGAATAACTGAATAGAATAATTGTTTAATCTCCTTAATCATTATTATCAAACGAGTATAATCGGGTTCTTCTTGGTCTAATTTTTCTTTGAATGTATCCCAAAATGCTTTTGTTGCAACTTGTTTAAATTGGTGAATATTAATATAAACTGGGGATTTATCATTCAATAATTTTAATCCATCATCACCTGCAATTTTCTTAATATAAACTTTTAATTTATCTTGTTCCTTCTGAATTTTTTCTAAATTAGGTATAATTTCGGTGTCTTCTTTATATACAGATAAATTGAGTCTCATTTGTTCTAATTCATAATACGATTGAATAAAATACTCTAAATTTTTATCTAAATCTTCTTTTTTCCAATCAAAATATACTTTAGTTAAATCTTTTAATTCATTTCTTAATTTTAAAAACAATTGATCCATATTTGTTTCTTCATCGACTTCAATCAAATTATCAAAAAATAGTTTGCATTGATCTATAATTGGTTTATTATCTATATTTGCAGAATTTGCAACAACATCAGGATAATTTGCAATCATTATTAGTGATATTAAATCGCGTTTATTAATTTCATTGAAATTAAGCAATTTTAAGAAATTATCCGCTCTTAACTCATATTTTGATGCTTTAATAAGTTGTACATATGTATCAAACTTAACATGAGGTACATGTTGTATTGGTAATATTAATTTAAATTTATTATATGTAGTAATCATTTCTTCCATAATATAATTATATTTAATATAATTATATGAAAGAACTTAGCGAAGCAAGTTTAACATCTAAACTTAAAAGAACTATATCAAAATGCGCTAAATCCAAAAAATATAAGAAAGTCATGGAATCAGTTATGAAACATACGAATACCAAGCCCATCTTTTGGGAAAATATAGTAAAAGACAGATATAAACCAATATTAAACGTTATTTTGAAATATGTCTATGAACAAAAAAATATGAAAAATACACTAACATATTTGTATTCTTCAAAATTCACAAGTGATGTAAAAAAAAAGAAAACAAAGAAGGAAAAAATGCCTAAGGAAATTCATATTATGCAGATGTTAAAAGTTGCAACTAAGGATGTTTTAGCAATTTTAAAGAAAAATCATAAATCTATGAAATAATAGTGTAATATAATAAAAATTGAAATCTAAATTAACGATTAACTCTTGTTTATAGTGATCACCTTTAGTACAGGTATCAAGCAAAAATACCCGAAAATGCCCACTCTCAAAGTTCTCAATTCAGTTACCAAAGCTGTAATCTATCATGCACCTATTTCACCTGAAACGCATATTAATGAAATTATACCTTCCTCATACAATACTGATTATAGGTTAGTACATAAAGGGAAAATTATAAAAAATAATTCGATTATATCTACTTTAATGCAAGATGACACAGAAATACTTGTTATATTGGCTCAATTATCACCCCAAAAAACAGTGTCGCTAGTGGGAACACAATCTACAGCACCGCCTACAGCACCGGCTCCAGCTCCAGCTCCAGCTCCAGCTCCAGCTCCAGCGCAGGCTCCAGC